>Ga0222651_1000680_pt1 | contig 19618 bp, 11 predicted proteins | sample AntAcemetagen369_FD_179855 | JGI IMG/M metagenome (GOLD analysis project Ga0222651, IMG submission 179855) | Saline water microbial communities from Ace Lake, Antarctica - #369 | ecosystem: Environmental > Aquatic > Non-marine Saline and Alkaline > Saline | place: Antarctica: Ace Lake...
TCCACCCCCTGTAAATAAGACTCAATCCCCTCCGCCGAAGGCGTCGTCTGATAAAATGCACAAAAATCACACGTGCTCGCACAAAACGGCACATGCACATAAAGCCCCAACGGCTCTGACGATCCCACAGATTTCAACTCCATCTCCCGACACCCCATCCTGCCCCAACCCCAAAATCAATCCACAAGTCCTCCGCCCCCCCGAACTCCCGTAGGGGCGTCGCTTGACGACGCCCAATCCTGCCGCTCCCCCTCCTCGTCAACTTCGCCGCCTTCCCCGGCAATCTCAAAAATCGTCCGCGCGCCTATAGGCGCCCACTGGCCACCGAATCCAGTTGAGATCTTTGCGTCTTTTTGCGGCTAAATCTCTGGATCAATTCCATCTGACTCCCCGTCTGCGCGCCCTTAGCATCTTCGCGCCATTGCGTTAAAAACCACCCTGCCTCACCGCCACCGGCCCTCAGTGCTTCCCCCGCTCCACCGTTCACTACCCAAATTATCCGGAGAATCGGCCGCAGTAAGCCACAAAAGAGTATTACGCCAGCCGGACACTATTCGCGCGTCTATAGACGCCTCGAACCGCTTAAAAACAGTTGAGATCTTTGCGCTCTTTTGCGGCCAATAAAATCTCCTGCCTCACGGCACCTGCCCCTCAGTCCGTATCCGGATCATATCTGTAATCCGTGGTTAAAAAACAACAGACTGAGGGCTCCCCAATCCCTCCTCTTTTTGCGACTTCTGCGCCTTTTTGCGGCAAATCTCTGGATCAATTCCACCCTGCCTCACCGCACTTGCCCCTCGGTCCGTATCCGGATCGTATCTGTGTAATCCGTGGTTAAAAAACTAGCCTGCCTCACGGCACTTCACGCCCTTAGCATCTTCGCGCCATTGCGTTAAAAACCACCCTGCCTCACCGCCACCGGCCCTCAGTGCTTCCCCCGCTCCACCGTTCACTACCCAAATTATTCTGAGAATCGGCCACAAAAAACCACCGAAGAGTCTTACCCCATCTCCCCACCTTCCCACGGATCCCACCTTCCCACCTTCCCACCTTCCCACTTTCCGACCGGCCCAAAGCCCCCTCACATTTCGCTCATTGCCAACGCTGTTTGATTGTGTTGCGAATTTGTGATCTTTAAAACGCGAATGCTCATGCAAAAGAACCGCATCCCCCAAGCAAAACGAATCTGGTCCTGGATCGCTGCCACCGCAGCCCTAATGCTCTTCTCGGGCTGTGAAGATTTGGCGATTACTAACCTCACGCCCTCAACGCTTCCGGTCAATCCGTCTCAGATCTACACCTTTTCTGCCCGGCTCGAACCCAAGTCTCGCGGCTTTGTCCCCGAATCGCTTCGGACGCAAATCGTCATCGACGGCAAGATTGAAGACATGGAGCCCAGCCCCGTTGGCCAAAACATCTACGAATTCGACTATCGTATTCCCAACAGTCGCGAAACGGTTTCTTACTACTTTCTCTCCACCTTCGACGTAAAATACAACGGCCAGATCACCGCCCGCGAAGCCTACTCCGCCGTCAATACGGCCAGCCTCCGCGGCCGTTTGGTACTGTCGATGGTATCCAACCGCGGACCGGTCGGATCTCGGATCGGCATCGTCGGCCAAGGCTTCACCGCTCAAGACGTCGTCACGCTCAACGGACAACCCACCCGCACCGTTTTCGACTCCGCCAACGCCCTCAGTTTCTTCGTCCCCGCCGTGGGCCCCGGACGTAACTACCAAGTCGAAGTCGTGGGTCCCACCGGAACTCAGCCCGTCGGCACCTTCCGCGTCGACGCCATCGGCATCGACGTATTCCCGTCCTCCATCAATCTTTCCCCCGGACAAACTCAATCAGTCACGTTCACCCTCCCCCAAACCGCCCCCAGTGGTGGACTCCTGCTCGATATCACGACCGATGTCCCTGACAGCGTAATCATGACCGAAGTGGTGGTGCCAGCCGGTTCAAACTCCGTAACGATCCCAGTTCGCGGCGGATTACCCGGCAATGGTGCCCTCTACCTCACCGGCTTCGGCGCCGGAGAAGTCGTTGTTCCCGTGACCGTGCGATAGTTCTCGCTCAAACTGAGCCACCTCATGCGACGGTTATTGATCACAGTTTACGCGCTCGTGCTCATTGCGCTCGCCACGGGCTCTGCGACTTTCTGCCTCCAAACGCATTCAGAGTATTTGCGTCAAAAAGAAGTCGCCCGCGTCACCGCAGAACGACTCACCGTCGCCCAGACCCGTCTGGCCAATCAAAAGCAGATGCTCGCCCGTCTCGCTCGCGATCCCGAATACGTCGAAATGGTCATCCGCCGCCGCCTCGGCTACGTAAAACCCGACGAGTTAATTTTCCGCTTCGAAAACTGAGGAGCGAGGAGTTAGCGAGAAACCCCTTTGCCTCCTCCTCCTTTAGCGCCCCAGCGTCAAAACACCAGACCGACTGGGATTACCCCAACGAACCCAACCCCAGAACTTTTATCACGGATGAATACAGGATACCAATCCCCGCTCCTCTGCCTTTATGCGGTTCGTATCCGTGATAGCCGTGGTTAAAAAAACACCGGCCGACGGCTTCCCGATTCCTCGCATTTTTACGACTTTTTGCGGCGAATCTCTGGTTCAATTCCACTCTGCCTCACAGCACTCTGCGCCCTTCGCATCTTCGCGCCACACCATGATCGATCTGCAGGGCTCGATCCCAGCGTTCATCGCGATCACCGAGGGAAAGGTCCACGACGTGAACGCTCTGGACTGGATCGTCTTCGAGCCGGGAGCGTTCTATGTCATGGATCGCGCTTACGTCGATTTTGCCCGGCTGGCCCGCGTCGACGGGGCCGGGGCTTTCTTCGTAACCAGGGCGAAGTCGAACATGAGCTTTTACGTCCGGGAGTCGCGCGTGGTGGACAAATCCACGGGACTGCGTGCCGACCAAATCATCCGCCTCAACGGACAGAGAACCAAGAAACTATATCCCCGCGATCTTCGGCGTATCAGCTATCTGGATTCGAAAACCGGGAAGACTCTGGTCTTTTTCAACAACAACTTCCTGATCAAGGCAATCATTGTCTCAAAAATTTACAAGGCGCGCTGGCAGATAGAGCTGTTCTTCAAGTGGCTCAAGCAGAACCTGCGAATCAAGGCCTTCTACGGCACCAGCGAAAACGCGGTGAAAACCCAAATTTGGATCGCAGTAAGCACCGACCTGTTGGTCGCCATTCTCAACAAGCAGCTCAAACCTGACCAAAGCATGAGCAGGATTCTGCAAGTGCTCAGCGTGAACGCATTCTCGAAAGATCCTATCTATCAATTACTTATGATTAATGATACAAGGGATGACGAAGTTTACGTTCATAACCAGTTGATGCTCAATAACTTTTATTTGGAAAGCAGTGATTGTTCACACCAAATTATAGACGCCGTTTTTGGGCCTAGACCAGGAAATCCTTCCGGTTTAGGCCCATTTATTTCCACCCTTATCGCTTATCACCAAAGACTTGCGCCTACTGGACAGGCTCTACGTAGAAAGAACCCTCTCCGTCATTCACAGCTGAACACTTTCCCAAACACATGCCCGAAGACCACAAAAAGCATCCCCAAACCAGCGCTGGAACGTCGCCCACACTCTCCGGGAAACGATGGGGGCGGATTAATTCCGGGTCAGGGTCGAGGTCGGGCCGGGTCATCACAAATCGACAATCTTCGACTCTACACTTCATCATAGCGAGGAGTGTAGGCGTTCTCCCCTACGGAAGAAACTGCCACTCAAAAACAAGTCTTCATGGAAGGGCATTCGAATCGAAAGCGCCTATGTTTCCATGTAACGACCTGCCCCTTCGGATTGCCGCCATGCTGACTTTCAATCAAGCGACATGAAAAATGATTTTGAACAGGCGGTTAAAAATCCAATTAGTCGGCCCTTGTATGCGCGTCCAATCGATCAACTCCAGACCAAGCACGGAAATCGCGGGACGTTGACGATATCACGGGATTAGCTCCAATCACTCTCGGCCAAGACATCCCGAATTCATGGAAACCATCGACAATCTTAACACCCTCCTCGGCGACAGTCTGAAGTCCACTCTTCGGCCGAACGGGAAGCTCAAGATTGCTGCATCCTGTTTTTCGATGTTTGCCTACGAGGCCCTCAGAGAAGAACTTGAGAAGCTTGATTCGGTTGAGTTCATCTTTACATCGCCAACCTTCGCCCACGGAGAATCAACCGACAAAATCCGTAAGGAGCGTCGCGAATTCTTCATTCCCAAGCTCGAGCGAGAACGCAGCATTTTCGGCACGGAGTTCGAAATCCAATTACGCAACAAACTCACCCAGCGGGCAGTGGCCCGCGAATGTGCCGACTGGATTCGTCGGAAGGTTATTTTTCGATCGAACGCCACGAAGTCTCCGATGCAGCAACTGGCTGGCTTCGAGCCCCAAGATGCCGAGCCTTCGGTCTACTTCCCTCTCCAAGGCTTTACTGCCGTCGATCTCGGCTACCAGAAAGGCGAGGCCCTCTCAAATTTTGTAAACAAGTTCTCCGGCGAAGCGATGACCCGCCAGTTCCTCTCGACCTTCGATCAAATCTGGCAGGATCAAGAGAAGCTACAGAACGTCACCGACCAAGTGATCGAACACATCTCGAACGTCTACTCCGAGAACTCACCCGAGCACATTTATTTCGTGATGCTCTACAATATCTTCAGCGAGTTCCTCGAAGATATCAGCGAGGATGTCCTGCCCAACGACCGCACCGGCTATGAGGACACTGTCGTATGGAAAAAGCTCTTCAATTTCCAGCGGGATGCGGCCGTCGGATTGATTAACAAGCTCGAGACTTATAATGGCTGTATTCTCGCTGACAGTGTCGGCTTGGGGAAGACGTTCACGGCACTTGCAGTCATCAAATATTACGAGTTGCGCAACAAATCCGTATTGGTGCTTTGCCCCAAGAAACTCGCCAACAATTGGCTCACTTACAACAGCCCTCTAAAGACCAATATACTAGCGGCTGACAGGTTGAACTACACGGTGCTTAACCACACCGATCTTCAACGCACTCGGGGGGAGTCCTACGGGCTACCCATGAGCCACATTAATTGGGGCAACTTCGACCTCGTGGTCATCGACGAGTCTCACAATTTCCGCAACAACAACCCGGGCGAGGAAGAGCACGAATCGCGGTATGAGCGTCTCATGAAACAGGTGGTTCGATCAGGAGTTAAGACCAAGGTTCTCATGCTCTCGGCGACACCAGTGAACAATCGCTTTTCCGATCTACGCAATCAACTGGCACTCGCCTATGAGGGAGAGTCTGAAACTCTTCGAAAGCAGCTTCGCACCGACAACACGGTGGAAGAAATCTTCCGCCAAGCGCAGGCTGCCTTTACGCGCTGGAGCAAGCTGCCTCCCGAAGAGCGCACGCCGGAGACCATCCTCAAGGCCCTCGACTTCGAATTCTTCAAACTACTCGACAGCGTCACGATTGCCCGTTCCCGCAAGCATATTGAGGCTCACTACGATACCACTGCGATTGGCACGTTCCCGACTCGACGGCCCCCGATTTCTTTCCGTCCTCCTTTGACTGACCGTAAAGATGTCCCCCCCTTCGACGGAATTTACGAGCAGCTTAGCGAGCTCTCCCTAGCTTGTTACACCCCGGCCAACTATATTCTCCCGAGTCGCAGTTCAAAATACGAACAGTCCTACGGAGATGACCTCGAGGGAATCTCTCGCAACGTTTCACTTTCCGGCCAGCAGCTGGGCATCAAAGCCCTTATGACGGTTAACCTGCTCAAGCGCCTTGAGAGCTCCGTTCACTCGTTTCGGATCACCCTTGGCAAGCTCGCTCGAAACAACGAGGTCGCCCTCCAGAAAATCAGCGACTTCGAGGCCGGGAAATCTACTACCGCCACCTTCGCCTCCCACCTTGAGGATGACTTTGATCCGGAAGACGACGACATTCCAGATGTCGACGAAGCATCTCTCGGAGGAAAGACCGACATCGCCTTAGCCGATCTAGACCTCACCACTTGGAAGCGCGACCTCGAAATGGATCTCGCTGGCATCCGCACGCTGATCACCGAGATGGAGAAGGTTACCCCGGGTCACGACAAGAAGCTCCAGCACCTGCTCACCCACATTCAACAAAAAGTCGAAAACCCCATCAATCCCGGGAACCGCAAGATACTCCTCTTCTCCGCTTTTGCCGATACGGTCGACTACCTCTACGAGAATCTCGCTAAGAGTCACCTCGCTCGTTTTGGACTCCACTCCGCCAAGGTCACCGGCACCGCACCGCCCAAGACGACTTTGGGCAAAGGGTATGACTTCCAAAGTGTGCTCACCCTATTTTCGCCGTTGGCCAAAGATAAGGACCTCGTGCTGCCAAATGAGCTCCACGAGATCGATCTCGTCATCGCCACCGATTGTATTTCCGAAGGCCAGAATCTCCAGGACTGTGACTACCTGATTAACTACGACATCCACTGGAACCCCGTTCGCATTATCCAGCGCTTCGGCCGGGTTGATCGGATCGGATCGCCCAACGAATCGATCCAGTTGGTCAACTACTGGCCCGACATCTCACTCGACGAATACATCAACCTAAAGGAGCGCGTTGAGAACCGCATGGTCATCGTCGATGTCACCGGCACGGGGAGTGACAATGTCCTCAACCCGAAGGCCCACGAAATCTCCTACCGCCAAGAGCAACTCCGTAAGCTGCAGGATGAGGTCATCGAGATGGAGGATCTCAAAACCGGCATTTCCATCACCGACCTCGGCCTCAACGATTTCCGCATGGACCTCGTGAGCTATATCAAGGATCACGGCGACCCCTCCCGCACGCCCAATGGCATGCACGCCATCGTTCCTGCCGATCCTGTCCGTGGCCTCCATGCCGGAGCTATCTTTGCCCTCCGTAATCGCGAGAGCGGCATCAATGTCGATAAACTCAATCGCCTGCATCCCTATTACTTGGTCTACATCGGAGCGGATGGAGACGTGCTCATTCAGCATACCGAACCCAAGCGCCTCCTCGATTTAGCCCGCGTAGCCAGCAAGGGCCGCTCGGCTCCCATTGCCTCCCTTTGCCAAGCCTTCAATTTAGTCACCAAAGATGGCCGTGAAATGGGCCACTACTCCGACCTCCTCGATCAGGCGATACGTTCGATGGTGGCAGCCAAGGAAGAGGGAGATATCGAAAGCCTGTTCACGCCCGGAGCTACGACTGCGCTGGTTGATTCCATCAAAGGTCTTGATGACTTCGAGCTCATCGCTTTCCTCGTCGTCCAGAACCCCAGCTGATTTCGTATGTTCGACTTTCCTGCCAACACGATTGTCAACCGGGTGGTTCCCAAGACCCGGATTGTGGAAAAGTCGCGTCCGTCTAGCCGGCTCAAGAATCTGCTCACGCAGCAGATCCAGCAGATCCGCTGGCACGCCAAGCTCTCCTCGGACACGATCAAGATCCCCGCCACTCCCCAGGTCCCAGAAATTCAAATCTTCCATGTTATCCTCAAGGGTTCCGAAATCCATCCCGACCTCCTCGGCCTACTGGACAAGACCATCCCGCAGCCCATGCTCGTGACCATCGAAACCGCCGATCAAAGAATAGCTTATAGCGCCGCCTACAAGCGCCCCAGCGAGGCCGACGCCTCACAATGGGTCGTCGGTGCCCGCTTCACCTCGAACTACCCTCCAGCTGACTCAATCACCCGCCAACCGCTCCCCGTTGCCCTCGATCTCGCCCGACTCTACACGGCCCTCCTGCAACCCCTTCTTCCGCTCACTGCCCGCAGGTCGGAACTCCTACCCTCCCTTATCGAGCGCTGCGATCAGCATCGGACGCTTAGTCGTCGGCTCGACCAGCTTGTGGCAAAGGTGAACCGCGAGAAGCAGTTCAGCCGCCGCGTCGCCCTCAATCAGGAACTCAACCGGCTGAAAGCAGAGCTCGCGAGCTTCGCGAACTAGCCCCTACATTCCGGTGGTGATAGCAGAACGAATCTCGGCTCCACTGCCGACTAACTCATGAAAATCGAAACTATAAGAGTCAAAAACTTCAAATCGCTTCGTGAAGTCAACCTCACTGGTATTCCGTCTTTCTGTGCCTTTGTTGGCCGAAACGGCAGCGGGAAAACTACCCTATTTCGTGTCTTTGCGTTCCTGAAATGCTGCCTTGAAACCAACGTGCGCACCGCCCTCAACCGCGAAGGGGGGCGCAATGGCTTTGCCGAAGTCATCACCCGCGGGCATGAAAAGGAAGCGATCGAAATCGAGATACAGTTTCGTATGGAAATCGCGGGTAAGAACCGTCTGGTGACCTATGCGCTCCGGATAGAAAGCAAAGCAGGCATCCCGGTCATTGCGCATGAGGAATTGCGATACAAACGCGGGCGATACGGCAGTCCTTACCGGTTTCTGAATTTCCAACATGGCGAAGGTTATGCCATTAGCAATGAGGAGGAATTCGACAAGCCGGACGAAGAACTAGATCGCGAATATCAAAAACTCAGCTCGCCCGATACCTTGGCGATAAAAGGCCTCGGCCAATTCGAACGCTTTAAAGCCGCGCAAGCGTTTCGCACCTTAATCGAGCAGTGGCACATTTCAGATTTTCATATCGGCGATGCCCGCGGGGTGAAAGAAGACGATGATACGCACCACCTTTCGGCTTCCGGGGATAACCTGCCTTCCGTGGCCCGTCACTTGATGGAGCACCACCCGGAACTGTTTGCCCAAGTAAAACAGAAGATGCGGGACCGCGTTCCGGGCATTGATGATATTGAAGTAAAACTCACCGAAGACGGCCGCCTACTCATGCGTTACAAGGACGGCGCGTTTACTGATCCCTTCATCGATAAAAATGTATCCGACGGCACCGTCAAAATGTTCGCGTATCTGGTCTTATTACACGATCCGCTGCCGCATCCAATTCTCTGCGTTGAAGAACCCGAGAATCAACTCTATCCTCAATTGATGGAAGTGCTGGCCGAGGAATTTATCGAATATGCCAACCGCGGCGGTCAGGTCTTTGTCTCCACCCATTCACCTCAGTTTCTGAATGCTGTCCCACTCGAAAGCATCTACTTAATCGAGAAAAATGAGGGCACCTCTTCAATCTATCGCGCAAGCTCGGATAAAATCCTGGGGGAGCAAATCGCGGAAGGTTGGAAGCCTGGCTCGCTTTGGGAACAGGGCCAATTTCGAGGCATGGCCAATCGGCTCAAAGCGGGGCTATGATCGTTATACTCTCCGAAGAGCGCTCCATGAGCGAGACGCTCACCACGCTGTTCGACCGCCACTACCCCAAACGGGTTGAAGGGATCGATTGGCAGATCATCCACTTCAGCGGAAAGGCGGATCTCGAACAAAACTTCGTTCGCAAAATGCGAGGGTGGAACCATTTGGCCCCGCACTTTATCATCCTCCGCGACAACGATGGCGCCAACTGCCAGGACCTGAAGCAGCGACTGGCTCAGCGAGCGACCACCACCGGTAAACCCCATCACATTCGCCTCGTGTGCCAAGAGCTCGAATCCTGGTTTCTCGGTGACTTAATTGCGATTGAAGCGGCTTATCCCAAGTCTCGCGCCACAACCTTCAGCGGGACCGCCAAGTTTCGTAACCCCGATAAGCTCACGAACGCATCCCACGAATTGCTCAAGCTCACCTCCGTGAGCGGGAAAACCTCTCGTGCGACGACCATCGCCCGGCATCTCGACCCTACTCGCAATCGATCCCAAAGCTTTAAAGTCCTGCTCCGCACCTTGGATTCACTTTTTACCTAATATCTCCCCTCTTCCCATGGAAAAACTCAAACTTCACTCCAAGGACCTCACTGCCGAGAACATCGAGAAGCTCGCCGCCCTGTTCCCGAACTGTGTCACGGAAACCAAGTCCGAGGACGGCACCCTGAAAAACGCCATCGACTTCGACCTCCTCCGCCAGGAACTCTCCGCCGACCTCGTCGAAGGCCCTCAGGAACGCTACCGCCTCGACTGGCCGGGGAAACGCGAGGCACTCGCCACGGCGAACGCTCCAATCGCAAAGACGCTGAGACCTTGCCGCGAGGAGAGTGTAAATTTTGATTCGACGAAGAACCTCTACATTGAGGGGGATAACCTCGAAGCGCTGAAGCTACTTCAAGAGACCTACCTGAACAAGGTCAAATTGATCTACATCGACCCGCCGTATAACACTGGGCATGACTTTGTTTACGAAGACGACTTCGCCGAATCCTCAGAGGAATATTTCAGCCGTTCAAACCAAAAGGACAATCAGGGGAATCGACTTCTATCAAACTCTGACACCAACGGCAGATTCCATTCAGATTGGATGAGCATGATGTTATCAAGGCTCAGGCTAGCTCGAAACCTTTTGAGGGAGGATGGAGTTATATTCATCTCAATCGACGACGGCGAAGTCGCTAATCTTCGTAAGCTTGGCGACCAGATTTTCGGCGAAAAGAACTTCGTCGGTTCTATCTGCTGGCAGAAGCGATACGTGTCCAACGTTACCGCCAAGTGGCTATCCGACATGCATGACCACATACTGATATTTGCTCGAAACCGGGACGCAGTAACTTTTCAAGACTGGGAACGTTCTGATGAACAGAAGGCGGCTTACAAGAATCCTGACAAAGACAAACGCGGTGTCTGGAGAGCGCAGGACTTGTCAGCAAGCAAGCCATACAAAGCTGGTCAATTCGAGATCACTGGCCCAACCGGCAATAAGTTCGCCCCTCCTCCGAATCGCTACTGGAGATGTAACAACGAACAGTTTGAACGTTGGACCAACGACGACAGAATTTGGTGGGGGGTCAAGGGTGATGTCAGACCTATGCTGAAATCCTTTCTAGGCGAATCCACATCGGGAATCACTCCACATACTTGGTGGACGCATAAGTTTGCAGGCCACAACAAGGAGGCGACGCTGGAGGTTAAGGCGCTCTTTGATGGAGATGCGCCGTTCGATACCGCGAAGCCAACAAAATTGATACGAAAGTTGCTTGAGCTGATTCCTGATAAAAACGAGATCGTATTGGATTTCTTCTCCGGTTCAGCCACCACCGCCCATGCAGTGATGCAGCTCAACGCCGAAGATGATGGGAAACGCCGTCATATCATGGTGCAGCTCCCGGAGGCCTGCGCCGAAGAAAGCGGTTCTTTCAAAGCTGGCTACGCCACCATCGCCGAGATCGGCAAGGAGCGCATTCGCCGCGCCGGAGCCAAGATCCGTGGGGGACTTAATGCCCAACTTGAAGGCGAACTCCCCGGGTCAGATAAGCACCAGGAGATCACCGCCAAGCTCGCCAAGCTCGACACCGGCTTCCGCGTCCTCAAGGTTGACACTTCGAACATGGCCGACGTTTACTACCGCCCGGACGAAGTCACCCAGGACGGCCTCGGCATGCAAGTGGAGAACATCAAGCCCGACCGCAGCCCCGAAGACCTCCTCTTCCAGGTCCTCCTCGACTGGGGCGTCGATCTCGCCCTACCCATCGAGCAGCAGTCCATCGCTGGCAAAACCGTCTTCTTCGTCGATAGCAATGCGCTCGCTGCCTGCTTCGATCCCGGACTCGACGAGGACTTCGTCAAGGAACTCGCCAAGCGCAAACCACTCCGTGCCGTCTTCCGCGACGCCTCCTTCGCCACCGACTCCACTAAGATCAACATCGAACAAATCTTCAAAGCCCTCAGCCCCCATACTGAGCTGAAAACCATCTGATCATGGATGCCTGCGCACTACAGGAAATCCTCAACCACCTTCTCACTCATTGGGAGAGCGAGACCGTCGAGTTCAAGGAGGCGAGCAATGACTACGACACCAACAAAATTGGCCGTTACTTCTCGGCCTTGGCCAACGAAGCGAACCTCGAAGGCGCGGAGTCGGCTTGGCTGGTCTTCGGCGTCAATGATAAGATCCGGGCCATCGTCGGCACCGACTACCGGGAGGATGCTGAGCGTCTCCAATCGCTTAAGTTTCAGATTGCTCAGGACTCTGCTCCCCGGATTTCATTTCGAGGAATCCACGAGCTGACGAGCCCACAGGGCCGCGTCGTCCTCTTTGAAATTCCCGCCTCCCCGCAAGGTCTCCCGATCTCGTGGAAAGGCCACTACTACGGCCGCGACGGAGAAAGCCTTGGCCCACTCAGCCTCGATAAGATTGATCTTATCCGCGGTCAGACCCGAGGAACCGATTGGAGCGCCCAGGTTCTTGAAAGTGCTACCCTCGCAGACCTTGATCCTGCCGCCATCAAGCGAGCGCGGGTGACCTTTACCCTCCGCCACGCCAACCGCTTCGATGCGGCTGAAGTCGCCGCCTGGCCAGATACTCAGTTCCTCGACAAAGCAAAACTCACCGCCAGCGGCCGGATCACTACCGGCACGTTACTCCTCCTCGGGCGTGAGGAATGCGCTCATCTGCTCACCCCCCATCCGGCTCAACTCACTTGGAAGCTGGTGGGGCCTGAGCAAGCCTATGAGCATTTCTCTCCACCTTTCCTGCTGAACACCACGCAGCTCTACCAAAAAATCCGCAACATCCAGCTCCGGATCCTCCCCGAAGACGAACTCTTGGCGGTCGAAGTCGCCAAGTATGATCAGAAGATCGTCCTCGAAGCCCTGCACAACTGCATCGCTCATCAAGACTACCTGAGAAACGGCCGCATCATCGTCACCGAACATCCTGACCGTCTCGTTTTTGAGAACGAAGGATCGTTCATCGACGGTTCTCCCGAGGATTTCCTAACCGGTGAGAAGACTCCCCGCCGCTACCGCAACCCCTTCCTTGCCCAAGCCATGGTCGAACTCGGCATGATCGACTCCATGGGCTACGGAATCCATCAGATGTATCGGGGGCAGGCCGCCCGCTACTTCCCACTCCCCGATTACGATCTATCGAACCCAAACACTGTCCGGCTGACTCTGCACGGAGCCATCGTCGACCCCGCCTACACCCGCCTGCTCATCCAGAAGACCGATCTCGATCTTCTCGATATCTTCGCTCTGGACCGCGTCCAAAAACACCTTCCGACCTCAGATGATGCCGTCAAACGCCTGCGCAAAGCAGGCTGGATCGAAGGTCGCAAACCGAATCTGCACATTTCCGCTAAGCTCGCAGCGGCCACCGCAAAGAAGGCCGACTACATCCGAACTCGCTCTCAGGATGACGCATTCTACGAAAAACTGGTCGTCGACTACCTCAAGAAATTCGAGGCGGCCTCAAGATCCGAAATCGACGACCTCCTCCTCGGAAAACTAAGCAGCTCCCTGAGTGACGAGCAGAAATCCAATAAGATCAAAAACCTCCTGACGAAACTCCGAACCGCAGGAAAAATCGAGAATCGAGGATCACGGGGGAAGCCTGCTTGGGCTTTTCTAGGATCGGATGATTTAGAAAAGAAAAACTAAGAGTTTAGAAAAGAACAGTAGTCCTGAAACTATGTAAGTTATTGATTATTAGTATTATTTCTTTTCTTAACACCTTACAAAGAGCCCTATGAATCCGTATCCGAACTACCCGGCCAGCCAAGGCGGGGGGCAAAATATTCAGGGAGGCTTGGTCCATTATGGCCACCGTAACAGGGAGTTTTATCCTTCAGTTTTCATCTTTCACCCCTTTCTTTCATGAAACTCCAGTTCACTCACAAGGCTTATCAGGCTGCCGCTGTCGATGCCGTCGCCGACTGCTTCGCTGGCCAACCCAAGGCTGAGGGGATTAGCTACCTCCTCGATCCAGGCATGCTACCCGCCGCCCGAAAGCAGGCTCAATTGGACTACAATGAAGAAGCGTTTCGCAACGCACCAATAAAGATTTCAGAAGAGGCACTCCTGACCAATGTCCAGCGTGTCCAGCGTCAGCAGAACCTTCCCCAGTCGACTAAGCTCGTTTCAACCAAGAGCGCCGGCCTAAACCTCGACATCGAGATGGAGACCGGCACCGGGAAAACCTACTGCTACATCAAATCGATGTTCGAACTAAATCGTCGTTTCGGTTGGAGCAAATTCGTCATCGTTGTCCCCAGTATCGCCATTCGAGAGGGCGTTCAAAAGTCACTGGAGATTACGGCTGAACACTTCCTCCAAGACTATCAAAAGCGCCCCCGCTTCTTTACTTACGATTCCAAGCAACTCCACAACTTGGAGAGCTTTTCGTCCGACGCGGGAATCAATGTGATAATCATCAACGTGCAGGCGTTCAATGCCACCGGCAAAGATGCCCGGCGCATCTATGAAGAACTCGACGACTTCCAGTCACGGAAGCCCATAGATGTCCTCAGCGCGAATCACCCCATTTTGATTCTCGATGAGCCCCAGAAGATGGAAGGCAAAAAGACCACCGATTCTCTCGCAAGATTTAAGCCGCTCTTTGTTCTTCGCTACTCGGCCACCCACCGGACCGAACACAATAAAATCCACCGCCTCGATGCGCTCGACGCCTATAACCAGAAGCTGGTCAAGAAAATCTCCGTTCACGGTATTGCGCAGAAGGGGCTCACCGGCACCAACAGTTACCTCTACCTTGAAGGTATTGTCATCTCCAAGCAGGCCCCGGTGGCGCGCCTCGAATTCGAAATCAAAACCAACTCCGGCATCAAGCGAGTCCTCCGTAAAATCTCAAAAAATGACAACCTTCACGAACTCTCTGAAGGGCTCGAACAATACAGCGGCTACGTCGTTGCCGACATCGACGCCGTCCACGACACCGTCAGCTTCACCAACGGCCAAGTGATTTCTGCGGGACAGGTTTTCGGCGATATCACTGAAGCTGCTCTGCGTCGTATCCAGATTCGCGAGACTATCCGTGCTCATTTCGAAAAGGAGCAGCGCCTCTACCAAGAAGGCATCAAGGTGCTCAGCCTCTTCTTCATCGACCAAGTCGCCAAATACCGACTTTACGACGAAAATGGTGACCAACAGCTCGGCGAATATGCCCAGATATTTGAGGAGGAATACACGAACCTACTGAATGAGGTTCTCGAGCTCGAGAACTCTCCCTACCAGAATTACCTCAAGAAAATTGAGGTCGCCAAAACTCATAACGGCTACTTCTCGATCGACAAGAAAGGCAAACTCACGGACCCCACGGTGAGGGCGAGGGGTGAAGGAGCTGGCACCACCGATGATGTCAGTGCCTACGACCTCATCCTCAAGCACAAGGAACGCCTCCTCTCCTTTGAGGAGGATACTCGTTTCATCTTCTCGCACTCCGCCCTCCGCGAAGGTTGGGACAACCCGAATGTCTTTGTCATCTGCACGCTCAAGCACAGCGACAACACCATCTCCCGCCGTCAGGAAGTAGGCCGTGGCATGCGCCTCTGCGTGAACCAACTCGGTGAACGCATGGACAACCCCGCCACCGCGCACCAAACCAACATCCTGACCGTCGTCGCGAACGAGTCTTACGAGGACTTCGTGAAAGGTCTTCAAACCGACATCATCGATTCTCTGTCAGCTAGGCCTCAAAAGGCGGATGAAAAATACTTCACCGGCAAAATTCTAAAAGACGTCGAAGGCAACGAGACCACCGTTGATGTCACGATGGCGAAGCAGATCGATTTTTACCTAATTCAAAACGGATACAGAAATATCGACGGCACGATTACCGAAACCTACCACAAAGCCAAGGCCGAGGGGACTATCGCTGAACTGCCAAAAGAACTTGAGGAGCATACAGCCCCGATTCTTGAACTAATCGACGCCGTTTACTCCGACGCAGCCCTCCCCGGTATCACCAACAATCGAAAGACCAAGGAGAACCACCTAAACGATAACTTCAAAAAGAAAGCTTTCCAGGAGCTATGGGGAAAGATCAACCGCAAGGCCGCCTACACGGTCGAATTCGACGGTGCGGAGCTCGTCAGCAAAGCTACCAAGACCCTCAACTCTGAGCTACGGATCAGTAAACTACAGTTCCTCGTCAAGCGGGGTGAGCAGCGTGACGAACTCGATCTCGACGATGTCGCGAACCACGGCGGCTTCACCGTCAAAGAACAAGCAACTGATTATGACACCGGCTCGATTCGATCGTCCGTAAAATATGATCTCATCGGTGAAATCGCTGAATCCGCACAACTCACTCGCCGCACGGTGGGTGAAATTCTGAAAGGTCTCGAGCTCCCCGTTTTCAACCAATTCAAAGACAACCCCGAAGACTTCATCGCCAAAGCCTCCCGCCTGATCAAAGAGCAAAAAGCGACCATGATCATCGAGCATCTGGCCTACGACCCGATCGATCAACGCTACGACTCCAGCATCTTCACCAGCGAGAAAGGAAAAGATGATTTCAGTAAGGCCTTCAAGGCCAAGAACCACGTTTACGACTACGTCTTCACCGACTCAAAAATCGAGCGCGCCTTTGCCGAGAACCTCGACACCAGCACCGAAGTCACCGTTTACGCCAAACTCCCCCGCGGCTTTTCCATTCCGACTCCTGTTGGTGACTACAACCCCGACTGGGCCATCGCCTTCGAAGACGGCAAAACGAAACACATCTACTTCATCGCCGAAACCAAAGGCAGCATGTCCTCCCTCGAACTCAGAGAAGTAGAAAAAGCCCGAATCGCCTGCGCCAAAAAATTCTTCGCCAAGATCTCTTCCGACCAAGTCAAATACGACATGGTCAACAGCTACGATAAGCTGATGGAGATCGTCGCTTAGGGAGTCCATTTGCCATGAAAGTTACCTTCCATGCCGATGACCCCCGAAAGAAAGCGAGGCCGCTGCTAGAAGGCCTACTCAGGTGCGGAACAGACCAATTGATGATCGCCTGTGCCTTTTGCACTTCCGAAGGCAGCAAAAAGGGTCGATCCTTACTGTTTGACATTTATTGAATTGGGGCCGTGCAAGCTGAAGAAGACGAAGTGGGATTATATCAAACAGTAAGGATTGACCCCGTCGGTTCCGCGGCGAGGCTGGGTCTGAAAGAAGCCGTAGGCAAACTCGCGGGGCGACATACAGCAACATCGTAAAAGGCTTAGAATCTGGGGCGAAACACCTCCACATGGCGAAGCCCACTGGTTCAGGATCTAGGGTAAACGGTGCGCTCGTGCGAGGGAAGTTGATGTCATTATCCGGGGAGGCCTGCGGGTGAAGCGGTCCGGATTCTTAAGAATTCTTAAAACCACAAGCGACAAAGCCTGATCCCCGTGGATTACCATAATTTAATTAGTGCAAACAGTAAGGATTGACCCCTTCTGCGGCCTACCGTGGAAGGTGGCGATTGCCAAGAGACTGCGGCGGGAGACGACGGTCGGAAATCCGTGGATCGCAGAGCGATTGTCGATGGGGCACCGAAACCATGTGAGTTTGTTGGTAAACCGAGAGTGATGTTGGTATTAAGCGTTTGACCCCTTAGGTCCGTTTCGGATCATACCCGGTTCCAAGGTGCGTTGATTTCTCGAGATCCAAACGAGAGACTAGCTTGGAATCAACGACTACCCAACGTCTCTGATCTAAGCCAATCTTTTGCGTAGCCTGAAGGAAAATTGCTTTAGTTGGCAATGCGGATGATTTTTACGAAGTGATCGGGCTTGAGGAAAACGGACACGGGAATCTCATAGAAAGAGAAACCCGAAGTGAAGAGACAAAGATATACCGCCGCGTTCAAACGCGAGGCGGCCCGACTATTGATCATGAACGGGCTGAGTGCGCCTCCCAAGTGGTCCTTCGTAAGAACTCGACGGAAGAAGGCTAGTCGATATCTACAGTATAAAACTTATTATTGGGCAAGTCAGTTGGAATACGAAGGAAATTTATCTCACCGTGTATATCTCTATCAGCCCCGTTCCCGAGGTTTCGCCTATTGCCTCCAAGTGAATTGTATACAATCCGGGAGAAAGAGTTTCCAGAATAACTGCATCATTGCTATCAGGGTTTATCGGAAAGGCCCCGACTCTTGCCGATTCCATCTGAATTTCTTCTGAGTTTGATGCCTGACCCCAATTATCATTATTGAGCAATAAGGCTCGTTCTGCGTCGAAAAGTTTGAGTTTCGGGTTACTTACGGGTATCTCGACGCCATGTGAAGTCAAACTAGGGCCTATCCCCCGAATAAGCAACCGAAGCGGCCACTCTCCAGTGACGACAAAGCCTACAATAAGGGTTTCCTCATCCGCGCCAGTCTCGGAAAGAACTGACGCGTTGGTTAACGTTATTGGAGAAGACTCTGAAATAAAAATTTCGTTTAGCACAATACCAGCTCTCTGGTTGTTGCTACCGACCATCGTGGTAATAGACCCTTCGTTTTGGAAAAGGGTCAATGCCGCGTCCTTGGAGTCATCGCTCAATTCAAATGCTCCAAGCTCCCGCATGAATTGGGTATCAGCATTTCCCGCATCGTTCGAATTTACAGGCTTTGCCCAATCGTCGTTAGAGGCCAATAAGACAGGTGAAAGGCCCGAGCGAGGTATCCCATATACACTCAAAATTGGGTCGGGGTGAGCAGACGAAACTCCGTAATCAACCAGAGTCGGTCCGATGCTTCTGAGCAGTAGGGTGGAAGCTGGCTCGTAACCATTGGGCTGCCCAATCGTGACGAACCCCAAAGTGGTAGACTCGTTTATCGTATCCAGAGCGTTTCGGACAGACATATTTGTCAATTTCGATTCGGCGATAACGAGTTTAGCGGAGTAGATAGTCTCGTTCGGATTAAACTGAACTAGCTCGTAAGTCCCGACTTTATCAAATGACACGTTGGGAACAGCAAAAATCCCGAGATTTCCATCTGGAAGTGGACGTCCGTTAAGAAACCAAGACCAACTTCGGTCGGGCGCAGGCAGGTGCCCAACTCGCAGGTACACTGTGTCTCCATTCGGGACAATAGCAGTAGAATTTAGTGGAGCGTCTGGTGGCCGGGAAGCTACGGAAACCACAACGGACAAAGAACTACTCGCCTCAGCATCCGAGACGGTTAAAGTGTAAGTTCCTTGATCGTAGGAGGTGGCTAGAGGAAAAACCAACTTCGGCGATGATGCGTTGATTGGTCCGGCTGGAGTCTCCCAACGATAAGCGATACTGCCAACTCCTCCATTTATCTGTGCTTCGAGAATGAGAGTATCTCCCTCCTCTATTTGTAATTCTTGCGGATGCAGGAAGGAGATTTGCAATGTTTCCGGCTCCGAATCGGCAGATGTAAGCCCTCCCTGAGGTTTCATTTCTGTAGATGCCGTTCCTTTGAGGCCATGGACTCCAAGGATAAGCAGAACCAATAATATAAGTGATTTTTGTAAGGTCATGTTGCTAGGATCGACAGGCCTCAACTATCAACCCGCTACTGGAAGAGTCAAATGGGTTAAAAAAGGATCCATGATCGAGTCGGCATCTCCCGCTCGCCTGGCCCAATAAGGGAATGTCGCAGGACAACTCGGCATTTCTGGCGGGGCCTATGTATCGCTCAGCACGTTTTCGGGCTATAACAGCATGCCTTGGCCCCCGTTCGCCGACACCTTCAGGCCCCGGCCAATCCGGAGGCAGCAAAAAGGGTCGATCCTTACTGTTTGACATTTATTGAATTGGGGCCGTGCAAGCTGAAGAAGACGAAGTGGGATTATATCAAACAGTAAGGATTGACCCCGTCGGTTCCGTCGCGAGGCTGGGTCTGAAAGAAGCCGTAGGCAA
>Ga0222651_1000681_pt1 | contig 19617 bp, 27 predicted proteins | sample AntAcemetagen369_FD_179855 | JGI IMG/M metagenome (GOLD analysis project Ga0222651, IMG submission 179855) | Saline water microbial communities from Ace Lake, Antarctica - #369 | ecosystem: Environmental > Aquatic > Non-marine Saline and Alkaline > Saline | place: Antarctica: Ace Lake...
CCATACTTTAATAATAGTGGTGATAGGCTTAAATGTGTTGATGTACGTCAATGGGGTCAAGTCACAGGCATGACTACTTGGAATGCATCGTTTAGGAGTTGTGATAATTTAGTTGGGACAGCTATTGACGCACCTGTTTTAATTGGCGATTTATCCAATATGTTTGAAGGCTGTACAGTATTTAACGGTGCTATTGGTAACTGGAACACAAGTGCAGTTACTAATATGTCTGTTATGTTCTTCGGTGCAACAGCATTTAACCAAGACATTGGTGCTTGGAACACGAGTGAAGTTACTAATATGGCTACAATGTTCCGAAGTGCAGCAGCGTTTAACCAAGACATCGGTTCGTGGAACACAGGTGCAGTTACTATTATGTCTCAAATGTTCCGACTCGCATTAGCATTTAATCAGAACATCGGTTCTTGGAACACGAGTGAAGTTACTGCTATGCAAAGTATGTTCTACGATGCGTCAGCATTTAATCAAGACATCGGTTCGTGGGACACAAGTGAAGTTACTGATATGTCTTATATGTTCCGAAGTGCATCAGCGTTTAACCAAGACATTGGTTCTTGGAACACAAGTTCAGTTACTGGTATGACTGGAATGTTCCTAGGTGCATCAGTATTTAACCAAGACATCGGTTCGTGGAACACGAGTGAAGTTACAAATATGTCTTATATGTTCAACAGTGCAACAGCATTTAATCAAGACATAGGTTCGTGGGACACAAGTGAAGTTACTAGTATGGCTAGTATGTTCCTCAACGCATTTGCATTTAACAACGGTGGTAGCGCAAGTATTAATAACTGGAACACAGGTGCAGTTACTATTATGTCTCAAATGTTCCGACTCGCATTAGCATTTAATCAGAACATCGGTTCGTGGAACACAAGTGCAGTTACTAATATGTCTTTTATGTTCTCCGGTGCAGCAGCGTTTAACCAAGACTTATCGGGCATGGTTACGGGTCTAACAGCACAGCCACCTAGCTTCTCAACGAGCGCAAACGCTACTTTCGCTGACAACGCCAATGGGCTGAAGCCATTCTTGAGTGATGGCGTGACTCAAATCACCACGTAAGGAAAACAAAATGTCTGATTTTTACCTAAAATTTGTTGACGAAGAGCAATCGCAAGAAGTTCTCTACACTAAAGTAGTAGACGAGTGGAGCGAAGACCCTGACGTTGAGCCTATCCCTTTGCGGTGGCATTATGTGCCGAATTACGTTAACATCGACACGATTGGTGTGATCTACGAGCCTGCGCCTGACCTAGAAGATTATGTGCCTGTTCCGTATGAAGGTTGGTTTGTAAATGTGCGGGTAGTTAGCGAAGACCCTGACCCTCTGTTGCCGTTTGGTATCGACCCACAGCCGTATCCCATAAGAATTTGGGCTTAAAGGAATATTATGTCCGTAAATCTTTCTGCTTTAGCTGGCGCGGGTTTTCAATTTTCAGACGCTAATGGAAATCCTTTAGCGGGCGGAAAATTGTTTTCTTACGAAGCGGGTACAACAACGCCTGCCGTAACGTATACAAGTTCAACAGGGCTTACGGCGCACCCAAACCCAATTATTTTTGATTCTGCGGGGCGAGTGCCGACCGGTGAAATTTGGCTTACAGCAGGCATTAACTATAAATTTACGCTTACGTCTAGCACAGACATTTTAATCGGAACTTACGATAATATTTCGGGGATTAATGACGTTTTAGCTTCGGATATAACGTATGTACCTGCAGGCACTGGGGCTGTGGCTACTACGGTGCAGGGGAAGCTGCGGGAGAGTGTGAGTGTTAAAGACTTTGGGGCTGTGGGGGATGGGGTGACAGATGACACTGTGAATATACAAAAGGCACTTGACGCTGGTTTAGGTCCGGTGCATTTCCCGGCAGGGGTATACATTGTTTCCTCTGAAATTGTTGTACCAGATATGTCCGGCATTATCGGAGTTAATCCTTTCTGGAAACGACGAACTGGCTACGTATATGACGGAGCAAAACAAACAGTTTTTAAATACACGGGATCTGGTGGTGCGAATAGCTGCGTTGTTCGACTATCTAACAAGGCTGTCGGGGTTGAAGGATCAGACTTTGCTGCCCCTGTTACCGATGATTTAGAAAGCTACATCGCCAGAGATTTCCATATTGACTCTAACGGCTTAGCCCATTATGGGTGCTATGTTTACCGGGCGGGTAATCAGTCAAATCTTGGTAACATAACGGCAGAGAAGTCTTTAAAATACAATCACGTTCACATGGGGTGCTATGCGGCGGTGTTTGGCGTCTTTGGCGCTTACGAATGCGTCGAGCACGGCGTAGCCATTGGTTACGATGTATTTTCTTGGGGGTCTGTAGAGTCTACCTGCTTTGAATACTCTGCTACATTCTTGACAGTAAACAACGGCACAGCATCGACCTATGTTGCTGGCAGCGCAACGGACCTTGATGACTCTGGCGGCATATTTGTATTAGGTCGCGGTTCTGTTGTCAGAATCACATCTGAAAGCAACAAAGGCAGAGCGTGCCGTTTAGGCCAATACAACAGCTCAAGTGCCACAATGGGTCCGGTTAACTATGAACTTCCATACATTGAGGGCAATGCAGATGGGCCATACATTGACTATAGAAATGCGTCAGATGGACTTGTAGTAGAAAAAGGGTTCATGCATCCTGGAAATCCTGCGACTACTCTGCTGCCTCAAAACATAAAAATAGATGGACTGAATAATGCGGGCGTGCCATTAACAGATGCTGGGCCATCAAGAAGTGAAGAATGGCTTGTTTTACGTGAATTAAGCGGTGACTTATTTGGGGTCGGGGTAGAAATTAACTCAAACACTAATAAATACAAAATGGAACGGTGTGGGCCGTACTTTACTTTTGCCAGTAAGCGGCCTGGGGCGTTCTCAGTTAATTTATCTTTGGCAGGATCAGTTACTGCCGGAGTAAATGGGTACAGCTCCCGTATTGGGTTTGTTACAAAGATAGGTAACGTAGTTACGGTAAATGGCCGCATCGCACTAACTTCTCTTGATGCGGCAACATCGGGCAGCATGCAAATAACAGGACTGCCCTACAGAATAGCCAATCTATCGCAAAACTTTGGATGTTGTTCCAGTATTACCTATAACGCTCTAAATACTGCTCTTGTAGCAATAAACGGTACTTTGACGGGTAATAATTCATATATTGATTTAAAAAAATTAACGGCGGCTTCAACCAGCAACATCACGGGATTGTCGTCTACAGACCTAACGGCAACATCACTAATTCAATTTAGCGCCACATACATAACTGACGACTGATATGGGAATACTTGACATAACAACTCCGCCACCCAGCTGGTGGCAGATCATTCAGATGATATTTGGTAAAGACGTGCCTGAAGGCGATGTGTTTGCAGCTTGTCGCAACTATCCAGAGGATAAGCCTAAATGAGAACCTACTTCTTTGGACTATGGAGTGCCACCTCCCAGATGGTTAACGCCATTATTGTGTTAGGAGATAAATGAAAATAGCCTTCTATATCGGTGGTCACACCTCAGACAAACTATCCTCCCGCATTGGGTTGGCATTGATACGCCACACCCAGAAAGGCGCTTACGGTCAAGTCACCTATGTGGAGGCTATCCACGCAGAGCATCCTGATGGCAAGGTGACTATCGTAAGCTCCTCATTGCGAGCCAAGGGAGTGCGAAGCAAGGTGACGCGATTGAACCCACTGCACTGGCTGATATTTCTTTTCTCAACAAGGGCAGTATATGTACACGCGTCGCAAAAATAAACGACTGTTAATTTCATAAAACATGAATCATATTTTATTGGCTTTGTTGTTTCAATTTGTACTTGCCCCTATATCATGGTGGCTAGGTGCATTTTTTGTCATTGGCTATTATTTAGGGCGTGAAATGGCTCAGGCTGAATACAGAGTCATTCAAAACTTCTACGCTGGCAAGCGGGCTAATATGCCTTGGTGGGGTGCATTTCAAAGCAAGGCATGGAATATTAAGAGTATTTTAGATTGGGTGTTACCCAGTATTGCCGTAATTATTGTTGCTTTACTAGCTTTAGTATTAAAATAACTGTATATTTATACTGTATCGGCTCAGTAAACCGAGGATTCTAAGGAATCAAGCAAAATGAGTGAAGAAGTCCAAAACTTAGCGGAAGTACCTGATGCACCCGCGCCAGAACAAGAGGCCACGGCGGCCCCTGAATCTGAAGAAACACAAGCGCCGGAAGTAGAGGCAGAGGCAGGCAAGAGCTTCACACAAGAAGAACTTGACGCCATTGTCAGCAAACGACTTGCAAGAGAACAGCGAAAGTGGGAAAGAGAAACGCGCGCGCGACAGGCCGAACAGCCTATCAGCCCGAAAGAAGTGCCCCCTGTTGACCAGTTTGAGTCTGTAGAAGCCTACGCGCAAGCGTTAGGCGAACGCAAAGCTCAAGAAATGATGCAGCAAAGGCAGTTCCAAGAGCAGCAAACGCAGGTCTTAGAAGCCTACCACGACCGTGAGGAAGAAGCGCGAGGCAAGTATGACGATTTTGAACAAGTCGCCTACAACCCAAACGTTCCAATCACGACCGTGATGGCCGAAACCATCCGCGCCTCAGACGTTGGCCCCGACGTAGCATACTACTTAGGGTCTAATCTGAAAGAGGCCGCCCGGATTTCCAAACTAGCGCCCTATCAGCAAGCCAAAGAATTGGGAAAGCTAGAAGCCAAATTGGCCGATAGCCCGCCCGTTAAAAAAACGTCGAGTGCTCCTGCGCCGATTTCGCCCGTTACCGCACGCGGTAGCACCGGTAAGGTCTTAGATACAACAGACCCACGCTCAATCAAAGAGATGAGCACATCTGATTGGATCGAAGCCGAACGGCAGCGGCAAGTCAAAAAGTGGGATGCTCAACGAAACCGCTAATTTTATAGGACTTAATCATGGCTAACAGTATCTTAACTATCGACATGATTACCCGTAAGTGTCTTGAGATTCTTGAGAACAACTTGGTAATCACCCGTAACGTCAATCGCCAGTACGACGACTCGTTCGCCGTCCAAGGCGCAAAGATTGGCTCAACCCTGCGTATCCGCCTGCCCGACCGCGCGTTGGTGTCTAGCGGTGCCGCCCTGCAAGTTCAGGACGACAACGAGCAAAACACCACTTTAACTGTTGATAACCAGAAGCACATCGGCATCAACTTCACCACCGAAGAACTGACAATGCAGTTGGACGACTTCGCTGAGCGCGTGTTAAAGCCACGTATTAGCCAGTTGGCCTCAAGCGTTGACGCTGACGTAGCTAACTCATTTAAACTTATCGGCAACACAGTCGGCACACCAGGCACAACGCCATCAACTTCATTGGTTTTGTTGCAGGCTCAGCAAAAGCTGAACGAAAACGCTGCCATGATGTCGTCACGTTACGCCACGGTTAACCCCGCAGCCAACGCTGGGCTAGTCGAAGGCTTGAAAGGTTTGTTTAACCCAACGGAAACCATTTCCCGTCAGTTTAAGAACGGCATGATGGGCGTAGGCGTGTTGGGTTACGAAGAAATCAACATGAGCCAGTCGATTAAACAGTTTACAACCGGCACCCGTACCGCTACCGGCGGCACGGCTTCAGCCGCTGTGACTGTTGAAGGCGCAACCACCATCGCTATTACCGGTGCCGGCGCTGCCGGTACTGTTAAAGCCGGTGACGTCTTTACTGTTGCAGGTTGCTTTTCTGTTAACCCACAGACCCGTGAATCGACTGGTTCGTTGTTCCAGTTCGTGGCTGTGACTGACGTTACGCTAAGTGGCGCAGGCGCAGGCGACATCACGGTCGCCGCAATGTATTCGGCCACACAGGCTCTCGCTACTGTCGATGTTCTGCCAGCTAGCGGCGCTGCGGTCGTTTTCGTTGGTGCAGCTGGTGTCCAGTATCCACAGAACTTGGTCTACCATAAAGACGCAATCACGTTTGCTACCGCTGACTTGGTTATGCCACAAGGTGTGGACATGGCGTCACGTCAAGTGCACAACGGCATTTCGATGCGTATTGTTCGTCAGTACGACATCAACAATGACCGTATGCCTTGCCGTGTTGACGTGCTTTACGGCTTTAGCGTAATTCGTCCGCAAATGGCTGTCCGTATGTGGGGCTAAACAGGCTGGGGCTTAGGCCCCCGCTTGTTGTTTTAACTTATTCTGAAAGGAAAAATCATGCTATATCAAACTTCTGACGGCAACGTCGCTGAGGAAAAGTCGCTAGGCGGTAACGTTCTGCTTTCTGAGACGGGCGCAGGGCTGTACTTTTTCGACACGGCTATCACAGCCAACACCACCACCACGACCGCTGCTGCGGGTTCTATTGGTGTTACAACCAATGCAACTGGTGTAGGCAAGTTGTTCATTTCTGATGGCGCTAAATGGCAATTTGCTGTTGTAGCCTAATTTAATGCCCCCGCCCTTCGGGGTGGGTTTTTAAAGGAAAAGTTATGTCAAACTCACAAGCCGTAGGCGTTGCGTATAGCGACCCTGAATTTCAAACTTGTTATGCTAGACGTGAAATTGGCTACGCGGCAAGTGCAAGCGGCGACGTTACACAGCTCACAAACAAAACCACAGGAATTACATTAAATGCCCCCGCAGGTCGCATCACACTAAACAATGCTTCTTTACCTTCCTACGACACCGCGGTGTTTCGGGTAACAAATGATACTATTTCACCTAAAGATGTAGTCATTATGAATATCGGCGCGGGGGGTACGGTTGATGCTTATTGGACTTACCTTGCGGGTATCGGCGCAGGCTACTTTGATGTTGGCATTTACAACAACACAGCAGGCGCGTTAGCTGAATCAATTACACTTAACTTTGCAACATTGCATTGCCAATGCGCGAGCTAATTTTTACTTTTAAAGGCTACTTATGCCAGTTATTTATCTGCAACACCCTAAGCACGGCGCAAAAGTAGCCATTTCAGACCAAGAAGCCCAACAAGACATTAAAAACGGTTGGTCGGTCTTTGACCCTAGCGCAACAATTAAACCTGCTGATGACGCTCCTGAAGCGCCACAAGCCACAGATACGCTTATAATTAACCAATTGCCTGCACAGCGCGGGCGTAGACGCAAAAACGCAGACACGCAAGAGGAATAAGCTATGGCTACTGCTGGTGATATTATTAACGGTTCGCTACGGCTTATCGGTCAATTAGCCGAGAGCGAAGTGCCCTCAGCAGCCGCAGCGCAAGACTCACTAGACGCCATGAACCAGATGATTGAAAGCTGGAACACGGAACGCTTGGCGGTTTACGCAACACAAACGCAAATCTTTACTTGGCCAATAAACGTTGTGACCCGCACGCTTGGGCCTACGGGCGATTTTGTAGGCGTGCGGCCGGTTAAGATTGACGATTCAACGTTTTTTAAAGACGGGTCTTCAGGCTTGTCTTTTGGCGTTAAGTTAATCAATCAAGAGCAGTACAACGGCATTGCGCTAAAGTCTGCAACAAGCTCATACCCCGAAGTGATGTTTGTCAACGAAACGTATCCTAACGTTGAGATGACAATCTTTCCCGCGCCCACAAAACTTCTGGAATGGCACATTGTTTCGGTGTTAGCGCTTACCCAGCCCGCAGATATCGCTACTAGCTTGGCGTTTCCGCCAGGGTATTTGCGGGCGTTTCGCTACAACTTAGCGTGTGAGCTAGCGCCTGAGTTTGGCGTTGAGCCAAGCCCACAGGTGCAACGCATCGCCATGACAAGCAAGCGCAATTTGAAGCGCATCAACAATCCCGGCGACATCATGTCCATGCCATTCCCGTTAATGGGGCGGCGCCAAAGATACAACATATTCGCTAACAATATCTAATGAAAACGCCGATACTCGGAAGTTCTTATGTAGCTCGGTCGGTCAACGCGGCAGACGCTAGAATGATTAACTTGTTCCCTGAAGTTATCCCCGAAGGCGGTAAAGAGCCCGCGTTCTTGCAGCGCGCGCCAGGGCTAGAATTTCTACAAACCGTAGGCACTGGGCCTATTCGTGCATTGTGGTCTAGCCAAACAAACGCCAATACTTTTTATGTTGTCAGTGGCACAGGCGTTTACAAGCTAACGGGTTTGACCGCAACGCCTACACTTGTTGGCAATCTAACAGGTACAGGCCCTGTATCTATCGCGGATAACGGCACACAACTGTTCTTTGCCTGTAATCCTGATGGGTTTATTTACAACCAGTCAACTAACGTATTTGCCCAAATTATAGACCCTGATTTTGAGGGCGCGGTGACAGTCTGTTACCTAGATGGCTACTTTGTATTTAACCAGCCCAACAGTCAAATTATTTGGGTAACGCAACTGCTAGACGGTACATCCGTTGACCCTTTAGACTTTGCAAGTGCTGAAGGCTCGCCTGACGGTGTAGTAGCGCTTATCGCTGACCATCGAGAACTGTGGGTGTACGGCACGGACACGGTTGAGGTTTGGTATAACCAAGGGGGCGCTGATTTCCCTTTGCAACGCATACAAGGCGCGTTTAACGAGATTGGTTGCGCGGCGGCGTTTACTCCCGCCAAACTAGACAATGGTTTGTTTTGGCTTGGGCAAGACGCTAGAGGTCGTGGCATTATCTACCGTGCCAACGGCTACACAGGTCAACGTGTTAGCACCCACGCGGTTGAGTACTCAATACAAAAGAATTTAAATATGAGCAATGCGGTAGCTTACACCTACCAGCAAGACGGCCATGCTTTTTACGTGCTGAACTTTCCTACGGCCAACATTACTTGGGTGTATGACGTAGCAACGCAAGCCTGGCATGAACGCGCAGGGCTTAATAATGGTTCGTTTACCCGTCATCGGGGCAACAACCAGTGCAATTTTCAAGGCAACATTGTTATCGGCGACTACGAAACAGGCGCTATTTACAAGTACAACCTAAATGTTTACGCTGATAATAATGAGCCGCAGAAATGGCTACGCTCATGGAGAGCGCTACCTACAGGGCAAAACAACTTAAAGCGTACCGCACAGCACAGTTTGCAACTCGATTGCGAAACCGGTGTAGGGTTAAATGACGGCCAAGGTAGCGACCCTGCTGTCATGCTACGTTGGTCTGATGATGGCGGGCATACATGGTCAAACGAACATTGGCGCTCAATGGGCAAGATTGGTGAGTACGGTTACCGCACTATTTGGCGCAGGCTTGGCATGACTGAAAAGATACGCGACCGAGTGTACGAGGTAAGCGGTACAGACCCAGTTAAGATTGCAATTATGGGCGCTGAATTAATACTGAGTCCGACTAATGGCTAATACCGTACCCATTACCCCGCCGCGAGTGCCGTTAGTCGATACGCGCACGGGTGATGTATCGCGTGAATGGTATAGGTATTTCTTTAGCCTTTTTACTATTACGGGTTCGGGTACAGGTGTATTTCCTGTAACAAGTGGCGGTACGGGGCTTAATACTATACCAACAAACGGGCAATTGTTAATCGGTAACGGTTCAGGCTACACGCTTAATACGTTAACCGCAGGGCAAAACATTGCTATCGGCAATACGGCTGGGGATATAACCGTTAGCTTTGACGGCATTTTGCCATTGCTTAACGGTGGCACGGGCGCAAATAACGCAGCAGGCGCTCGTACCAATTTAGGCGCGACAATAATTGGTAGCAATTTATTTACTTTACCCGACCCATCCGCCGTAACTTTCCCCCGATTTAATGTTGACAATACTGTATCGCCTTTAAACGCTACGGGCTTTCGCACCGCCATAGGCGCAGGAACGGTCACAAGCGTAAACGGCGCGGGTTCAGTAAACGGCATTACGTTGACCGGTACAGTTACTACAAGCGGTTCTTTAACGCTTGGGGGCGCGTTAACTGGCGTTGATTTAACAACTCAAGTAACAGGACTTTTGCCAATTGCTAACGGCGGTACGGGGGCATCAACGGCGGCTGACGCTCGTACTAATTTAGGTTTAGGCACGATGGCTACCCAAAATACCGGCGCTACAGGAACTTTTCTGAGCGGCGATTTAACACCTAAAACCATAACCGTTGTTAACGGCATTATTACAAGTATTGTTTAAGGTAAAGTAAAATGGAACAAACTATATTTAACTGGGTAGTTGCTTTTGCTGGCGCTTGCGGTGGATGGGTACTCAAAATTATTTGGGATGCAATTACCAACCTTAAAGACGACATACGTCAGATAGAACGTGATTTGCCTGAAGTGTACGTGCGCCGTGATGATTTTAAAGAAGCCGTTAAAGAACTAAAGACAGACATGAAAGAAGGCTTTAACAAGGTTGATACCACCCTTGCGCTTTTGTTTAAGAAGTTGGATGGTAAAGAGCCAAAGGATTAAATGTGCAAGTAACGTACACCGGTATCTTAGCCAAACTTAACCCAGCAAAAGACTTGTACGGTCTTCTGGGGTTCGGTGAGCGCGGCTTAGTTGACCCTACGGCTATGCAGTCCAAAGTTGTTGCGCTGCAAGATGAGCTGCTAAAGATGGAACAAGCAGACGTCAAGACAACGCACCGGTTTTTGCCTGGCGTCTACGAACGAGAGATTGTTGTGCCGCCGTGGACAGTATTGACCGGCGCTGAACACAAGACAGACTATAAAGTGCGGCTGGAAAAAGGTACGATAGCAGTAAACGTTGACGACAGCGTGCGAGTGCTGACCGCGCCGTGTGAATTTATAGCCAAAGCAGGCGCCCAACGAGCAGGCCGGGTGTTTGAAGAAGAAGTTGTTTGGGTGGATGTGTACGAAAACCCAGACGATTGTACAGATATACCAACGCTAGAAGACCGGCTTTACGTGGTGCCTGACTGCGGACTAGCAGACAGCAGAACCGAAGTGCAAAAAGCCAAGATTGACTTTAATGCGTTTCTCCATCAAACAGGGTTAACGCAAGCCAAGATAGATCAGATAGTACACATAACGTCGGACTTAGTAGATATGCCAGAGGGCGTTGCGGTAGAACTACGTGATTCGCCTATACACGGCAGGGGGCTGTTCGCCGTTAAAGATTTTGCAGCCGGGGAAACAGTTTGCCCCGGCAGACTTGACGGGAAGCGAACGCCGGGCGGTAGATTTATTAACCATTCGGCTGACTGCAACGCCGCGCCGGTGAAAGTAGACAATGATATTTACGTCGTCGCGATTGCGGACATATGCGCGGGCGACGAACTATTGGTAGATTACAGGGCTTCAATGAAGGTCAATTTTGGCCTAACGTATTAAGGAAAAATTATGTCGGGGATGATAGCTGCGGCTGCGGTGACTGTTGTTGGAGGCGTCCTTCAATCTAAGTCGGCAGGCAAAGCGGCCAGCACACAAGCTGACGCCGCGCGCGACGCTGGAGCGTTACAGGCTGAGTCAGACCGTCAGTCGTTAGCACTGCAACGGGAAATCTTTAATCAGCAACGTGCTGACATTGCGCCGTTTCGCCAAGCAGGGTTGACGGCGCAAAACCAATTGATGACCTACTTAGGGTTAGCCCCTACGGCAGGCGGCATGGCGCCTATTACGCAGTTTGACGAAGCAGGCTATAACCGCGCCATGGATAGCTACAACCAAGGCAGCGGCGGCGAAGGCGGCGCGCGGACGTACATAGACCTAATGTTCACCCCCGCGCTCGCCGCAGCAGCAGGCGCTGGGATAGCCATGCCAACCCGTGAGCAGTTCACCACGACAATGCAAGCCGATCAGCTAAACGTTGACCCTAATGCGGCAGACTTTGGTAAGTACGCACGCGACTTTGGTATGCAGGATTTTCAACAAGACCCAGGCTACGCCTTTCGGATGTCCGAAGGCATGAAAGCGCTTGACCGTCAGGCTGCCGCCCGTGGGGGCTTAATCTCAGGCAGCGCGCTCAAAGCTGCCCAGCGGTTCGGGCAAGACTTAGGCTCGCAAGAGTACGGCGCAGCGTTTGACCGGTATCAAGTAAACCGAACCAATCAGCTAAACCCGCTGATGGGGTTGTTTGGCGCAGGTCAACTGGCCACCAATACTTTAGGTGGTTATGGGGCAAATTTTGCTTCAGGCGCAGCCAACACCATGCGTACAGGCGCAACTGCCCAAGCCAACGCGCTAGGCGCTGCTGGCCAAGCTCGGGCGTCAGGGTACGTGGGGCAAGCCAATGCGCTTAACGCAGGGCTTAGCGGCATCAGTAACCTTGCAGGGCAGTTTAGCGCCATGCGGGGGGCGGGCCCATACGGGTTTTCCGGCTCACCGTCGATATACGGCTCTGGCCCTATAACTTCTAGCACTAACTATTTCGGGGAATAACATGGCTTTAGTTAACCCAAACATCGCCCTAGCGGGCACGCCGGTACAAGTACCAAACTTTCTCGGTATGCAGGCGACGGCCGCGCAAACGCAAAATCAGCTCGCGCGCACTGACATCATAAAAGACGTAGCGGCCACAGAAAAAGAAGCCAATACTTACAGCACGGCCTTATCGCGGTCTAAAGACGCTTTGCGGTTTGTTAACTCGCCCGACCAGTATTTGGCTTGGATGGAGTCTGGTTTTAACGACCCAGTGCTTGGGCCCGTCTTGCAAGGTATGGGCGTTGACCGGCAACAAGCAATATCTGGCGCTATGGAAACGCTGCGTCAGCCTGGGGGATTACAGCTTGCCATTGGTAAGTCAGCGTCTAGCATCGACCAGTTAGCTAAATCAGCAACTGCGCAAGGCGGCCAAGCCCAAGCGCAAGCGCAGGCACAATCTGAGCGCGCGCGGGCAATGCAAGATCGTGCGGCGCAACAAGCGCAGATCGACGCGCTTATGGGCGGTGGGGTAGCTCCCGCGCCTGCGGCCACAGCTATGCCTGTCCCACCGCCCGTAGACACAATGCAGTACGCCCCCGGTACGCCGGGCGCTATTAATCAACTTTACGCCGGTGCGGCAGCAGAGCGGGCGCCTACGCTTAATGCGTTGACACAACAACCACCTATGGGTGCGCCTGCGCCTGCGCCAGCTCGCGGGGCTTATCCTCGTTTAGGCCAGTTGGCTCAGTTAGACCAATTAGCGTTGCAAGGTAATGCTTTAGCGGCTGACCAAGCCAAAACCATGCGTGCGGCCATGAAGTTTGAGAAAGACATGGGCGTCGGCGGGGCAGCGCCCGCAGCGGTGCAAGAGTATGAGTACGCAAAATCACAAGGCTACCCCGGCACTTTTGACGATTTTCGCAAAGAAAAAGCGCCGATGTTTGAGCCTAAGTACGCCGAGATTGTCGGTAAAGATGCGGCTGAGCGCGACTCTAAGTTGTATTCTGCCGCTGGTGAAGCTGCCGAAAACTTACCTAAAATTTACGACACGCTTAACCAGATCGAATCCTCTGACGCCATTACTGGGTTTGGTGCTGACGTACTTAAAAATGTCGAACGTTTTCGTGCGCAGTTTACGCGCGATAAAGCCGCCGGTAAGCGTGTGGCTGACACTGAAATTCTTGACGCTTTGCTTGGTTCCGATGTGTTCCCCATGATTGGGGCGCTAGGTATCGGTGCAAGAGGTTTGGATACGCCTGCTGAACGAGAGTTTTTACGTCAAGTTATGACAGGTACAATTGCAATGGACAAAAAAGCGCTTGTCCGTTTAACAGAAATTCGCAAGAACATTGCTGAACGGTCAATTGACAAATACAACAGGGCGGTAGAAAAAGGTGATTTAGACCGGTTCTTTAACGTGCAAGGTGTAGAACCGCGCAAAATTGAAAAGCCGCAATTTAACCGCACAGCGCAAACAAATGGTATGTCTGCCACCGACCGGCAAGCGTTGGATTGGGCAAACTCTAACCCAAATGATCTTCGTTCTGCTGAAATTAAACGTCGTCTAGGAATGTAGCCATGGCACAATTTGACCCAGATGCGTACTTAGCTCAAAAACCCCCCGCGCAAGCTGCTGCGCCTGCGTTTGACCCTGACGCTTATCTTGGCTTAACGGCGCCTGCGCCTCAATTTGAAAGTGCGGTGCCGCAGATAGACGCAAGCGGGCAGGTGGTCAAGCAACAGCCTAATGCCATGCCGAGCACTAGGACAGCGTTTGAGCAGAATTACCCGACAGCGTTTAACATCGCGTCTACCGCACGTGATGTATTAGGCCCTACTGTAGAAGGTCTAGCCACGGCAGGCGGCGCAGTGCTGGGGTCAGCATTAGGGCCAGTGGGTACTGTGGGCGGCGCCGGTCTTGGTTACGGGATGTCGCAAGAATTATTGCGCGGCGCAGATGTGGCGCTAGGGCGCGCGCAGCCACGCCAAGGTATGGAAATGGTAACCGACCCGTTGTCAAACGTGGCGTTTGGTTCGGTCATGGAAGCGGGCGCGCCCAAACTTGTGTCGTTTGTCGGCAAAGGTTTAGGGCGCGTAGTTGACTTTGCTAAAGGCAATCGTGCTGAAATTAAAGCGGCTAACATTTTGCGCGAGTCGTTGTCGTCTGGCCAACGGGCTGGGGTAGAGCCAGCCATTAATGCGTTGCGCCAAGCCGCACCAGGACAAACCGCCGCGCAAGCCACGGCAGACCTTAAAGCCCCACTGTGGCAGTCGCTTAACGCTAGTGTGGCGCGCCAACGGGGCGCGGTTGATGACTACGCCAACGTGCTAGCCAATCAGCAAGCCAATGACATCGCCGACTTAACCCGTTTTGCTGGTGGTAAAACGGTAACGGAAACCCGCACAGCAGCGCAAGCCGCACAACGTGGGCTAGGCCAAGCCACTGAACCTGCTCGTCGGGACGCGCTAGCCCGCGCGGCGGCGACTACAGAAGAAATGGTAACCTTGCAAGGCAAAGCCGCAACCGCCCGTGAAGCCGCAGGTATGCGCACGCAAGATGCTCGGCGCATGGCGTCAGCCGCAGAAAAAGCCGCAGCCCGCGCTCAGCAAACCTTTCCTGTAGAGGGTATGCCACGTGTGTCAGGGCGCTATAGTTATTGGGGCGACGAAGGCGCCGCTATGGCAGAAAAACAATTAACGGATGCGTCGCGAGGTTCACTTAAATTCGGTGAAGCCGCTAGAGTGCGAGAGGCGGCGCTAGAAAGCCTACAAAATGCTGGGCTACGCCCGCTTGAGGGAAAACCCTTAGCGGATATGTTCCGCGCGCGTGCCAAAGACCCTGCGTTTGCAGGCAGCCGTGAGTACAGCATCGCCATGAACCGCATTGCGCGTGACGTAGACCAATGGACAAGCGCTAATGGTGTGGTTGACGCGCACGCCCTAGACGCCATCCGCAAGAACTCAGTTAACTCGATCTTTGCCAACAGTCCGTTGTCGCCCAAAGCTAAGGCTAAGGCCATTGCTAAGACAATGACTGAAGTGCGGCCTGCGCTTATTAACGCTATCGAAGACGCAGGCGGCGTCGGCTATCGTGACTACTTGCAGTCGTACCAAGCGGGTATGCAATCAGTCAATCAAAAGCAACTAATGGGCGAAGCGCTTAACTTGTACAAGAACAGTCCTGACGATTTTATTAAACTTGTAGAAGGTGATTTACCTAAGCGTGTTGAAAAAGTCATGGGCTACGGTAATTTTAGTTTAGCCGATGAGCTAGGCGAAGAAGCGATGGGCGCATTGCGCAGTGCAGCGCAGACATTAAAGAACGCCAAAGAAATGACGTCCCAGTCATCGCAAGCCCAAGACGCTTTGCGCGAACTGCTAGCGGAAAACGTGTCGCTTATGCGCTTGCCGTCATTAATTAGCGCCAAGTTTGCCGCCACCAACGTTGCTATCGGTATCTTAGAAAAGAAAATCGGTAAAAAAGTAATGGATAGTTTGGTTAACGCTTTGCGCAGCGGCACTGGCGCGGCAGACTTACTTGAGACGTTGCCCGCCGCCGAGCGTATGCGTGTGGTTAACATTTTAGCTGACCCAAGTAACTACGGTCTGCCCCTAGGTGGCGCTGCTGCTGGCTTAGGGTTGGCCGACACCGCGCAAGAGTTTGTTTCGGATCCAGTGGGCGCGTTAACGGGACGTAATCAATTAGCGCCTGCGCCACAAAACCAACTAGCGAGGTAAGCCATGCTACCAATGATTCTTCCTGTCGTCAGTACGCTTATTGACAAGCTATTTCCAGACAAGCAAGCCGCTGACGAAGCCAAGCTGAAGATGATGGAACTCGCCCAGCACGGCGAGTTGGCTGCGCTAGACGCTGAGATGAAGTTAGCACTTGGGCAGATCGAGACAAACAAAATCGAAGCCGCTAGCTCTGACCCGTTCAGGGCTGGGTGGCGCCCTATGGCGGGATGGGCTTGTAGCTTAGGACTGTTCTACGAGTTCTTACTGCGCCCGATTCTGCCTTGGGTGGTGGGCTTAGCGGGCGCTGAAGTCGCGCCCATGCCCAACGTCGACGTCAATCAATTGATGGTGTTGTTGGGCGGTCTGCTAGGTTTAGGTGGCTTACGTAGTTACGAACGAGTTAAAGGTAAAGCCTAATGGATTGGTATAAATACCCTAATTTTTCTGAGTCCGAATTTAAATGTAAGCACTGCGGCAAAGTTGAAATGCAACCCAACTTCATGGGCGAGTTGCAACACCTACGCAATGCTTACGGCAAGCCAATGATTATCACGTCTGGCTACCGCTGTCCTGACCACCCAATTGAAGCCCGCAAAGCAATACCTGGCGCACACGCATCAGGCCAAGCCGCTGACATTGCTGTGCAAGGCGCTGACGCCTACGCCCTGCTTAAGCTCGCCTTTGCGTTAGATTTTACCGGTATCGGGGTGCAACAAAAAGGCGGCGGGCGCTTCATCCATCTGGACACCTTGCGCCTGCCGCCTCGCCCTAACGTCTGGTCTTACTGATCGCAGTCGTGCTCGCGCATCGGTAAGCTCTTGTAATATTCCCACTTGGTTCTAACTTCTGGGTCTTCTGACGGTGGCGTCCAGCCCAACCGTCGGAAGGTGGCGAGCACATCAGTCTGCGCTGCTGTCTTGTAGATCATGTCGTCATTCATTTGTGTGCTCCAAAGAAACGGTCGCACCAGTCGCACATACCGTCGATTAACTTACCGCTGATTTGCCCGCAAGCATCGCAAGGCTCGTGGATGTTGTGCCGCACGATTGGCTGCGGCGGGCGCTCAATTATCTGCCTGATCTTGTCCATCAGTTTGCGTAACATTGGTCTTCTCCTTACTAAACCAACCTTCGTTTTTCTTGGCCAAACACGCCGAGCACATGGCGCGGTATGCCTTGCCCCGTTTCACTGTCTGCATGTCACTTGCCTTCTTGTACCTCGCGCACCCGAAGCAATATTTCTCGACCATCTGGATACCTCAAGTTGTTGCCGTAACGGCTAGGGTTTGTAAAGATATTTAAACTTCCTGTTCGTGGCGCCGCTTGGTGCATGGTCAGCCCCCGATAGGGCCGTGTTGACACCAGCTTCGTTGTTGTTGCGTCTGTCTTCATCTTGTCGCCTCTCTATCTCTCGGTTGATATACCAAACGGCTTTTTTCAAATCTTCTATGTCACGGCCCTTTAAGTCGGCGCGCCATACATACTTTACCGCGTTACCTAAACAAAAGTTCATGTGCTCTGTAATCTGTATGCACTCAACGCCGGACGGATGTTCGGTGTAGTGCTTTGGGTGGTTAACGGAATCGTTCATCCTTTTTGAGCCTCCTTCATAATTTCAATTCGTTCGCGCGCTTGGCGCAACGCGCAATAGCGCTGGTGCAGGCGTTGCAACATCGAAGCACGTCGGTCACTTGCGCGCTCAGCGCGCAGCGCATCAGACACCTCGTCCTCAGTCATGCTACTTAACCTTTGATTTAGACTTCGCCATGTGTCTTTCAAGTTTGTTCTCCAAGTCTTCGATGATTAATGACAACCGGCACAGGGCGCGCTCGGCTGCGTTGTATTGCTTAACAACTATGGTGCGCTCAGCGTATGCCGCTTTGAGCTTACCCTTCCACAGATCTGTGTATTTCATTTCAGTTCTTCCAAAGCAATGTCTGACAAAGCGCGCTTGTCGTGCAACGCCGCCCACACCCGTTCGTCGATGGTGTCGCGGGTTAAAATAACGTAGCACCAGACGGCATGGCGTTGACCGCCACGGTGCAACCGCCCGACTGTTTGCTCGAATAGCTCCAGACTCCACGGCAACGACACAAAGACCATCCGGCACCCGCCGTGCTGCAAGTTAAGGCCATGCCCTGCGCTCTTGGGGTGAATGAGCAACAGCTCGATTTGCCCGGCGTTCCACCGCCCGATGGCGTCGGTGTCGTCCAGAGTAACGGCTTGAGGGTATCGGCGTTTGAGTTCATTGAGTTCCTCTTGATAGTTGTAGACAACAATCGTGTTTGCTCTTTGGTTCTCTTGCAGTATATCGTCTAGCATATCGAATTTGTGCCCCGACATAAAGATGGGTGTCTGGGTCGTGATGAACTTGCCAGGCTTGTCTGGGTTGGGCGTCTTGCGCGTGTCGTAGACAAACCCACTGGCCATTTGTTGTAGCTTGCCCGTGACCACGGCAGCATTAGCGGCAATGGCTTGGGCGTTGGGGAAATCCACCGCGAAGTCACGCTTCATGACCTTGTACTCGTCCATGGGCATGGTGCAGCGCATCTCTACCGTATGCAAGGGCGGCAGTTTGTCCTTGTAGTCGCCTGCGTCTAGCAAATAGGTGGCCGGTTTGATCTGCGCCATCACTTGAGCTAGCGACCCGACACGAGGCGCCCAGTCACCGTACTCGGGGTTCAGCAAGATAAAGTAGCGTTGCATGAAGGCGCCTTTGGCTCGCCCAAGCAACGACTGATCGACGATCTTGCATTGGCCGAAGGTATCCTCAAGCCCGTTGGACGTGAAGCTACCGGTCAAGCCCCAGCGTACCTGAACATCGGCAATTAGTTTTTCTAATGCTTTGAAGCGTTTGCCCGATGGGTTCTTGAGCTTAGTTAGCTCGTCAAACACCACGCCGTCAAAGCTCGCACCTTGCTCTTGCAACCATTGCAGGTTGTCGTAGTTGGTAACGTAGACGTCAGCGTTAACCGCAAGCGCTGCCTGGCGTTGCTTCGGTGTGCCAGTGACAACGCTTAGCGACAAGTCAGCCGCCCACTTAGGCAACTCGACAGGCCAGACGTCTGTGGCCACACGCTTGGGCGCCAACACCAGCCACCGGTTGACAACCTTGTCACGCACAGCGTCAGCCATGGCGGTCAGTGTCATGGCCGTCTTGCCTGCGCCCACGGGTGCCAAGATCATCGCGCGGTTTGTGCTGTACAAGAAGTCAGCGCCTATCTCTTGGTAGGGTCTAAGTTTCAAGCGTTTTTCTCCTTGATCTTGGCTTCAATGGCTCGTGCAAACAAATACGGCAACATTGCCGAACCTTCAACGGTCTCACCCATAGTTTGCGCGATGTTTGCATCCGTCAGCCCGACCCAAGCGTGCTTCTGTGGTGACTTGTATAGTGCAAATCTCTCACTGGGCTCAAAAAGTACTCCCGATAAACCCGCACCCGATTTAGTCCAAGACAACTTCTGTGATATATCTCCCCCGTGTGTGTGCACTGTAACAATCCATGCTACAGGTTCGTGGCTTTCTGCTTGTGGGTTTTTCATTATTTAATTTCCGAAGTATCGCAAAACATTTCACGAAATTTAACTTCTTGTGCATCCCTTG
>Ga0222651_1000687_pt1 | contig 19527 bp, 9 predicted proteins | sample AntAcemetagen369_FD_179855 | JGI IMG/M metagenome (GOLD analysis project Ga0222651, IMG submission 179855) | Saline water microbial communities from Ace Lake, Antarctica - #369 | ecosystem: Environmental > Aquatic > Non-marine Saline and Alkaline > Saline | place: Antarctica: Ace Lake | collected...
CTACAATGTATAATCCTTTACCTGAAACTATACCTTGGGTTCCATGACGTCCATAATTTAAAGTGTCAAGTGTTTCCCAAGTTTGTTTTAAAGGATCGAACATTTCTGTAGTAGCAAGCGCAAGGCTATTTGTAGCTACTTCTCCTCCTGCTACTATCAATTTGCCGAGGTAATTATTTACCACTGCAGCAGCTCTAGGAGTTGGTAAATTCAGACTATCAGGTAATGTGCTCCATGTTTTTGAATTAAAATCATAAACATCTACTTCTGACAATACAGGTGCAAAAGTTCCACCCGCGCCTCCAGACTGTCTTCCAGAAACTGCGTATAATTTACTTCCTATGGTAGCAGCAAAGAAGTGATCTCTGGCTCTAGGCGCATCATCAAGAACAGTCCACTCACCTGTTTTAGGATCATAACTATCAAAATAATTGACATAGCCACCATCATGACCTAGGGTATTTCCACCAACAATGTAGAACTTACCTCTATACTCCACCAATCCTGCAGATCCTCTTCTTCTGTTTTCTGGTATTTCAGGTCCTTCTATCCACAGTTCATTGACTGGATCAAACATCCAAATGTTTGTTGCTGGAGTTTCATCAGGAAAGGTGTTGGTATCAAATGCACCAATCACCCAAATAAGTCCCTGATAAGTTACTGCCTGAAAATGGTTAAAGCTATAAGGATTGATTTCAGTTAAAGAACGCCATGAATCGTTACCGATGTCATATATATCAATTGTGGTTGAACTCTCTCTACCTCCCATGAGGTAAAATTCATGACCTGCCTGAACAAAACTGCCTTCATGGCGAGGGTGATAAGATCGGTTTTCATTTTTCACATGCCATTCCTGACTTGTTAACTCAGGGCTAATGGTCCAGTTAAAATTAAATGATTCTGCATCTGAGTTGATTGCATCCTCATCATCAATGTTAACAGTGATTCTGTAAGGGCTATTGGCCAATGCTTCAGCTTCAATTGTTCCGTAGATGGTACCATTGGTTGGTTCCAAATATATTCCCGGAGGCAATCCTACGGCAGAGTAATTCAAGTTGCCATTTCCACCCGAAGCCTGTACAAACATACTTCCATCTGTTTCATGACCAACGAAATTAATCTGATCTTCAACTTTGGTGAAAGTAATTGGTGTTTGAATCGGTTTTCCAAGGATTTCTATTCCATTGAAAAGTGGATTCTCTTTTTGTTTTTCGAAAAGTATATTCAGTTCTCCATCAGTGACTGTCACAAGGTATTGTTCCATCCCCCCAATTTGATGGCCAAATCTCTCTATAAGGTCAATAGATGTTTCCACTACTTCTCCTTCTATTTGAAGGCCATAATAGCGTTTTCCGAGAGCAGAAGTACCTATGTAACCATTTCCTAAATAAAGGTTTACTGCATATTGCCCATTAGGAAGTGGAATTTTATATTCCATGGTAGCATCAGTGGTATAACGTTCTTTATTAAAAATCGAAACATATTCCTCATCTGAAATATAGCTTGGTATGGAAGCATGTCTGTTTTCAAGAGGGAAAACATTACTACTGCTCTTACCACTTGTGGCCTCAAAGGCTTCCGAATTTACAGGTCCTTGAACATAATTTGCCAGCCATGATGGTGTATCATCTGTTGTGTTTATTGTATTTCCACCACCACTTATTCTTAAAAGAATGGTGAAATCCTGCTCAACCATCACTTCAAACGTTTGCTCAATAAAATAACCATTTTGGTCTGTAGCTCTTATCGTAAGAGCTGAAGTAACCTCGTCATTAGGAATATTTACAGTCAATATTTGATTGCTGATAGTTGCTCCTACTACAGGATTAGTATTTTCAGTAACAGAGAATGTTAAATTATTCTCACCATTATTGTCACCAAAATACTCCGTAAGATCAATTGTGACATCGTCATCGCCCAACAATCGATTAATACCTTTCAGGCTACGTATATCATATGGTTTTTCACCAATGATACTTATAAAATTCCATACCCCAATAAAACTTTTGGTGGAATCATTGGTAGTACCATAAATACCCACCGCCAATGGTTGATTGATATCTTGAATGGCAGTTTGTACGGATCCAGCTGCTTGAATGGTACCAAGTGGCACCATTGGTTGGTTGCTGTATTTATAAAATGGTTTAACTGTTCCATTTACAGGATCTACATCAAAAGACAATTCTATCAAAATATTTGATCCTGGCCGCTCATTTACAGGAATTGGTAGAAACAATGGATTAGGGTCTTCCACATCATTAATTTCTTGTGCGGCAAGCACGCCAGCACCATTAAAAACCAGCTTAATAAAATTACTTTGGGTACCATCTCCAATCTGAATTCCAACTTCACCATTTCCATCAAAATCGTACAATTGGCCAGGAGAAGATAAACCTATTATTCCTGAAGTAACAACATAATTTCCTATGTCATTGTCAACATTTACTCCCAACTGAAATCCTTTTTCCTGATTGTTTTTCAATCCATTGGCGGTTCCACCAGTCATGGAAACTTGAATAGCGCCCGCCGTACCTCCATAAATATCAAGTGGTCCAGGACTATCATTTCCCTTATCCAGCCAATCCAGCCAGTTGGGGTTTTTATTTCCATTGTTCATTAAACCTGTAAGGCCCAGTCCTAAATAACCAAATTCATCTCCTGAAGCATCAGCTTGATTGGTAAACAACTGATTTTCCAAGGGTAAATTAATTGGATAGCCTATTTGAAATGCATCCAAAGAATCTAGAATACCATCACCATCATCGTCCTCATCATTAAGGTTAGATAACAAATCCTTGTCATAATCATTTGGTGCTGATCCACCTGAGCAAAAGTCTGTACCATTGTCAATTTCATCCTGATTGGAATAACCATCGTGGTCATAATCAGCCAATGGATCAAATTCTGGATCATCTATAGCAATGCAAAATATATCATCAGCAGGTGTTAGGATCATTATCCTGTTGTCAAAGGTAGCTGCCCAAATCGTTCCGGGGAATGAGGATATGTCACCATTTGTTGTAATACCTAAAGCATTTCCACCATTGAGGTTCCATTTATTAAATTCAGCTTCTTTTAATGTACCATTCTCATTAAGGTGAATTAAGTGTAATATCCCTCCATTCTTTCCTACAATTAGGGATCCTTTTATCGCTCCTTCAAAGTTACTTGCCGTATATTCAGCAATACCATTTGAATTGTTTGGTACTACTGTAATAATATCTGGTTGAGGACCATTGGAATTAGATAGTGTAGGCGAAATAAAGTCAGCTTCGACTGCATTTGCCAAACTATAGGGTACTGGTGGCCAGTTAGCTGGAAGGCTATTGGACGCATACTCCTCAAATCCTGGTTGCCCAGGTGCTACTGGTTCTAATATTTGGGTTCTAAACTTATCCGTTGGTTGGATAATAGGTGTAATGTTCGTAAAATCTTTATCATCACCTACAAATTTCGTGTATAATCCTGCCCCACCTGGAGAAAAAGGAAAAGGACTACCTGACTGATAAGGTTGTCCTGGATTAGCTCTAACTGGCGTGGGATGACCACCATAATAGCTACCTGATGAATAACTTTCCAAATCAGCGGTAATCATTAAAAGGTGATCCTGATTGTCTACAAATTCACCGGTTACAGTAGGGTTTAGAGGGCTGGCTCCTGGTTCAAGTGGATCATAGTCATTATTGACCAAGAGAGAATCTCCTTCATTCTGAGGCATTCCTCCCCAGTTAATATTTGCTCCATTGTCTGTCAAATAAAGCCTATTACTTTCAGTCACTACCAAATCATAAGAATTCCTATAACCTGGTGAAAAGATTTGCACAGGACCATTTAAGGTTACCATACCCATATTCAGCCCATCATTACCTCCAAAAGGGTCATTGACATCTATGCCATCATATCCAGGATCATTTGGGTCATAAATCCCATTTACATTTGCCCTAGTTGGATCATCTAATGTCGGAACATCATACTTATATGCTCTTCCTGAATGGGTATCCGTTTTAGTAGGAAGCGCTTCTAAAGCATCCAAATCTATTCGCAACACAGCACCAGCTAGTGCATATTCTGATATATAAGTAAAATTCTTTGAAGGTGAACCAGCATTTGTAAAGCCTCCATTACTGATTAAAAGATAGGGTTTACCGCCAATTACTGTATATTCAATACCATTTATTGCATGGTTCTCTTCAGATCGGGCAAGACCCCGCACCAAGTCTATTACTTCCCAGGCTGTACCTGTCCAAGTCAACCGGGTTATCATACTCGAATTAGTGTCTAGCATAGTATCTCCACTAGGCCCACCCCATTTTGGATCACTTGACGTAGCATAAATAACCGGATTCGTTTCCGTACCTGTTACTGTAATTCCAGTAATCTGCCGGCCATACCGATTGTCAAAAGCCAATAATCCATGGTCATCATAGTTAGGTATTTCTTTCACACCTAATAAAATTTCCTCCCCAACAACATCATATTGATTTGGACCTTCCTTAGAAATAGAATAAATTTTAATCTCACCCTTGAGCTGTGATACATAAAGACGCTCATCCGGCCCAAATTCTAACGAGGTACCTAATTTGATTTCTTCAAACTCGTTAAAGTTTAGTGCTGTCTGATTAAAACTTACTGTTTGACTTTGTAGTTTCCCTGAACTTCCCAACCCAATCAAAATAATGCAAAAAAACAATTTGACCTGAATAATTACCCGCTTTTTCATCGCCATTGAAATTAAATATGCTAAAACTGTTAAATAAGAAAAATATAAAAAATTTTATCTGTTTATCTGATTTAAAATTAATCAATTAGGAGATAAAAGTCAAGTTTGAAAAGCATTTTAATTATTCTAAAATACATTTTTATCTATTTATCCTTTTTACATTGCTTGAATGATCCAAAAGAGGCAAAATAACTATTTTAATGGTTACTTTTGTGTATTCTTATGAAGGAGCAAAAAAACTTTTTTATTCTGGTTTTGATTTTAGGTGCACTTAGCACCATTAGTCCTTTTTCAGTGGACATGTATCTACCAGCATTCCCCGCCATAGCAGAAAGCCTTTCTACTAGTATTTCAAATGTTCAATTGTCTTTGACCAGCTACTTGATTGGCATTGCGATAGGACAATTATTTTATGGCCCGCTGCTTGATAAATTTGGTAGGAAAAAACCCTTATATATAGGTCTTTGGATTTATGTGGTTACTTCCATAGGTTGCTCTTTTACCTCCTCTGTAGAATCGCTAATCTTTATGCGCTTTATGCAGGCGGTAGGAGGCTGTGTGGGTATGGTAGCAGCTCAAGCACTTGTAAGAGATATTTTTCCAGTAAACAAAATAGCTCAGGCATTTGCCATGCTTACCTTGGTGATCGCAGTTTCACCAATGATTGCTCCCACCTTAGGAGGTTATATAACTGCCCACTTCCATTGGCATTGGCTTTTTATAATTTTGTCCATTCTTTGTACACTTATAATATTTGCTTGCAAATGGCAGCTTCCAGATGGAGCGGATCCTGACCCAGGTGTGTCGTTAAAACCTAAGGCTGTTACCTATAAATACATAGAAGTATTAAAAAACAAACAATTCCTTACTTACATTCTCGTCGGTGGGATTGCCGGAGCAGCCCCGTTTGCCTATATCGCAGGTTCTTCAAATGTCTTTATAAATATATACAGGTTATCCGTAACTGAATATGGTTGGTTGTTTGCCTTCCTATCAATAGCCATGATAGGTGCTACTCAGTTGAACCATATTCTTCTAAATCATTTTAGTAACCGAACCATTGTAATTACTGCATTGTGCTACCAATTGGTCATTGGTTTTGTAATGGTCCTAGGGGTTTGGGCAAATATCTTCAATGTATATTTCCTAATTGGCATGATGTTTATATTTTTAACAGGCCATGGATTAAGTGTCCCTAATTCTGCAGCGATATCACTTGCCCCATTTACCAAAGATGCAGGCAGTGCGGCTGCAATGATGGGATTTATGCGGATGGCTATTGGAGGCATAGTTTCCGCTTTGGTCAGTGTATTTCATAATGGTACTGCCATTCCTATGGTTTTTTTAATGGCGGCTTGTATTTTAATTGCAGGACTTGTATTGCTGAAATATTATCATTCCACTGGAGAACTAAAAAGGTATCGGAATTCAAAACCAACTTAAAGGGCAAATTGCTATATAATAGGTGATACTGGAATAATTTTTTAACTTTGCACTTTATTAAAAAAACAGTAGGTAAACAGAATGATTTCAGTAGATAATTTATCCCTAAAATTCGGCAAGAGAACCCTGTTCGAAGAAGTTAATTTAAAATTTACTCCAGGAAACTGTTTTGGCGTTATCGGAGCCAATGGTGCCGGTAAGTCAACTTTTTTAAAGATTCTTACTGGAGAGATGGATAGTACAACGGGTAATGTTAACATTACACCTGGCCAACGCATGGCAGTATTGTCTCAGGATCACTTTGCCTTTCAGGAGGAAGAGGTTTTACGTACCGTTATTATCGGTCACAAGCAACTTTTTGAGATCATGACCGAGAAGGATGCCATCTATATGAAGGAAGACTTTAGCGAGGCAGATGGTTTAAGGGCAGCAGAATTAGAGGCTGATTTCGCAGAAATGGATGGTTGGAATGCAGAAAGTGATGCTGCAGCTTTATTATCTGGACTAGGAGTAATAGAAAGTCTCCATGGCAAATTAATGAAAGACCTTTCGGGTGATCAAAAGGTAAGAGTGCTTCTTGCACAGGCTTTATTTGGCAACCCTGATATCCTAGTCTTTGATGAACCTACAAATGATCTGGATGCAGAAACAATCGGCTGGCTGGAGGATTTCTTAATCAACTTCAAAAACCTAGTTATTGTGGTTTCACATGATAGGCACTTCTTGGATGAAGTAGCTACGCATATAGTAGATATTGATTTTGGTAAAATAAATATCTACTCTGGAAACTATACCTTCTGGTATGAATCTTCGCAAATTGCCGCCAAACAAAAAACAGATCAAAGCAAAAAAACTGAAGACAAGCGTAAAGAACTTCAAGCATTTATAGAGCGTTTTTCTGCCAACGTAGCCAAATCAAAACAAGCTACGGCACGAAAAAAGATGCTGGAAAAATTGAATGTGGATGAAATTAAACCATCCACCAGAAAATATCCAGGCATTATTTTCAAACCAGAACGTGAAGCGGGTGACCAAATACTCCTCACTGAAGAGCTTGAACTTAAAAATGATGGTATCACCTATTTTACCGACATAAATTTAATGGTGGATAAAGGGGACAAAATAGCTTTCCTTTCAAAAACCAAGCAATCAGTAACGAAATTTTTTCAAACCCTAATGGGGGAAATTCCCGTACAGTCTGGAAGCTTTAAATGGGGAGTAACCATCAATAAGGCTTACATGCCGAATGACAATTCCCCTTTCTTTGACTCTGACTTAAAATTAATTGACTGGCTTAGCCAATATTCAGACAATCAGGAAGAAGCCTACGTTCGTACTTTCCTGGGAAGAATGCTATTTACAGGTGAAGAATCATTTAAGAAAGCGTCCGTGCTTTCTGGAGGTGAAAAAGTAAGGTGTATGCTATCTCGAATGATGCTTCAAAATCCAAATTTATTGGTTTTGGATGAACCAACGAATCACTTGGACTTGGAATCGATTCATGCCCTTAACAATGCAATGATAGATTTTAACGGGACTGTTTTGTTTTCATCTTATGACCACGCTTTTGTTCAGTCGGTAGCCAATAGAATAATAGAGTTTACTCCTTCAGGAACGATCGATAGAAGAATGGATTATGAATCCTATCTTGAAAGCGCGGAGATTAAAGCGCTTAGAGAAAAAATGTACACCCCTTCAAAAGTGAAATAAATAGGACAGATTGGTAAAAAATATAGTAAAAAGCTGTGGAAATAATTTCCACAGCTTTTTTAATTTTTAGACGTTTACGCCTGTAGTTCCACCACCTTTCAAGGTAAGCTCTACCGGAGAATTCGTCTTCCAAGACCCACCAGTAAAGTCAGGTATATCTATAGAATTGGATCTGTTAGTAACTGACCACTCACTCAATGGAGCGATTGCGCTCCAAAGTGCACCATCATATACGTCCTGATCGTAAGGAAGGCCATTTCGCAGGCAATCTATCATGCGCCAGTCCATCATAAAGTCCATTCCACCATGACCTCCAATTTTCTTGGCCATCTCTCCTACTTTTACAACAATCTCCGGAGTATATCGCTCCTCGAATGCTTTTACTTCTTCCTCTTTCATCCATCCATGTCCAGTAGAGATACCAGGAACTGGATACTTACTGGCGACACCTTTAGTGCCACTTATTAGATGAAGTCTAGAATAAGGACGAGGAGAGCTCACATCATGCTGGATCATAATTGATTTTCCCTTTTTCGTCTTTACAATCGTGGTATTCATGTTACCCCTAAAATTTTTGGTGGCAAATGAGGAATAAAAGCTATCTGTTTCAGCCAATTCCTGAGCATGGGCTTTCATGAGATAATCATTGCTGGAAAGAGAAGTAAGATAATCCATCTGATCTCCCCTATTGATATTCATTGCCTGACAAACAGGTCCCAGTCCGTGGGTAGGGTAAAGGTTACCGTTTCTAAAATTCTCCTTTAAACGCCACATGTCTTGGTAGCCATCCTTGTCAAAATTCAATCCCAACAAATCATGAATATAAGCTCCTTCTCCATGGAAAACATCCCCAAAGAAACCGTCCCTAGCCATATTTAGTGTCATCAATTCAAAAAAGTCATAACAACAGTTTTCCATCATCATGCAATGTTTCTTCGTGCGCTCAGATGTCTCTACCAACTGCCAGCATTCTTCCAAAGTGACAGCTATTGGCACCTCACAGCAAGAATGTTTGCCCGCCTCCATAGCGTAAACCGCCATAGGTGTATGCCATTCCCAAGGTGTAGCAATGTAAATCAAATCAAGGTCATCTCTGTCCATCATTGTCTTCCACGCGTATGCGGAGCCACTGTAAGTTTCAGGTGTATGTGAGGTACCCTCCAAGGACTTCACTACTTTGTCTACCATTTCCGGTAGCAAATCACAAAGTGCTTTAATCTCTACTCCTTCGATTTTACTGAGTCTATTAACTGCTCCAGGTCCTCTACTTCCTAAACCTACAATTCCTACTCTTACCACATCCAATTTAGGTGCAGCGTACCCTGACATGTTAAATCTCTGGGTATGACTTCTCTTGCTTTGAGCAAGCACATGCTTTTGTTCTTCTAGTGACAACCCTTTAAAACCAGTTCCTACTACTCCTAATCCGGCAAGGCCGGAGAGCTTCAAAAACTCTCTCCTTTTATTACTCATAAGTACATTTATTAGTTAGTTGAAATTTTAAATTAATATTCATTTTCAAAATCATCAGATTTTAAAAAACACTTTCTTTTTACACAAGAAATAACACAAATACCACATTATAGCCAAAGTAAAGATGCCATTAAGCAAGGCAAGTATTTCTTCTGGAAAACCGATCGATTCCAAAAATCCATAATTGAAGATATGGACCACGTTTGTCAACCATTGGTGTCCCAATAGGTTTGCAAACAAATAAATAAATATGGAATTCATGCCCACAACTGTAAACGTAAAAGTCCATTTATTGACTTTCTTCACATCTATAAACCAGAAAAAGAAGGCCAAGACCAGAATGGCCCATCCACCAGAAGCCAGAATAAAGGAACTTGTACAAATTCTTTTAATAATGGGCGTAATACCCAACCAATCTAGTCCATATCCCAAAACCAAGCCTGACAATCCTGCAATTACTAAATATTTTATCTTAATGGCATTGGATTTTTTACCAAGCAGAACATTGCCACACATAGCTCCCCAAAGGGTATGCGCTACTGTAGGAATACAATTTATGGCTACCCATCCCCCACTGCTAATTTTACCCATTAAAATCATGTCAATATAAGAGCCGAAATTTTCTCCTTTGATAAAAGGTGCTGCGGGATCATATAGCCTATACATCAACTCCGTCAATATCAACAAGCCAATGGAGATGGCGAATTGAAATTTAAATGGTTTTCTGATCAAGAAATAAGTGAATAAGATGGTAAAAGACAGCTGTGTAAGGACATTCCATAACTCAAAAACTAGCTCTCCGGCGTGAATGCAATATAGACCTGTGCCAAACAGAAAAAGGAGAAGACACCTTTTAAGAAGATGCCTTGTCACTTTCTTTTGATCACCCTGATTAGCCAATCGTTTATTTAAGGAAAATGGCATGGCCACACCTACAATGAACATAAAGAATGGCTGAATGAGATCCCAAAACCTTAACCCATTCCATGGGTGATGCGTAAATTGGTTAAAAAACAAATACCCAAAAGATCCTTCGGAAAACAATCCCTGAAAAACACCATAAATCATGGCTGACTCTCCCACCAACAAAAACATAGTGATGCCTCTGTAAGCATCCAAGGAAACTAATCTTTTGTTATTAGTGCTCTGAAGTGTGGTCATTAGAATTAAGTGAAGAAAATCAAAGATTATTTATCCTTAAAGGGATAACTCAAATATAGCTTTTCATGGTTCAGGTTCAAATAGAACTTCATATAAATTATATGACTGGTTATTACTGAATTCTAAAATTTTTCGCTTCATCCCAGATTTTACCATAGGTTTTGTGCTGAATAATGAAATGAAAAGAGAATTCAGCTGCTTTATAGGAGCAATCATAAGTCAACAACAGATAGTCGATAAAAATCCAAAGCAAGAACCAATATTGAATTTCTCCTTTAGAACAATGAATGCCTACTTTATTCCTAGTCAAAAATATCTTTTATAATAGAATAATACCCTCTGGCATGTTGATCCATTCCCAAATCGGTAGGATGGGTTCCATCAACTGTTCCTTCCATCGAAAGGCCAATGTCTTCTTTTTCCAAGTAATACAATTCTTCCACGCCTTCAGCAATCAACTTTTTGTAGGCTGCCTTTGACAATTCATTTCTTGACTGATAGGACTCTCTTCTATCTTTGTTAACCAATTCATCTGTATAGCCAGCATGTTCCACCATAAGAATTGGCGTATCAGGCCTTCTTGCTTTCAATTCTTTTACAGAATCAATAATTCGTTTAGTTACTTCCTCTTCTGAGAAGGTTTTACTAACCAGATTTGGTAAACAATCCAGGACATAAAGACTGCTATTAATTGTAGCCATATAATCAATAAGTGATTCCTCCAATAGCCCATTTCCGGAAAAACCAAGGTTGATCATGGGCTTATTAATCATTCTTTCTAAAATGGCTGTCCATGCCATACCTGGCCTGGAGGCACACCCTCCTTGAGCAATGGATGTACCATATACTACCACAGGTAAAGCGTTATTTCCCGGAGCAATAAAACTGAAATCTGCTTTTTCATCAACGCCTATTTCGAGGAAAGTTACCTCATTGTACAAAGGCAGGTAAAGGTCAAAATCTTTAGCTGTAATATTGTCAGCGATAAGTGGGAAGGTATATTGTATGGTATCACCAAAGGAATAACTACCACGAACCCATTCCCAACCATCACTTTTCCTAAGGTACAGGTCAAGCCCACTAACGCCTGTAGCAGGCATATGAGGCATAGCTTGACGTCCAGAGACGACATACTTCACCTTAATCTCTTCAGCATTCGTATTAAAACGCAATTTAACACCTGCGGCATGTCTGGATAACCCCCATACTGATTTTCTAACCTTATTTTCTGCATCATCCGGGAGTCTGTGGTAATCCAAACCGGACCATCCCTGACCGTGAACAAAGTTTTTACTAGGGTCATTCAAAGGATCACTCCAACTTAAATCCGCCTGGGCAAAAACCAATGAAAACTGGCAAAATAATAGGGACAGTGCCAAAAACAATCTTAGATTCATCGTGATATAATTAGTGAAATTATTTTTTAGGAAAGTTTAAGCAACTAATTTAGAAAAATTAAGAAGATAAAAACCTAAAAAACGCAATAAACTGTGAACCAAATAATTTCTCTCTGTCTAATTTTCGGGCTTTCTCTAGGAAATTCCTTAGTGGCACAACAAAGTCAATCCAATAAAAAACCGAATGTTATTGTCATACTAACAGATGACCAAGGTTATAAAGATCTTGGAAGTTTCGGGGCAACGGACCTTAAGACCCCCAATATTGATCGATTGGCTACAGAAGGGGTGAAATTCACTCAATTTTATGCTGCAGCACCTGTTTGCTCCCCATCCAGAGCAGCATTAATGACCGGTAAGTATAATTTTAATGCGGGTCTTTTTGGCAATGTCGCTCCACCCCATTCAGATCCTGAAGGTAAATCGGGATTACCTACCGAAGAAGTTACCATGGCGGAAATGTTTAAATCCAACGGCTATAGAACGGGTTTAATAGGCAAATGGCATTTGGGACATACCCCAGAAAAATTACCCAATGGTCAAGGATTTGATTATTTCTTTGGACACCAAAGAGGATGTATTGATAATTTTTCTCATTTCTTCTATTGGAGTGGCCCAAACCTTCATGACCTCTATCAAAATGAGAAAGAAATCTACAGGCCAGGAGCGTTTTTTGGAGATCTTATGGTACAGGAAATGAAACAGTTTATAAGTGAAAAATCAGACCAACCATTTTTCACTTATTGGGCCATTAATATGCCACATTACCCTTATCAGGGAGACCCTAAGTGGCTCGACTATTATGCAGACCTAGAAAGTCCTCGTAAAGAATATGCAGCATTTGTATCCACAATCGATGAAATGGTTGGTGAAATTTATTACCACCTCAAAGCCATCGGTGAGCTGGATAATACGATCATTGTCTACCAATCAGATCATGGTTTTAGCGTAGAAGAACGTGCATTTTTTGGCGGTGGGGATGCAGGAGCTTTAAATGGAGCAAAATTTAGCATGTTGGAAGGTGGCATAAGAGTTCCTGCCATCATTAGATTCCCTTCAATATTACCAGAAAGTGAAACCAGGCATCATTGGGCAAATAGTATCGATTGGATGCCAACGCTTGCCGAATTGACTGGAATTAATATTCCTTCCAGTCAAAAAATAGATGGTAAAAGCTTGTTGCCATTGATTTTAGATCCCAAAAAAGCCACGCCACATGAAACCATGTTTTGGGGCACTGGATTTCCCGACGATAAAAGACATGCTTGGGCTGTCCGAAAAGGCCCTTGGAAGCTGCTAGGCAATCCCTATGACCCCACAGGTAAGTTGACCTTTACTGAGGCGGACAAACTCTACCTTACCAACATGGAGATGGACTCTACTGAGGTAAGCAACCTTGCAGATAAATACCCGGAAAGGGTTAAAGAATTAAACGAAATGTATCAAAGTTGGATAAATGGGATAAAAAACGAAATTAAATAGGTGTTTTTTTCCATTTTTTCTAATAAATAGTTTTAAATTTTAATCCTTATTGTATAAAGTAAAAACAAAATATTCACTAAATAATTAAAAATAATCACCAACATCAATAAGATAAATAAAATTTTATTCAAACTTTAGATGAAAATTAAAAAGTAAACATAACTTTTCTTTACTTTTTAATTTTCTCTGGTATTTACATCAAAATTCAATATTGTAATTCGTCATTTTTATTCATTAATTTTCGGAATAGTATTACATTAACAATTTTTACAATACATTATTCCGATATTTTATTATGTGTGGTATAGTAGCATACATTGGATCCAGAGAAGCATATCCAATAATTTTAAATGGACTACAGCGGCTAGAATACCGAGGTTATGACAGTTCAGGCGTAGCCCTATTAGACAAGGAGTTGGCTGTTTACAAAAAAATGGGCAAAGTAGCTGAGTTAGAATCCTCTCTTGTGGGCAAAAACCTGCATGCTCATTCGGGGATTGGCCATACCAGGTGGGCAACCCATGGAGAGCCTTCTGACAGAAATGCGCATCCTCATCGCTCAAAATCCGGTAAACTGGCAATGGTTCACAATGGTATCATTGAAAACTTTTCTCCAATAAAGAAAGAGCTGCTTCAAAAAGGCTATGTTTTTGAAAGTGAAACCGATACAGAAGTATTGCTTCATTTCATAGATGATATCTACCAAAATGGTGCGGAAAATCTAGAGGAAGCAGTCAGAATAGCCCTTAAGCGAATTGTAGGTGCTTATGTGATCATAATTTTAGACCAGGATCAACCTGATACGCTAATAGCCGCACGAAAAGGAAGTCCTTTGGTAATTGGAATTGGCAAGAACGAACATTTTTTGGCTTCTGATGCCTCACCAATCATAGAATACACCAAAGAAGTGGTTTATATCAATGATTATGAAATGGCTATAGTAAAGCCTGATGAATTGATACTAAAAAACCCAGGGAATGAAAGAATAACCCCCTTTATTACCAAACTTGACATGGAGTTGGCAGCCATAGAAAAAGGGGGCTATGAGCATTTTATGCTGAAAGAAATTTTTGAGCAACCAACTGCAGTTTTTGATTGCCTCAGAGGAAGACTTGATGTCAAAAATGGCACCATCACCATGGGCGGTATTGACCAACACCTAGATTTGTTGAAGGAGGCCAAAAGAATTATAATAGTAGGCTGTGGTACTTCATGGCATGCCGGATTATTAGCTGAATATGTCTTAGAAGAACTTTGCCGTATACCTGTGGAAGTAGAATATGCTTCTGAATTTAGGTACCGTAACCCAGTGATAAACCCAGGAGATGTGATCATTGCTGTCTCTCAGAGTGGAGAAACAGCCGATACTTTGGTTGCGCTTGAAAATGCTAAAAGTAAGGGAGCATTTATTTTTGGAGTAGTCAATGTTGTAGGATCTAGTATTGCCAGGTTATCCCAAGCCGGTGCTTATTCGCATGCAGGACCTGAGATAGGAGTAGCCTCTACCAAGGCATTTACGGCACAGCTTGCCGTACTTTATATGATTGCCATTAAACTGGGCTATGCCAAAGGCACTTTGTCAAAAGACAGGTACCAGCATTTGATAAATGAACTTTCTTTAGTTCCCGATAAAATTCAAGATGTGCTAAATTCTGCAGCCTCCATCGAAAAATTAGCTGCAAAATATCAGCACGCAAGAGATTTTCTTTTCCTAGGAAGAGGATACAATTTCCCAATTGCCCTTGAAGGAGCACTTAAATTAAAAGAGATCAGTTATATTCATGCTGAAGGATACCCTGCTGCTGAAATGAAGCATGGTCCAATCGCCCTTGTAGAAGAAACACTTCCTGTAGTATTTGTGGCAACTAAGGACCTTTATCATGAAAAGCTCGTTAGCAACGCGCGAGAAATCAAAGCCCGAAAAGGAATGGTATTGGCTGTGGTTACTGAAAATGATTCTGTATTCGAAGAAATAGCAGATGATATTATTTCTGTTCCTGCCGCCGATGAACTTATTGCGCCATTAATAAGCGTAGTTCCGCTACAACTACTGGCTTACTACACGGGCCTTGCAAAAGGACTGGACGTAGATAAGCCTAGGAATTTAGCGAAATCTGTAACTGTTGAATAGTATATTTTTTAACTAAAAATCTTTAGAATGAATAAAATTTCTCGCCACCCATTGTCATCTTTGGGCTATCAATTTATTGATCCTAAATATTTGCCGGAAGGTGCCGATGAATATTACCTTCGAAACAAGCAAAACAGGACAAAAACTTTGTTTCGGAACTTAAATGCAAGTGAAATTGAACAGCTTGTACGAAATCAAAACCAGGCGGACAACTGGAATAATATCATGGTTTCCGATGCTTTTAATCCTGAATTGGTAAAAAATTGCAAATTTTTTGGTTTGGTAAGAATAGGTAAATTAGAACCATTTTTTCTTGAATACCATAACTTAAGAATGCCAGTGGGCCTATACAACAGTCACATTATCAGTTGTGATATAGGTGATAATGTGGTCATTGACAATGTAAATTATCTTTCACATTATATTTTAGGTGACGAGGTAGTATTGGTAAATGTCAATGAGATGTCTACCACTAGTCATGCGAAATTTGGCAATGGAATCGTTAAAGAAGGCGAATCAGAAGATGTAAGGATTTGGCTTGAGCTTTGTAATGAAAATGGAGGCAGAAAGGTAGCCCCCTTTAGTGGAATGCTTCCTGGTGATGCATGGATGTGGTCCAGGTATAGGACGGATGAACTTTTTCAGTCCAAACTTCTCTCCTTTACCCAAAATGAATTTGATGTTAAGAGAGGCTATTATGGCAAAGTAGGAAATCGCTGTGTTATTAAGAACACCTTGATCATTAAAGATGTATGGATCGGATCAGATGCCTATATCAAAGGTGCCAATAAACTTAAAAATCTAACGATACACTCTACAGCAGACGCAAGCACCCAAGTAGGTGAAGGCTGTGAATTGGTAAATGGTATTGTAAGTGAAGGGTGTACCCTTTTCTATGGGGTAAAAGCGGTAAGGTTTTTAATGGCTGCCCAATCCCAATTAAAGTATGGTGCCCGACTGATCAATAGTTATTTGGGTTCCAATGCTACCATTTCTTGCTGTGAGGTTTTGAACTCACTAATTTTTCCTTCCCACGAACAGCACCATAACAACTCCTTTTTATGTGCTGCATTGGTTCAAGGGCAGAGCAATATGGCAGCTGGTGCCACAGTGGGCTCCAACCATAACTCCAGAGGAGCAGATGGTGAAATCATTGCAGGAAGAGGCTTTTGGCCGGGCTTATGTGTGAGTCTCAAACACAATTCCCGCTTGGCTACCTTTACCATTGTGGCCAAAGGTGACTATCCGGCTGAGTTGGATATCCCTATACCCTTTTCTTTGCTGAGCAATGATGTTACCCATGATGAGCTGATCGTCATGCCTGCTTATTGGTTTCAATACAACCTTTATGCTTTGTCTAGAAACGCTTGGAAATACAAAGCCCGAGATAAAAGAATTGAAAAATTTCAACGATTGGAATTTGATTTTCTAGCCCCTGATAGTATGATGGAAGTATTGAAATCTATCACAATATTAGAAGTGCTTTGTGGCAAAGCTTTTTATACAAAATTCCCTTCTGAACAAGAGGAGTCAACCCAATCTATTAGGCAAAAAGGAAAAGAATTGCTTTCTTCAAAAGACCCGATAGTAAAAAAGTTAAACATTTTTGCTTCTGGTTGGGAAAATAGCAAAAGGAAAATAAGATTGATAAAGGTCGCCGAGGCTTACACCCTATTCAAGCAACTCATTCAATATTATCCAGTTTATTGCTTGTCAGAATATTATTCTAAAGCAGATTTGAGTGATAGGGGCTTTTTAAAAGATTTGATTTCCAATCTTCCTACTCCTGATATTTGGATAAATGTGGGGGGGCAATTGGTTCCAAAACTGAGCATGGATCAATTGATAGCAGATGTAAAAGAGGGCGGGATAAATAGTTGGAATGAACTTCATGATCGTTACAAAAAACTAGGAAAGGAGTATGAAGTAGCTAAAACCAAACATGCTTTTTCCATTGCCTTTGCAGACCAGGGAATAGCACCCATAGCATTTGACATTGGGCAATTTGAGGAAATGCTGGAAGAATCAAAATCCTTTCGCCAATTGATGTCTGAAAATATTTATTCAAGTAGGAAAAAAGACTATGACAACCCTTTTAGAAATATGGTATATGCCGACGAAAAAGAAAGGGATCAGGTATTGGGTTCTTTAGAAGAGAATGGCTTTATCCATATTGAAAAAGAGGAAAGTCAAATATTTATTAAACAAATAGATAATTTCTTAGAAAGTTTAACCCGAAATATGTGATAGACAATCTATTACTTGCGAAATTACTTTAAAATCAGCCAAACGTTGCTGTTATCGATTTCATATAGCGGTGGCAGTGTCGAGTCAACGTTTTAATAACGGATAAGGCGGCAATAGAAATTTGGTTAGGTCAAGGCGCAAAAAATGGAACATAGTTGCGGCTATGTGATTTTTTTTGTAACACAGAGATGTCCTAATTTCTATACCGGATTATTCGTAGGTTAAATCTTGTCTTGACCCTTAGCTTCAATCTCCATACAGCCTGATTTTCTCATGATTGCAACACTCCCCCTGAGAAAGGTCAGGACAGGCTGAGAAAGTTCAGGAAATCCTATTGAATAATAATACGGGTTTAAAGAAGTTTAAGGACTGATTTTGTCTTCGTCCAGGAAGGAAAAGGGAGAATAGTAAGGGCTAATCTCCCTTTTTGTATTCCCGAATTAAACGAACATCTCCGAAGACGAATCTTATTCAGATACTTAGTCTCAGCCCCCTACCTTCCATTTCCCTTTCGAAATATCAAAACGCATTAAGAAAAAATTTACCGACTCTTCATTGGTTTTATGGTAAACTAGCTTTTTTTAACCCATAATTTTACTAAATTATATCTAAATCAGCATTTGGTTCAAATCCGTATAAATTATGATCGGCAAAGCTATTTTTAATGTGACTTTAGTTGGAATATTAGGTTTGCTAATTTCATTTCAATCCCATGCGCAACCTTGTCCCGATCTAAAACGCGATCCTTCAGCAATAAATCAAAGTTATATGGAGATTCAGTCCACCGATGGTATTCATCAAATTCCATTGCCTTTTATCATGGTTTTTCCTGAAGGGAAAGAACGGATTTATTGCTTACTGCCTGATATTTTAACTACTCAAAACACGCCAATCATTCAATGGAATGAATTGGTCCTAAAAAAGGGTTTAAATACAACGGATAAATGGCAGGGAAATATAGATAGGGCAAAATTTTACCCAACACCTTGCCTCCCAGAATTGAAACCTACTAATTTTACAGATGCCATATCAGCCTCTGATTTTTATTATGATACCCAGGCAAATCTCGTTTCATTGAAAGGCAGCATATCATTTGCCAATATAGAGGGCAATAAAATCACATTGCACTTAAATATTGTCGATCAAGAAATCCCAAAACCAAAAATTAATAATTTGAAAGGGAAATTATTTACTCCAACTGGAGAAATGGAAGTGATTTCTGGTGAAATAGGTTTTGAAAAGAACAAAGGGGTTTTAAGAGGCTCAGGTATAGCCTCGTCAAGCTCAGGAAATCAGGGTTTTGAATTTTCAATCCCACAATATCACGGGAATCCTGGTACCTATGTGGCAAATGAAGGTGATGACAAACATCCTTTATTTTCTGTTTTTAACGTCATTGGTGAACCCTCTAATGGTTTGGAGATAAATAAATATGAGCTCCAGCCGACTGATTTAAATTTCAAGTCATTTTACAACAACTTCCCCTTTAAAATAGATTCCGTAGACCTGAATAGCTTAAAACTTAAATCAAAATTATCCAGTAGTTCCATAGCCATAGATCCAAAGCCCAAGGCTGTGGTAGTGCCGCTATTTAACACCGCTTTTAATGGGATGAATCTTGGAATGGAAACATTGAAAAAGACAATTAGTAACTCGATTGATTCTCCTCCTTCATGGAAGGAAGATCTAGCCATAAAATTGAGGTCCTATCCAATTTGGCAGTTTCAAATTGAAGAAATCATAGAGGTATCCAAGCCCAAAAA
>Ga0222651_1000688_pt1 | contig 19511 bp, 14 predicted proteins | sample AntAcemetagen369_FD_179855 | JGI IMG/M metagenome (GOLD analysis project Ga0222651, IMG submission 179855) | Saline water microbial communities from Ace Lake, Antarctica - #369 | ecosystem: Environmental > Aquatic > Non-marine Saline and Alkaline > Saline | place: Antarctica: Ace Lake...
ACGGTCCAGACTATGATACACAGATGGATATTGCGGATCAGTTGCAACAGATTTTGAAAAACACCCCGGATGTGGTGGATGTGGATTGGATGGTAGAGGCAGACCAGATAGAATATCAGTTTATCATAGACAAGGAAAAAGCAATGCTTTATGGGGTGGCACCAGAGCAAATTGCACATACTATGAATATGGCCTTGTCCGAAAGGGCGGTGACCAATTTATACGATGAAAATGCTTCCAATCAAATTGGATTAATATTGGCTTTGGATGAAAAAGAAAAATCAACTATCCAGGACATTGCCCAATTGAAGGTGAAATCGCAACAAGGAAATGGCAATATGGTCCCAATTGCGGATTTGGTAACCATTGAGCAAACCACAAGGGCCAAGAGTATCTATAGAAAAAACCAAAAGAGAGTGGTTTATGTGTTGGCCGATATGGCAGGGGAATTGGAAAGTCCGGTGTACGCCATTTTGGGGATGAGCGATAAGCTTAAGACCATGAACATACCTACAGGTTATTCCATAGATGAGCTTTACATAAAGCAACCTGATTTTGAGGATAATTATACGGTAAAATGGGATGGTGAATGGCAGATTACTTTAGAGGTATTTCGGGATTTGGGATTGGCATTTCTAGGAGTGATTTTTATAATCTATATTTTGATTGTGGGTTGGTTCCAGAATTTTAAAGCTCCTATTGTAATGATGGTGGCCATACCGCTTTCTTTGATCGGTATTGTATTGGGTCACTGGATGCTGGATGCCTTTTTTACGGCTACTTCTTTCATTGGTATGATTGCCTTGGCAGGAATAATGGTAAGGAACTCGGTGTTATTGATCGATTTTATAAATTTGAGGCTGGAGGATGGTGTTCCGTTAAAATTGGCGGTAATTGAAGCGGGCGCCGTAAGGACAACTCCTATTTTGTTAACTGCAGGTACTGTTGTTATTGGGGCATTTGTAATCTTGTTCGACCCTATTTTTCAAGGGCTGGCCATATCCTTAATGGGAGGTACCATTGTATCCACTGTTCTTACCTTGTTGGTAGTGCCTTTGGTATATTATTTGATCGAAAGGAAGAACTATAAATAATTGAGCCTTTAAATGAGATTCCTTTGCAGCTCCCTGAGCGGAATCGAATGGAGCGCTATTGGAAATCAATTTAGTCAATGCTGGAAAGGGGCATTAAAGTACAATTCATAATAGTGTAATTTTAAAATATATAGTAATGAAACTACTAATTGTAACCGTTGTGGAGGAGTACGGGAAGGAAATCCTACAACTTTTTAAAAAAGCCAATATTGAGAGCTTTAGTGGTTCGGATATAGATGGGTATAAGAATCCGGCTAAGGTGCTAATGGCTTCAAACTGGTTCCCAAGTGAAAAAGGTGGGGTGGAATCCAACATGTTTTTCTCCTTTACCGCTGATGCAAATATTGAAATCCTTTTTCAACTTATCTCTGAATTCAACAATAATTTGGAAACCAACAACCCCATAAGGGCTGCAGTGATTCCTATAGAAAAGTATATTTAATAACCTTTAAAAATAGTATTATGATTAACAGATATATCAGGGCAATTGCCGGGGCTTTTGTAGTTATTAGTGTTGTATTGGCTGTATACGTAAACATAAACTGGTTATGGTTTACCGTTTTTGTTGGGGTCAACCTTTTCCAATCTGCCTTTACCCAATGGTGCCTTATGGAAAAGATTTTGTTCAAATTGGGGGTTAAGAAAGAAGGGGATAGCTCTACAGTTTAAAGCACCAACTTAATTCCTAGATTGCATTTACAACCCAGAGCTTGCCTTTACCTTAGCTTTCCATGCCATGATATTGTTTTGGAGAGGACAAGGGATGGCTGGGAACAGTTTCTTATTTGTTCCGGGTGGGATGAATTAAAAAATGCCCTGGTTTTCCAGGGCATTTTAAAAACTAACTCAAAACTCAATAAATAAAACTCAGTCTTTATTACCAAGGCTTGGTAACACCTTGTAGTACCCATGGTTTGGACCAAGGTGTATCGTTTTCGTATTTTCCAGGCACATCGTTCGTATGGGTGGTTGTTTCCAATGTAGATAATGCTGCATTGTAATTAGCTTCATTAATATTCCTTTCTTCATCAGGATACTGAAAACGAACCGGGATTACTGACGACAGGGCAAAAGGTCCTGTCTGTAGATCTGGAAGTCCAGTACGTCTCCAATCCAAATATGCCTCAGAAGCGGTAGCAAAGTTGGCGATCCATTTTTGTTCCATGATTTGCGCCAAAGTACCATTATAGGCTACACCAGTAGTCGTGATATAATCATCATATTCTCCACCAATTCCCCATGTGTCCATAGATGCTTCTACTCCTTTGTTATAATTTCCTTCTGCATCTGAGCCCCAGCCTTTTAGAGCAGCTTCTGCTTTTAAGAAACAAACTTCAGCATAGGACAGAACCCTAGCTTTTAAGAAATCACCACTAGCGTCTTTAAACTGATCGTTCATTAATGAAACATGTACATTGCCTCCACCTTGTACCGGGTTAGGGTTCAAGTTATAGGTATAAGGCTCTGATCCTTGATACGATACCGGAATACCCACAAAGGTACTACTAGTATCCACTAAACTTAGTCCAGCCAAACGATCGGCTTTCCAAGTAGTTTTGTCATATACCTTTAAACCATTGCCTGCAAGAGTTTCTTCATTGATATAACGTACTCCATCTACAACTACATCATCTCCTCCACCAGGAACGTCTGCGGCAGCCACAACTTTAATTGGAATTGCAACAGGTGCAAACCAGATGTTAGCTCTTGGGTCATTAAGTTCCCGTAATCTATCGGTAAAAGTAGTACAAGGCTTAACACGATTGAAGGCGGATGCTCCTCCTGTTGAGCTGTTACTTGGCTGAGCAGTTCCATCAGATGTACCTATATAGGCTAAAGCACACTCCTCATCCACACTACTTATCAAAGGTTTCGCCAATGTGGCTGTTACGCCTGCCTGCGCATAAGACGGGTCTTTCTCTGACAATCGCATGTAATAGCGTAGGGCCAAGGAGTTGGCATATTTCATCCATTTTTCGGCATCGCCTCCAAAGAAAATATCTTGGCTGGCACCAAAGGCCTCTAGGTTACCCATATTGTTGGATATTGAAGCTGCAGCAGCTACAAAATCAGCAATAGCCCCTTTATAAACTGCTTCTTGTGAATCATATGTTGGTAGAATAACATCCTCTTCAGCTTGTATCGCATCAGAATAAGGTACGTCTCCATAGTAATCTGCCAAAGTAACAAAGTTCTGTGCCATTAATATTTGGGCAATAGCTTCATGTAAAGTATAACCTAATTCTTGAGACCGTTTTAGTGCCAATTTAGCACTACGCAAGTTTCCGTAGTAGGTGTTCCAACCACTACCATCCCAACGGTAATTGTTGTTACCCCAAGAATCTTTTTGGGTGTATTGCACAAAGGCAGATAGTTCTCCACTATAGCCTTTATTACCCACGTCCAAAGCAGTATTCACCATCACTTGCGTTAATAGAAAACTTGGATTGCCTTGGCTAGGATCTACCCCGTTGGGGTTTTGGTTAATTTCTGTAAGGTCATTGTCGCATGAAGTAGCGGACAGTAGACAAACTACGAGAAATAGTTTAAATATCTTATTTATATTACTCATGATTTTTTGTTTTTTTTAAAGTGCCTAATTAGAAACTTACGTTAAGTTTGAAACCTATTGGAATGGTAAATGGATTTACGTTAAAGCGCTCAATACCTTGCTTGAATTGGATACCACTTCCTCCTTGTGTACCTGATTCCTGCTGGAAAGCCATCTCAGGGTCGATTCCTATATCTGCCTTGGTCCATAGGATAATATTACGGCTAAATAAAGATATATTTAGATTTTGAAGTCCTATTTGCTTAATATGTTTACTTGGCACGGAATACGTAAGTGAAATTTCTCTTAATTTTAAGAAATCAGAATCAAAAGTTGCATTTCTAGTAAAGTCCCATCCGTAGTGATCTTGGTATCTAGTAACTACAGTTCCAGGTCCACCTAGGTTTTCGGCTGTGGCCACAAAGTTACCGTTATCGTCATAATCCCCTTGAACCCCTGGCATAAATACACCATCGTTCAATGTAATTCCACCTTCGGTATAAGGAAGACCGCCATCGGCAGCTGTAGGTCCACCTACTAATACATAGAATTCCCCATTTTCTGATAAGAATTGGTCTGCATTGTCTCTTAAATAGGTAGGAACATCGGTAACGTCATTAAAATTATGCAATTTATCAATCCATCGTTGGGTATGTAAATCAGATTCTCCGTATCTGTGAGTTTGCGAAACAAACTGTCCACCTTTTCTCCAGTCAAAATTCATGGAGATGCTCCAGTTCTTATAGGATGCAGATGTTGTCATGCCTAAAGTGAAATCTGGGTTAAAATTTCCAATAATTGGGGCAACCCTGTTTCCGTCTGCATCTTCCCTAGTACGATCACTGTTTTCAAAACCAGAATCGTCAATAATTGGCCAACCATTGTAAGGAGAGTTAGGGTCATCAACACGCACTAGAGCGGCATCAAAAATATTTCCTATTTCTTCACCAACCCAAGTTATAGCACCACCACGGGCATCGGTCCAAAACTGAATAGAATTCATACCTTCAGCCAATTCAACTACTTTGGTTCGGTTTCTGTTAAATACGAAGCCCATATCCCATCTCCAATCCTTGCTATTTATTATGTTGGCGTTTAAACCAGCTTCTATACCTGTACTTGTCAATAGACCGGCATTGGTGTTTTTAGAGCCATATCCAGATGAGATAGGAAGAGCAATTCCAAAAATTTGATTTTCGTTATCGGCAGTGTAATAGGTGAAATCCATACTTAGCCTATTGTTAAAGAAGGCCAAATCAGCTCCTGCTTCCCAAGATGTAATACTTTCTGGTTTTAAATCTGGGTTAAGTAGTGTAGAACCTACGGATAACAAAGATCCTGATCCCCATGAGGAACCACCATTTAAAGTAGGCTGTAGGTTGTATGCCCCAGTATCGTTACCTACTTCAGCATAACCTGCACGAAGTTTAAATAAGGATACCCCATTGCCAAAACCTAGAAGCCTATTAACCAATAAACTAGTAGATACGGAAGGATAAAAATAGGAATTGTTATTATCTGGCAAGGTACTGGACCAATCATTTCTTCCTGTAACGTCTACATAGAACATATCTTTAATACCAATACTAGCCATTCCATACAAACTGTTTACTTGTTTTTCGTAACGGCTATAAGAGTAAACCAAATTGTCGTTAGCAATATTGGATAAGGTGAACAAACCTGGTGTTAAAAGTCCAGATCCTCTACTTATTGTGGAATTTAACAAATTGTTTCCTTTTATAACTCTTTTGTTACCACCTCCAGATATTGAGAAATCCCATCCATCCAGTCTTTTGGCATAAGTTAATAAGAAATCGATGTTAGTTTCATTAGTGAAGATTTTGTTGATACCGTAGGCCCCATTCATGTCTCCAGTATAGCCTTTAGACAATTTGGTTTCTCGTACTTCGTTAATTTCATCCATGTTGTAACGAACCATACCAGTTAGATCATCGGTGATTTTCCAATCTCCTTTTACATTACCATAAAACCTGTTTCTTTCAAAACCATTGTTATTCTCATAAGATAAGAAATATGGGTTGTTCCATTCAGTCTCTGTTGGATCGTCCCCAAAATTATATGGTGAATTTTGGAAGATGCCTTCGTATCCTGGCAACCAATAATCCTTCATTTGGCGCACATCAATATGTGGATTCAATTCGTAAACAGCCTGCGCTGCGTTAGCTCCACGGTTACCAACAGGTCTGTTGTCCGCACCAGATTTTGTATAGTTAAGACTAGTACTAACCGTAAATTTATCGTTTAATTTTAATCCTGAATTTAAACTGATGCTATGTCTGTTTAAATCCGTATTAGGAAGGTTTCCCTTGTTCTTTAAATCCGAATAGGACAACCTGTAATTAATTTTTTCCGTATTGTCCTGGATAGAGATGTTATTGGTTGTTGTAATAGCCGTTTGAAAGAAATTCTTTGCATTGTTGTACGACTTCAATTCTGTTGCAACAGGAATACCACTAGCAATTTCAGAAGCACTATATGGCCATTGGATTGCCTTGATGCCTTTGTCCAGTTCAGGACCTACCCAAGCAGCTGATGTTTCACCAATGATAATGGCTCCATAAGAATTCGCAGGGAAATTATCTTCGGTAAAAGGTCTAGAACCTGTCGCAAACCTCCTATGAGTACCTAAGAAACGACTAGGAATATCAAAAACAGTACTGGAATTAATAGTTACTCCCATTCCTTTTCTTGATTTTCCAGACTTGGTTGTAATTAATATAACCCCGTTACCTGCCCTAGAACCATAGAGTGCTGCTGCACTGGCACCTTTTAGAACAGTAACACTGGCAATATCGTCTGCATTGATATCAGAAATAGCATTACCATAATCCACTTTGTTATCTCTACCTATCTCTGTAATGTTGTTCGCCGTATTAATTACAGGAGAACCATCGATTACAAATAATGGTTGGTTGTCACTGGATAATGAAGCTGCACCCCTAACATTAATGTTTACAGTAGAACCTGCACCACCAGTAGAGTTGATATTCACCCCAGACACTTTACCGGAAAGAGCATTTAAAACGTTCTCTTGTGGCACATTGTCCAAAGCATCACCACCTACCTCGCTAACAGAATACCCTAGGGATTTCTTTTCCCTAGTAATACCAAGTGCTGTTACGACTACTTCATCCAACTGTTCGGAAGATGCTGCCATAGTTACGTTAAGGGTGGATTGGTTACCTACCGCTACTTCTTTAGTTTCCATTCCCAAATAGGAGAATACTAGTACAGCACTACTGTTAGGAACAGAAATACTGTAAATTCCATCAAAATCCGAGGTTACACCAGTAGTAGTTCCCTTAACTACCACGGATACTCCTGGGAGCAGTTCGCCATCATCACTGCTGACGACTCCCGTTACTCCTTGTTGCGCCAACATGATTCCTGAAATCATACTGAACAAAAGGAAAGTCAAAAATTTAAAACTTCTTTTTTTCATATTCATTTTTATTAATTGGTTGAGTAATTAGCATTTCGTTAACAAATCTATTGTAAAATTATCCGCAAGAAGCATGGTATTTTATTAGATACTTGGTATATCTTAACCCTAATGTATTAAATATTAATATATTTAAAATTTTAGGTTAAGATATGATTAGTTTTGAGCAAGAATATTTCATAAACCCAAACTGCACCATTATGAAAGTTGATAAAAGGAGACGGTTTTTATAGGTAATTATGTTACCTATAATAGTATATGTAATATATGCCTATATGGATAGAGTGGTTAATTTTAGCAAACTGCTGTAATTTTAACTTATAAATCCATAAATAAGTCAAAAAACTTGTACTTATGGCAATATACTATGTAAAGACAATAAGATTTACTTAATCAATCACCTGTAATTGAATTTAATTTGTAGGTAATAAATCAAAATACCAAACAATGTTAGCAGGGATAGATTATTTTATAGTAATAGCCTATATAATAGGAATGTTATTATTAGGACTATATTTTAAAAAATTTGTCAATAGTTCCGAAGATTATTTTCTTGGAGGTAAAAGCCTGCCCTTTTGGGCCATTGGGATGTCCATTGTAGTTTCGGATATTGGGGCTCTTGATTTTGTTGGTGTTTCAGGCCAGGCCTATAGGTATGGTATTTCTGTAGGGAACTTTGACTGGGTCGGTTCTGTGCCTGCCATGTTATTGGCAGCCTTTATTTTTATCCCTTATTTCTGGCGCGGGGGAATGTACACTATTCCTGAATATTTGGGTAGAAGGTATAATCAAAAGGTAAGGACCATTGCATCTGTCACCTGGATTTTGTTTTTTGCATTGGATTTGGGGGTTCTTTTTTGGGCTAGTGCGGTACTTTTAAATGTACTTATGGGATGGCCAATATGGATTTCTATTATTTCCACTGCCGGGGTAGTTGGACTCTATACTTATTTTGGAGGGATTACCGCAGTAATAATGACTGATGTGGTGCAATTCTTTATAATGTTCATTGGGGGTTTTGCCCTGGTTTTTCTAAGTCTCTATGAAGTTGGTGGTTGGGATAGTATGGTCGATAAGATTGCAACAATGGGACCTGAGTATAGAAACCATTTCGACATTATTCAACCGCAGGATACAAAATCGCCCTTTCCGTGGACGGGAATTTTATTTGGTCTAACCTTTGTTATGGCCAATGCATATATGATAGGCAACCAGTCTATTGTACAGCGCTGCCTTACCGCCAAAAACGAATGGCACGCAAAGGCCAGTATGATTTTCGGATCTGCCCTTAAAATGTTTATTCCTATATTGGTGTTGTTCCCAGGTCTTATGGCCGTAGTAGTTCATCCCGGATTGGCAGACGGTGATCAAGCACTTCCTTTAATGATCAAATCCATTCTGCCTCCTGGTTTGGTTGGACTAATGTTCGCCGCATTTTTCGCTGGGCTGATGTCCAGTGTGGATTCCTTGTTAAATTCAACAGCTACCTTATTTACAAAGGATATCTATGAACCGTTTATTAAAAAGGGTGCAGATGACAAACATTATTTAAAGGTTGGGCAGATTACAACCTTGGTGTTATTGGTAATTGGAGTAGTTACCTCGCCGATTAGTAGTGATTTCCCTGGGATTTATGTGGCCATACAAACCTTTATGTCCTATTTCCAAGGGCCTTTATTCGCTATCCTTTTGCTGGGAATTTTTTGGAAGAGAACAACGGAATGGGGCGGACTTTCTGCATTGGTCATAGGTATTGGCTTTGCGATATTTCTAAATGTATTTAAAGAAGAATTCTTTACTATAGAAGATCCATTTTTATATATTTCCTGGTGGTCCTTCCTATTAGGTGTTATCATAAATGTATCCGTTAGTTTACTGACCAAGAAACATACGGATGAGCAATTGGAAGGCTTGGTGTTTAGTTCTAAAATTTTGGTAAAAAATAAAAAACTGTAATATGTTCAATTTTGACTGGCTTTCCAGTGTTTCGCAAGAAACTGCAAAAATGATATTTCTTTCTTTGTATGGAGTAATAGGTATTTTAGTGCTGTTGCTGCCCACAGAGTATGTTTACGAGGGTATAGCAAAGGAAGATCGTCGTTGGTGGAACAATTTAAAACTATGGTCTTTAAGTGTTCTGGCTATATTGGCATCTATCTATTATCATTTTTAACCCCTTAATCCTAAAAATATGGAAACAAATGAAATAAATGCGGGAATAAAGGCCGCTCAAATTAACAACGCCCTTGGGTTTTTCATTATAACTTTTGGGGTTATTGTACTTTTTGCAATGATTTACACTGAAACCTTCGTTGAACATATGACCGATATGGTTGCTGGTTTAATATTGATATCTATTGGAGGAGGTATGATGTGGAAGGCAAAAAGTACCATAAAGAAATTGAACGCCAAGAAGGAACAATAAAAGATATAGCATGCATAGATCCGTCAAAATAGAGTTATCGGATAATTGGAGAATCCTGAGTTCAAGTAAAGTTTCGGAAAAAGGGCATGAAATTTCTACCCAGTCCACAATTTCTAATAATTGGTTAACCGCTAAGGTTCCATCTACCGTTTTGAGCACCTTGGTGGCCATTAAGGTTTATGAAGATCCCTATTTTGGAGAAAATCTAAAGACAATTCCAACCGAATTGTTTAAAGTGCCATGGTGGTATGCCACTAATTTTGAACTTACCCGGGATCAAGCCGACAATTTTGCAAGGTTAAATTTTGACGGTATTAATTATAAGGCCAATGTATGGTTAAATGGTAAGCTTGTAGCCGATTCCACGGCCATAGACGGGGCTTTTCGCATTACCTCTTTTGATGTAAGTGAATACCTTATTACCGGAACCAACATATTGGCGATTGAGGTAATTCCTCCCAAACCGGGGGATTTTAGTATAGGTTTTGTAGATTGGAATCCTGCCCCACCTGATGGTGATATGGGTGTTTTTAGACCTGTAACCTTGCATCTTCATGGTGGGGTGCATATTGAAAAACCATTCGTACAGACCAAAGTAAATCTGGAAACTCTAAATGAAGCGGATTTAACCGTTTCAACGGAATTGGTTAACTATTCCAATACTACTATTTCAGGAGACCTTATTGGAACCATAGGGTCCGTCGTAGTTAAGAAAAAGATAAGTCTTTCCCCAAAGGATAATGAGCTGGTCATTTTTACAACTAAAGAGTTTTCGGAACTTAGCTTTAAAGAGCCAAAACTTTGGTGGCCTATTCATTTGGGTAATCCCGACCTATATGATCTGGATTTAAAATTTGTAGCTAGTGACGCGGTTTTGGATGAGACCCATGTGAGATTTGGAATTCGCCAAATTGAGGATTATTGGTTGAATAATATACACCGTGGATATAAAGTAAACGGTCAAAAGGTATTGATCAAAGGTGGCGGCTGGACAGATGATATGCTTTTGATGGATACAGATGAAAGCATTGAAGCACAGGTGAAGTACGTAAAACAAATGAATCTTAATTGTATTCGTTTGGAAGGTTTTTGGGGGAAAGACCATAAACTGTATGATCTATGTGACGAACATGGAATTTTGTTAATGGTGGGATGGAGCTGTCATTGGGAACATGAGATCCATATGGGAGTCCCTGTAAATGAACGTTTTGGAGGGGTATACAAACCCAAGGATATAGCACATGTTGCCCAAGCATGGGAGGATCAGATTATATGGTTGCGCAACCATCCCAGTATCTTCGTTTGGACAGTGGCAAGTGATAAAGTTCCCATCACGGAACTGGAGCAAAAATATATAGACACCTTCGCCAAATATGACCCTACAAGACCCTATTTAAATTCTACTGGTGGAGTGGGCAGTGACCAACATGTTATTGGAAGTGAAGATGTTATTAGTGAGATTAGTGGGTCATCCGGGGTAAAAATGTTGGGGCCTTATGCCTATACAGCACCGGTATATTGGTTTACGGACACCAAATTTGGTGGAGCCTATGGCTTTAATACGGAAACTGGTCCAGGTGCCCAAGTACCGCAGTTGGAAAGTTTAAAAAAGATGATTCCCCAGGAGCAATTATGGCCCATCGGGGAAGCCTGGAACTATCACTGTGGCCGGTATGAATTTGCTGATATAAGTAGATTTACCAAGGCAATTGAAGAGCGATATGGGACACCGGGTTCTTTGGAGGAGTTCGATAAAAAGGCCCAGGCTATGAACTATGAGCTTATGCGCCCTATGTTCGAAGCTTTTCAGGTTTATAAAGAGAGATCAACAGGTATTATCCAGTGGATGTTGAACGCGGCTTGGCCAAAGATGTATTGGCAATTGTATGATTATTACTTAAATCCTACAGCGGCTTTATATGCTACGCAAAAGGCATGTATGCCTTTAAGCCTGATATATAATTATGGGGATAAACACATTTATGCCATTAACGACCATATAAGCCCTGTCGAAAATTTGACGGGCCATATTCGTATTTATTCCATAGCATCGGAAATACTCTTTGAAGAAGAGGTCAATTTTGATATGGCCCCGGATTCATCCAAATCCATTTTGGAATTTAAGGAATTGAAAGACCTAACAACTACCTATTTCGTAGATCTTCGTTTGTTGGATAAAAACGGGATCGAAATCAACAATAATTTTTATTGGCTCTCCACAAAAGAAGAGGTTTTGGATTATGAGGCGGATTTGGGACCATTTGCGTTTCACACCCCCAGTAAGGTGTATGCAGACTTTAAGCAGTTGAATGAGCTGCCTAAAACGCAGTTGGTGGAGACACATTATTTTGAGCAGGAAGGAGAACATCAAATAATTAAGGTGGAACTTAAGAACAACAGCGATCATATAGCGTTCTTAATCAACCTAAAAGTCTTGGATAAAAATAGTAGGGAACTAATTCTCCCAATATTCTGGGAGGATAATTTTATCAATTTATTACCAGGGGAAGAACGGATGGTTTGTGGTAATTTTAAAGGGACTTCAACAGCAGAATTAAAAGTGGAAGGCTGGAATTTATAATTGGTCATGTTAATTGCCCATTTCCGAGTTTAGATTACTTAATTGTTAATAATTGTTATTATGCTAATTTGGACAAAATATATCCTTGCCTGCACCCTTCTAATATCAGGTTGGTCCTGTAAGGAAAAGGTCAAGGAAAGTAAATTGGAAACAACAGCCAAGCACCCCGCCATAGCGCTTGAAGAGTACATTTATGAAATAGGTCATGGGTTAACGCCCCAATGTCATGCGCCGACCATTGAAATCAGCAATGGTACATTGGTTGCTTCCTGGTTTGGCGGAACAGAAGAGAAAAACAATGACGTAGGCATATGGGTTTCCAGAAAAGAGAACGGTATTTGGAGAACTCCAGTTGAGGTGGCCAATGGCGTAGAGGAGGATGGAGTTAGATATCCGTCTTGGAATCCCGTACTAATTAAGCCTAAAAATAAACCCTTGATTCTTTTTTATAAGGTGGGGCCAGATCCATTGTATTGGTGGGGGATGTATAAAATCTCGGAGAATGACGGTCTTAGTTGGTCAGCTCCTATCAGATTGCCCGAAGGTATTTTGGGACCTATAAAGAATAGACCTGTTACCTTGTCCAATGGGGATATTTTATCTCCGTCAAGTACCGAAAGTGAAACAGAGGGCCATAAAATTCATTTGGAAAGAAGCACGGACTTTGGGAAAACTTGGACTAAAACGGAGCCTTTGAACGATGGAAAAACATTTAAGGCCATACAACCAGCAATCCTTGATCACGGTAACGATACCCTCCAACTATTAAGTAGAACCTATCAGGGTGTTATTGGGGAAAATTGGTCCTATGATGGTGGACTGTCCTGGACTGAAATGACTGCTACAGACCTTCCCAATCCTGACTCAGGTATTGATGCCATTACATTAAGTGATGGACGGCATATATTGATATACAATCCAACCACCATAGAATCCGAGGATAGGGTTCCTTTGAGTATAGGTATTTCCAAGGACGGAAAAACTTGGGAAAGGGTGTTGGATTTGGAACCATTAACGGCAACAACCGATAAAAAGGGAGAGGAATATTCATATCCTACCCTAATTCAAACCCCCGACGAAATGGTACATATAGTATATACATGGAATAGGAAGACCGTAAAATATGTAGTATTGGACCCTAAAAAATTATAAACGAATTCATTCAATAACAACCATAAAATGAAAAAATTAGCAATAAATGGAGGCGCACCTAGTCGTGATACCACTTTAAATCCCTGGCCAAAATGGCCGGTTTGGGGGAAAGAGGAGGAAGTTGCTCTGATAGAGGTCCTGAATAGTGGGGTTTGGTCCTATAATGGGCCAAAGGAAATGGAGTTCAATAAACTATTTGCAGAATATACAGGGGTAAAACATGCCATTTGTGCTGTAAACGGTACCATAACGATTCAAATTGCCTTGGAAGCCTTGGGTATTGGAGTTGGTGACGAGGTTATTGTCCCGGGCCTAACATGGCAAGCTACTGCGGCTACTGTAATCGACGTAAATGCTACTCCCATATTGGTAGATATTTGTGAGGATACCTGGTGTATTGATCCAAAAGAAATAGAGAAAGCCATAACTCCAAGAACAAAAGCTATTATCCCGGTTCATCTCTATGGTGCTTTTGCGGATATGGATGCGATTATGGCCATTGCCAAAAAACATAATCTTTATGTTATTGAGGATTGCGCCCATAAGCATGGTGGTGAATGGAAAGGTAAGAAAGCGGGAAGTATAGGCAATGTCGGTAGTTTTAGTTTTCAATTATCAAAGCATTTAACCGCTGGTGAGGGTGGATCCGTTACTACGAATGATACCGATTTAGCCGAAAAATTGGATGCCCTAAGAAATGTTGGTCGAAGACCTGAAGGGGATTCCCTTATTGGTGCTGACAAAGGAATAGGAGATTATGGTGATGACGGTAATTTTATTCAGTCCGGGAACTATCGGATTACCGAATTTCAAGCAGCTATTCTGGTAGAAGGCTTAAAAAGATTGCCGGAACAAAATGCAAATAGAGATGCCAATGGGGCATATTTAAATTCGCTTCTAAAGGAAATAGAAGGGGTGACGCCTCTAAAAAGAGATGATCGAGAAACCAAAAAGGCTTATTTCAATTTTGCGTTTCGATACGATACAAGCAAGTTCAAGAATTTGCCTGTAGAGAAGTTTAGATCTGCCCTCGAGGCGGAATTGGGTATAATTGTAGATGCTTGTTATGAGCCTTTAAATAATTGCTCATTATACGTGCCGCACACAAAACCTTCCAGGCATAAATTAAACGATGCGTATTGGAAGGCTATCGACCCCAAAAGATTTTCATTACCCGTTTGCGAACGTATTTTTAAGGAGGAGTCGGTTTGTGTACACCACAAGGTATTGATGGGAACCAAAGCGGATATGGACTTAGTGGCCGAAGCCATAAAAAAGATATATGATTACGCTGGGGAATTGATTCAATAATATATCATACAAGCCGTTAGGCAAGCCCAACTTATAGGAATTATTATTTTTAATTGGATGAAATTACCCATAGGCCTTATTTTTCTTTTTTCTTTTTCAAGCCTTGTGTTTTCCCAAGATTCTCCGGAATTCTCGGAAAAATTCGGGTTACCACAAAAGGGCATTTGTGCCCATAGGGGAGCCAATGAAACCCACCCGGAGAATACTATCGCGGCATTTGAGGAGGCTATTCGACTGGGGGCTCAAATGATCGAGTTCGATGTTCAGATGACCAAGGACAATCAGTTGGTTATAATGCATGATGATAAGGTAAATAGGACCACCAATGGCCGTGGATTGGTTGGAGAGCTTACACTGAGGAAAATAAAAAAACTGGATGCAGGGAAATGGAAATCCAGAAAGTTTAAAAGGGAAAGGGTGCCTACTTTGAAAGAGGCGCTGGATATAATGCCTAGGAATATCTGGCTCAATATCCATTTAAAAGGGGATGAACGTTTGGGGGCGGCAACAGCGGAAGCTATGATTGCTTCCAATAGAATCCATCAGGCTGTAATTGCTTGTGAAAATGAGGCTGCAAAAGGGGTAAGGGGGGTAAATCCAAACATTATGATGTGCAACATGGAACGCATGTTATCTAGGGCCGCTTATATTGATGGGACCGTGGATAATGGCTTTGCTTTTCTTCAATTAAGAAGTAGTAGAGACGATGAAAATATGTTGGCAGATTTGAAAAAGCTAAAGGAGAATGGGGTCAATATCAATTATTTTCATTCTGAAGAAGTAACTAAAATAAAGGAATTATTGGATGCGGGGGTCAATTTTATTCTCACAGACCATTTGTCGGATATGCTGGACGCTTTTTCAAAAGCGAATTAGTCACCATGGCAAAGCAGCCCAATAATGATCAAAGAATATTGTAAAATCTAAAGAATAAACACATTTTAGTTAAATGAGAAAATACTTAATAGTTTCCATCTTGTTATTAATTTTTTCCTGCTCCGAAACCAAAAAGGAAGAACAACAGAACAAGACCTCTGTAAAAGAGGTAATGGATAATGTAATCACCAGATTGTATGAAAAAGTAGACTCCACGGACTACGATTCCATTGACGATACTTTTATGCTCAAATTTTTGACCGATAGCGAGAAAACAACACTGGCTACCCGTTACCAATATTTTAAAGTTAATGTACCGGTAACGGTTTCTTTAATGAGACAGCTTGATCATGACGCACCGTTTTGGCTTAAGGACAGCGGTTTTGTAAAGACGGATAATAGGGTAAAGAATGAAGTTAATGAGTATGAAGTTTGGCAAAAGGATTTTGACGCGGGTTTGGTGAATCTGGGAATCCCAGGGTTTGACAGGAATGGAGTCATCTATTTCATTTCGGTAGGTCCTAAAAATAGCAGTGAGGAACTTAACATTACCGAACGCTACCCTGAGGATTATTCTTTGGAAGTATTTAAGAATGGGGCTTTTACATATCATGACTGGTCCGACCTTAAAATTACGGAACTGCCGAAAGAACTTGAGGGTCAGGTATTGTTTACTACCGTAAGGGGAAGGGCCCGGGAAGCACATGTAATAGGAGCTTTTCGAAAAACCATATTCCCATCTTCCAACCAGCCCGATCAGATTATGCTTACCTGGAGTGCGGATCCTACAAATTCTATGGATGTACAATGGAGAACCAATACTAACGTAAAAGATGGAACTGTACAGTATTGGAAGAAAAATACTTCCGACACCATTTACTTATATGCCTCGGTATCGGGGATGGAAGATCGCATGTTGTTCAATGATAGATATATAAATCGATTTACAGCTAATCTGAACAATTTAGAGGCTGGAGGCACCTATGAGTATCGCGTAGGTTCAGCTGAAGAAAAGTCATGGTCTTCTGTTCGAAGCTTTAAGACCGAAGCCAAGGATGCCGAAGAGTTCTCGTTTATATGGTTTGGGGATACCCATAGGGATCCCAAATGGGCACAAATGCTTAACGATGCGGACCTCCGACATCCAGAAACGGCATTTTATTCAATTGCTGGTGATATTGTAACTACAGGACTTTACCGTACAGAATGGGACATGTTTTTCGGATATTCAAAAGATGTGTTTTCCCATAAGCCCTTAATGCCCGTCCCTGGAAATCATGATCGGCAGGACGGTTTGGGCGCTTGGATGTATTATCAACTCTTTAGTTTGCCAAAAAACGGACCTGAAAAAGTGGATCTGGAAAGTACTTACGCCTTTCAATATGGGAATGCCCTCTTCTTAATGATCGATTCAACTCAACCCAACGAAGCACAAACCCAATGGATAGAGGATCAATTGAAAACCTCAAATGCCACTTGGAAATTCGTTATGTTCCATTTTCCACCGTATAACTTTGAAGAACCCTATTTGGATATCCAACAAGAATGGGGAGGTCTTTTTGACACCTACCATGTTGATATGGTAATGGGTGGCCATATTCATTACTATATGCGTTCAAAGCCGATTAATAAAGGCAAGGTTGTGGACTCGTTTAAAGATGGAACTGTATATGCAGTATCTATCGGGACCAATGGGAATCATGAAGATATAGGCGAAGAATCCTATGCAGAAAAGAGGTTCAAGGAAGGTCAATTTTATCAATATATGACTTTAACAGATAAAACTTTGAAATACACCACCTACAACAAAGAAGGAGACATTGTGGATGAGTTTTTAATAAATAAGTAACTATGAAAACCAGAATAGCCCTTATTGGTGCAGGATTTATATCAGATTATCATGCTCGTGGCCTGCAAACACTACCTGATGTGGAAATTGTGGCGGTGGTATCCAAAAATATTGACAATGCTAAAAAATTCGCTTTAAAATATAATATTAAAGAAGCGTTGAACGATATTGAATCCCTAGTTAATAGAGATGATCTGGATGCGGTAATTATTAGTACCCCAAACCAATTTCACGCTCCCTATGCCATAAAGTTCTTACAAAATGGCAAGGATGTTTTTCTTGAAAAACCTATGGGAGTGAGTGGTGATGAAGGTAGACAAATTGCAGAGGTAGCTAAAAAACATAATCAATTGGTGATGGTGGGGCATATGTGGCGTTTTGATACAGATACCCGTTATATCAAGGAAACTGTTGATTCAGGAACGCTAGGTAAAGTATTTAAGACCAAAGGCTACGGAATACATGAAAATTGGGGCCCCTCCGGCTGGTTTACAAAAAAGGAACTGGCAGGAGGTGGAGCCTTAGCAGATATGGGAGTCCATGCCATTGACGCCGTTAGGTTCATTTTGGGAGACCCAAAACCCGCTAAGGTATATGCTCGAATTTCTACAGAATTTGGCGATTATGATGTGGACGACACCAGTATTTTGGTCATTACCTGGGACAATGGCACGGAAAGTATTATAGAAAGTGGATGGTGGCATCCCCATATGGACGGACCGGAGGCCAGTACCAGCTTGTTCGGGACTAAGGGTTATGCCAATCTGTTTCCCACATTTTTAAAAATGAAAGATGGGGAAGGCTCAGTAACCACGGTGCCCGAGCTTCCAAAAAGGGAAGATCATTGCGATCAAATCATCTATACCCGTCAAATGGAATATTTTGTAGATTGTATTAAAACTAGGCAACAACCCCTTCCAGGACTTGTGGAAGGGCAAATGGTGCTGGACATTGTAGATGCAGCTTATAAATCTGCTAAAACCGGCGAGGTAGTAAACTTAATATAAAGCCCAGCCTAATCTAAACCTAAAAATAATGGCTTTGAGTGGATTGAAGGATAACATTGAAAACATCATTTTTGATCTGGATGGTACCCTTTGGGACCCTATGCCCATGAGCATTAAGGCTTGGCATACAGCTTTGAATGGTTATGATTGTATCAAAGATCCTATTTCAGAGAAAGATATTCAGGGTATTCTAGGAATGCAGCACGACCTGGTAGGTAAAAAATTGTTTCCATATCTAAGCGAAGAGCAACAATTTGCGGTTATGAATAGTTGCTATGTACAGGAGGTTAATGACATTAAGGATTCCGGAGGGGTTTTATACCCTGGATTGGAAGAAACCTTGAGGAACTTGGACCAAAAGTACGATCTGTTTATAGTCAGTAATTGTCAGGCCGGTTATATCGAGGCTTTTTATGAGTACCATGCTTTGGGCCCCTATTTTAAAGATTTTGAATGTTCCGGAAATACGGGCTTGTCCAAGACCGAAAATGTAAAAATGGTCATTGAAAGAAACAAACTCTCCAAATCCATTTATATTGGGGATACCCTAGGGGACCAAACTGCAGCTCATGGGAACCAAATCCCTTTTGTTTTTGCCAAGTACGGATTTGGCGATGTTCCCAAAGTTGAATACACTATCATTAAAATTGGTGATTTAAAAGATTTGCTTTAATATTTTTCTTCTCATTAATTATCCCTAATTTAGGTTGCTTTGACTATCGATAATTAAGTGGGATAGCAATACTTTTTGACTTTTGGATAGTCTAGTAATTATTAATTCCCGCAATTTTAATAGTTGGTTTTAAGGTTTCAGATCTTTATATTTGACAATGACTATAAAATTTTGACAATGTTTCCTCGTAGAATTAAAGTTTTAATCTTGATCTGTACTCTAGGTGGATTGGGAATTTCCTGTGACAGATCACAACAGTTCTCCGAACCTCTGCCTAAAATAGTCGATTTTAATTTTCATGTAAAACCCATATTGGTTCAGAATTGTTATCTGTGCCATGGCCCCGATCCAAGCAGTAGAAAGGCGGATTTGCGATTGGACACCTATGAAGGCGCCACTGCTGCCCTAAAGGAGGGAGGACATGCTATTGTGCCTGGGAAGACTTCCAAAAGCAATTTGGTACAGCGGATTTATAATGAAGACCTAGGTATGGTAATGCCGCCACCGGAGACCAATCTAAAACTTACCG
>Ga0222651_1000699_pt1 | contig 19376 bp, 15 predicted proteins | sample AntAcemetagen369_FD_179855 | JGI IMG/M metagenome (GOLD analysis project Ga0222651, IMG submission 179855) | Saline water microbial communities from Ace Lake, Antarctica - #369 | ecosystem: Environmental > Aquatic > Non-marine Saline and Alkaline > Saline | place: Antarctica: Ace Lake...
ATCAGAGCTCGAGTGGCCGTCTCTACTTCCTGATGGAACCGACTGAGACCTTTAATTCTTTTATGGTCGTGGCATCCGACGATCACGGTGTGAGTTGGAGAGAAATCGATGGCGCGGGGCGACCCTCGATTGGTGACCTCGAAGGCGTCGGCTCGGTCTTTAAAGACGGCATTATCCACATCGTGCATCAGACATCGGACGAGGTGGTCTATCACGCATTCGCCACTAAAGATTCCAAAATGGGGGCGGACGGATGGATCGTCGATTCGCGACTGATCGCGCAGCCGACCGAGCCACCGACCCAGTCGGCGGCGATGGCCACGCGAGGGGATGAAAGCTTGGTCGTGGTCTACGGAAACGAAAGCGGAGGCTTTCTTCACTTAAGTGGTGCAGATTTTCAATGGGCGACTGCTCCAATCGATTTGGAAACCAAGGCGGTGACCGGCCTGTCCGGTTTTCAGGCGGCCACGGGAACGGATGGAGACAGCTTTGTCGTTTTCACAGCGGAGGACGGCAGTGGCTGGATGCGTATTCTCGATGCTGAGGGTGCCTTGTCCGAACCGCTATTAATTACGCAGGGTCTCGGCCTAGATGATGCGGAGAACGGTGCCATCCTACCGATCATCGCGCTGCCCTCTGGAGGCATCCTTGTCATCTACCGGAGAGACGACGGTTCCTTGTGGGAGCGAGTCTGGAAACGCAATGAAGGATTCGGTTCCGCTCGTTCGATTCTCGGGGCGACCGTCGTTTCGGGCGCAGTCGATTCCGATCAAGTGGGCGCCGATGCGATTGAGTTTGAGGGAACCGTTCATTTACTTTACATCGACGAGGCCACCCGCTCGATCAATTATAATCAGAGAGCCTTGGACGGAGCTTGGTCGGCTAATAAACGCCTGGTCAGTGAGATCGATGCCGCTTGGGTGCGAGGCAACGTGATCAAAAATGAGAACGGCAAAATGGTTTACGGCTTTGTCTACGACGCCGGTTCACAGGGAGGTGCCGGTATGAATCGTTTCGACACTGTCTCATTCACGGATTAATGCTCAAGACCCAGCGCCTTGAAAATTTCAGCGAAGTCAAATGCTGAAATGGCTCGGTCGTTATCACAGGTATAGAACAGACCTTTGGGGTAGCGAGCCGTCGCCAGCGGGCTTGCCCAGACGCCATCTGTATTCAAAGTATACTGCCCCTTGAAGCTGCCTAAGTGCTTTAGCGTGACTCGGTCAAAAACGTGAAAAAGATTCTCCACTTTGCTTTGATCGGTGATGATCCAGTAGCCTTCGGTTTCGGATGTGGGATACAGCGCGATCCCCTCGACCTGAGCCTTGAAGATGCCTTCACCCATATTCACGCCAGTGTAATGACCCTCCAGGTCGTAGAGCTTGACCGAGCGCCCTCGTTCCCCGTCCTCCAGCTCTTCGGCAACCAGTAGCCGATTGTGCACCGGGTCTCCGTGGATCGACTCGACGACGAAGAGTCGCCCTGAGCCAGATGTCTCGCCAAAAGCGTCGACCCACTCTGCTTCGGCTGTGGTGCCCTCCGACTCGAAAAGAAAGCGTTGGACACGCTGCCCGAGCTCCGCATCGGCCGGAATGCCTCCCGATTTTGTCTCATAGTTATCCGTGACGTAAACATCAAACTCACGCTCGTTCAGCTTCCGGACATAGAGTCCGTAAGGCTTACCGAGGATCTCTTCTCCGAAACTCGTGAGAGGGATCATAGATGGCAGCGATAGAACTTGCACACGCCGATTATCACGCTCGACGACTAACATAAAATCATCAATGACCCAAATGCCGTTTGGCCGATCAAACTGCCCGAGCTCGATGCCTTGCCCGCCAATACGTTGCAACATCATGCCATTGGTGCCATCGAAGACATTAACAGAGTGCCCCTCCTTGCTGGTGGCAAAGAGTAGTGTCTGTCCCTGCGGGCTTGTCCAACTCGCGGGCGAGTCGATGTTTTCTCTGGCCTGGTCTGTGGTGAAGAAGACTTCATTTACCTGAACAGGCTCAAGTGCTGGTAGTGGTAGTGTCGCGAGCACAAGAATACTGGCCGCAGAAATTTTTGTTTTGAAGGTCATAACTTAGTCTGAGAACTGTGGAAAAACTAAATCCGATTAAAAGGAAGCCCTCACACCAATTGCACCTGAAATACCGTACTCCTCATATTGAGCCATCCGCCCTGAGCCCTTCCAGTAGGCGCGAAAGGGTTCGTTTGTCAGATTATTTACCTCTAGGAATAGGTTTACATTATCAAGAATTTGAACACTGGAATATAAATCGACTTGGAAATAGTCGTCTACGTAACGATCCTCAAATTCATCTTCACCGAGCTGATCCAGGTACTCATCCCGGTAGGAACCACTGAGACGAACGAAGTAGCGATTCCACTCCCAAGCTAAAGACACACTCCCGATCAAGTCGCTCTGCTTGATGAAGGGAGTCGTGGCAAGGCCTCCGCCCCCGGGGCGCTCTGCATCGGCTTCACTGTCTGTAAGAGTAAGATTCGTATCGAGGCTCAGACCGGAGAGCACCCCTGGCAATCCGCTAAACTGTTTTGAGTAGCTCAGCTCCAAGCCAAGAATCTTGCCAGAATCACCGTTCGCAAAGGTCTCTGCTTGAGTCGCTCCCGCGACAATGGCAGCCGCAGCCGCTCCCGAGAACTCTTGGCTATAGATGAAATTATCAATCTGTTTGTAGAAAAGTGCGGCTCCGAAATTACCGTAATCCTGAGAATAATACTGGACGGAAAGATCCCAGTTCATGGCCTCGTATGGATCGAGGTCTGGGTTACCCAGTTCGAACTCACCGGGGTCTCCCTCAACTATTGCTGGGCTGGTCTGGCCAAAGGTCGGACGAGCGATTGTATTCGTCCATGATGCCCGAAGAATCAGATCTTCACGAAACTCACGGCGGAAATGAATTCCGGGCAGAAAGTTTGTGTAGTTTTTATCGAAACTATTGGTGCCAGTGATAATCTTACTGTCACCGTCGCCCTCAAAACCGCTGGTCTCGAACTCTGTGTGTTCCACACGGGCACCGACGATCAGATTCCACTCACCGAGATCGAATGAAGCCATCAAATAGGCCGCGAAGACGTTCTCGTTAGATTCATAGTCTTCAATTCGCGATTCATAGACTCGGTCATTAAATGCGAGGTTATTTTCTGCGTAGTCGAAGATACTCGTATCAAGGTAGGGCAGCGGATTATTAAATGGATTACGCGTGCCAGTGGTTTGAAAAAGATCTGCAGTTTCGATTCCAAAATCACTGGCGGCCTCTTGCTCATCAAAGTCGCTAGTTTTTTCCTTTAGTCGAGTTAAGCCACCAAACTGGATATATTTCAGACGATCACTATCGAAATCGCGCTTGAAATTAGCCTGAGCGCTAAGATCCGTTTCCTGGACAATTTGCTCGCCCGATGTCAGCTCATCGAAATCATAATTGGCCGCATTTGTAATGCTTGGATCTGGCTGGACACGTGGCTGGTATGAATTCGTTCGGGTTACACTTCCTGTGTAGGTGCTTGTATTTTCGTAGACCACCTCTAGGTCGGATGGGGTATCTTCTTCTGCTTGTGACATCGCTAGAGTATAGTCGATGGTCCAGTCATTAATAGTTTGCTCACCTCCGATAGAAGCTACCCAAATACGCATATTTTCTTCGCGCTCTTTGAGTTCGAGTTTCGATACAATGTCATCGTTGGTAAAGCTGTTGGCAGTAACGTTGGAAAAATTCCCCTTGAACTCTGAGTCAGAGCGGTAGCGCACTTCGGTATCTTTGTAGTTGTTATAACTAGTCCGGAAGAAGAACAGTGAATCGGTATTTGCTTGGAATTCCAAATTGGCGGAGACCCCGGTGCGCTCACGCGTCAGATCATACTCGCGATACTGGATTTCTGGAGTCGCTAGATTGCCGGCTTCCGTCCATTCGTCGGCTTCGACATTGTCGGAGCCGAACGTCCGCTCGGAATTTACGAACGTCAAAAAGAGGCCCCATTGCTCTTCAACTCCGAAAGTATCGGCAAATGATCCGTTAAACCGGTAGCCAGTCTCGTCCACTAGATCAGAGTAGAGGGCGGTGCCTGTTAGATTAATTGTGCGGCCCTCTTGGTCAAAAGCACTGGGTGAACGCAGGTTAATGTGCCCGCCGATCGAGTCGCCCGGCTGGTTGGGGAGCACTGCTTTGGTCACTTCGAGTGTGTCCAGAACCTCGATCGGGATTGTATCCAGAAGCGTCGCGCGTCCATCACTGGACGGTGAAGCCAGCTTAATACCATCAATGGATACACTGTTTAGATTCGGGTCGATCCCGCGAATGACCACGAAACGTCCTTCTCCTTGGTCGCGCTCGACCGATACTCCGGGCAGACGGTTCAGAGCCTCAGCGGCATTGGTGTCTGCGAATTGTCCAAAGTGATCGGAAGCGACAATATCCCGCAGATTCTCGGATGACCGCTGAAGATTGGCAGCCCGAGCCGAAGCGGATTGAAAAGAACTCACCGTAAAATCGGTCAGCTCGTAAACATTCATATCCATCGGGACTTCCATTAGGCCAGAGCCATCTGCCCCGACCTGAGCCTCGATTGTCTTAGTCTGAGCACCGACATACCTCACCTCAACTGTGTAAAGCCCAGGTTCGACCCCTTTGATCTCAAAGTATCCACGGCGATTGGTGTTAGTCTCTTTGTCGAGCTTCGGAATCTTGACGACCGCACCCTCCAGAAAGCTACCTGAGGCTTCGTCTGTGACGAAGCCCTCAATTTGGGACGCGGTAGCCATCGCCGTAGCGACGAGCCAAGCTGAAATAAAAGTTAGGAATTTTTTAGTGTGTTTGTTCATAAGAGACCCCACAAAAAGTTCTTTGAAACTGATGGAGCAAGTTCAATTTGACAGGATACTTTAGATATGACTCGGGCGTAATACTGCTGTAACATTCGGCACAATTGACACGAAAATGTAACGCTAGATTGATGACAGAAACCTTGATTAGATAATAAATCCCTATCTACTACTGTAATGATTTCACGACGCGAATTTATCACTAAAGCGGGACTATTGAGCACGGCATTTCTAGGACTCCAGCGGATCAGCCTAGCCGATACCAAGCTACTGGGAGGCATGTCCACTTGTTTAGGCTACGGCAGATTAGTTACGGACGCAGACCGCATCTTCGATCTCCCAAAAGGTTTTAGCTATCGTGTGATTGCACAAACTGGAGAGGTATTGGACAATAGCTTCCTGCTCCCCGGGGACCCTGACGGAATGGCAGCCTTCCCTACGAGCGATGGCCGTGTGGCTGTGATCTGTAATCACGAATTAAGTGCCGAGCAGATTAATATGAGCCCGTTCGGCCCTAATCAGGAATATCTGCCTGCATGCGATCCGGCGAAAATCTACGATGCTGGATTCGGGAAAACGCCCCAGATCGGCGGCACCAGCACGCTTATTTATAATCCTAAAACTAACCAGAAGGAAGGCCACTACCTGAGCCTCGTCGGCACGGAGCGCAACTGCGCCGGCGGGCCGACTCCTTGGAATACTTGGATTACCTGCGAAGAAACAAATACCCTTGCCAGCGCGCAGTTTGAAAAAGACCACGGCTACAATTTCGAAGTCCCTGTTTCGACCACCCCACAGCTGTTTGACCCCGTGCCTCTCAAAGCGATGGGCCGATTCCGGCACGAAGCTGTCGCGGTCGAGCCCAAGTCAGGCATCGTCTACCAGACTGAAGATCGAAGCGATGGCCTGATCTATCGATTCATCCCTAAGATTCCCGGTCAACTCGCTGCGGGTGGCCGCCTGCAAGCACTCGTCGTCGCCGGGCAAGCCTCGTGCGATACACGGAACTGGCCGACCCTCGCAGAGCCGAAGTTTCCAGCGTCGCAGCCGCTCGCAGTGACATGGATGGATATTGAAGATGTCGAGTCGCCTCTGGATGATCTACGCCTCCAAGGTTTCCGTAAAGGTGCCGCCCGCTTTGCGCGCGGCGAAGGCATGTGGTATGCCGACGGTGAGATCTACTTCGCCTGCACCAATGGTGGTGCCCACGAAGTTGGGCAGATTTTCAAATATGTGCCCAGCCGCTACGAAGGGACGGCTCGCGAGACGGACACTCCGGGCACGCTTGAGCTCTTTATCGAGTCGAGTGATCAAAACCTCCTGAAAAACTGCGACAACTTAACGATCGCCGAAAATGGTAATTTGTTTATCTGTGAGGACGCGGCCGATACCTGTAAAATTGTCTGCATCACCCCCGAGGGTAAACTCTTCGAGTTCGCTCGTAATAGTTATACCAAGTCTGAGCTGGCGGGTGCCTGCTTTTCGCCGGATGGCGAGACACTCTTTGTCAACATTCAGAAAAACGGGCAGACTTTGGCCATCACTGGGCCTTGGGATCGGTTTGAGGGTTGATGTGACTCTCCTTTAGAACGAGGCCCGCCTACATTCGACCAGCTCATGTCAGGAAAGGCGGCACTCCAGCCCTTTCAATGCGCGCTTGGCTCTCGCAAACACTGGCTTGGCGGCGCGCGCGGATTGCTCAGGGCCGAAGCGTAGGGCTTGCAGCTCGGCTACCAATTCTGGCTGGATGCCTGAGGTACCTTTGGCTTGGAGCCGTTTTAAATAACGCCCGGCTTGGCGGCGCACCGGGTCGAGCGCTTTGGGGCGGCGTAGCACTCGATACAAAATACCGAGCAGCCAATATCTTAGCCGCCAAATAAAATACAGCACGCCCGCAAAGACTACCAGTAGTGCCACGGGGCGCATGTTATTTACATTTATGGGCTGTGCCACCCATGTTTTGATTGCGATTCCCCAGCCGCTCAGCTTCTCATTGAAAGCTGCGTAATACTCCGTGACTAGAGCCTTCAAAGTCATCGCTAGCTCGATCTGATCTTCTTGCTCAAAGTTCACAATGCGGCGATACCACTGAATGCGCAGGCTATCGACCCACGCCGACCAGCCGGACTCGAAGACCATGCTACTTTGCAAAAGCACTTCGGGATCGCTCGATCCACGCCCGGGCGTGGGATCGACTCGCAGCCAGCTGCGATCTTCCGCGTCATAGATCTCGACCCACGCGTGCGCATCGCGATTGCGCACTACGAAAAAATCCTCGACAGAATTCCACGCGCCACCCGCGTAGCCCACCACCATGCGAGCCGGATAGCCCGCCTCGCGGGCGAGTAAAATGAAGGCACCCGCAAAAAGCTCACAATGCCCGCGACTGCCGCTTTCCAGCCAGCTCACCACCAGGTCTTGCGCGCCAGAGCGATTCCCATCCGGACTTAGCGAATACGAAAAACGCTGCCACAAATAGTCAGTCGCGGCTTGGCTGTAGCTCGCCGCAGACAGCTCGATTCCACCCACCAAACTGCGGTTAATCTCACGCAATGTTTCAATCGAACTGTCCGACAGGCTCAGCTCCATCGTCGTCAAGGGGTAGCCTAGCCCCTCCATACTCAGCACTTTGAGCGGCAGTAGGTTTAAAATCTTTGCTTCCTCAACGCCGACCTCGAAGCGTTGATTAAACTGCAAGTCCTCGACCTGATAGGAGAATACATTTTGCCCGACCGAATCGATGCCCAGCACATGCGTATCGGGGATCGTCTCTACATCTTGAAACTTCTGAAAGCGCAGCGCCGCAAAGTCTCCCGGCAAGGGCAGGTAGCGGCTGATACCGCCCTCCATGTAGAATGTCCAGAGCGCCCCCGAGCGCTGGGAGAAGGGCAGCGTAGCCGAGCGTATTTCGAGCAGGTTTTCGAACTCACGCAGCGGCTTGCCACGTAGGCTTTGCGACACGCTAAAGCGGCCATCATGGTATTTATCCAAAACCAACATGCGCCAGTAAGGCGTGGCCACGACCGACTCAATCGAGGGCATATCGATGCGCAGCGCGCCGCTGTTATCTTCTTGGATTTCGCTGACATCGCCGAGCCTTACTTCTTCGCTAAAGCCGGAGCGCGCGCTGGTGCTGATCTCCAAAAAGGGAATCGACTGATTAAAATCAAAGCGCGGCGTGAGAATAAACAGCAAGCTTGAAACCGCGACCACCATTATAAACATGGCCGAGCACAGCGCCAGAATCCGTATGTCTAACACACGCCAGACGCGGCCGAGCAGGCGCGGCCATTTAAAAGACTCCCAATTCAACACGCGTGGCTGCGCATCTTTGCCGCGATCTAGTAGCGTGATGATGAATAGCAAAGCCATCGCCAAGGGCGCAAACATCAGGATCTGAAAAGCAAACAAGAGCGAGACCGTCAGCACGCCCGAAATGATCACGCAAAAGAGGCACAGCAGGATGACTTGCAAATCCTCGCGCTGGTTACGCGGTGCTAACATGCGATACATGATGAGCAAGACCACCATCCGCACCAGCGGCGCGATAAACTCTGGCATGTGCAGGATGAAATCCGCACCGATCACCAGCAAAATCACCGGCCCCGCCCAGCGCCACACCACTGCCGGAATACGTGATACCCATTTGGGAAAAAAGAAGGCTGCCGCCGCTGCGAGGGCGCCGAGATACAGAATCAACGAGCTGCCCAGCTCCAGCGAAGCCAACGACCAAAAGGAGAGCATCGCCAGCAGCGCGCCCATTAACTGCTTGACCTCGTGCAGCTCCTCAGTGCTAAGCCTCACCTGTTTGCGCGCCGTTGACATGGATCGATACGCCGCTCTCCCCGCACGGTTTAAAAGTGATCAAATTCCGGCGCTCGATTTCTTGCATCCTGGTGGCTTCGGGCTGGCTGGCGCGCAGGTCTAAATCCGCGAGCTGATCAAAAAAATCGTGCATCTCGCGCAGGCCGCGCACCGCGATCGGATCGGCAGCGCCGACGCGCAACGTCTCCAAGCGCCCGGCATGAAAAAGATCTTCCGCCAGCGCGCAGGCTGCCGAGCACAGCGTTTCAAATTGCGCCTCGCCCCAGTCGAAGCCGCGCGGCTCGACTCGCAGGTGAAAGCCGCTCTCACCTTCTTGCGCCAGCTGGCGCGTCATCAGCTTATTCATGCGCGCTGTCGCCTTCCAGTGGATCAGCCGCGGTGGATCGCCGCGCTCGTAGGGGCGCACATTCAGCAAGTCGCTCCCCGCGCCCGCCTTGCGTTGCGAGATACCCGTCTGAAAGCGGCGGCCATTGGCGCTAGGGCTGAAGTGATACTCGACCCGCGCTGGCCAGACTAGGACTGTCTCTTGTACAGTATCGCCGAACCCCTTGAGCAAAAACCCGAAAGGAAACTTAGACTCGACCCCATATAGATACACCTCAAAGCGCCCGCGCTGCGCGGGTACAAAAGTCCACTCTAGCGAGGCGGCCTCACCGGCCGATACTGCTTGTTTCAGATAGAGCTGCCGCCCTTTCGGCTCGGCGCTAATGCCGACTTTGAAGATGATATTCATCGACGGGAAGATACGCTTATTATTTTGCAGCGCCACCTCGGCCACGCCCACTTCGCCGACTTGCAAGTGCTTGGGTGCCTTGAGCGACCAGTCCAGCTTACTAAAGTTAAACAGCGAAAGGATGCCGCTCAGCACTAAGCTGCTGAGCAGTAGCGAGAGCGTCATAAACAGGATATTACTGGAGGTATTATACGCCGCTGAGCCAATGCCTAGTGCGACGATGATCAGCATCCACCCCGTCAGCGTCAGCCGTGTGCGCTGAAATTGTCTAGGCAAAATTTGCCTTAGAAAGAGTGGCACCAGCCGCCGCTCACGCTGGCGACCTACCATGAAAAAATCAGGGTCTGTCCAGTCGTGCCAACGACGCATCTCTGTCTGCGAGTCAGCCATGTGTGTCTTTAGCTCGGTTGCGCGACGCGCTCTTCGATCTGTGTCAGTAGCCCTTCGATCGAGCGGCGCTCTTCCAGCGGGTCAGACATCGACTTACGCAGCGCAAGGCGGTGCGAAAAGACGGGGTGCACCATCGCCTGCACATCCTCTGGCAGCACAAAGGCGCGCCCTTGCGAGAGCGCGCAAGCCTGCGCCGCCGCCTTGAGCGAGAGTGTGCCGCGCGGGCTCACGCCAGAGCGAAAGGCCGGCTCCGCACGCGTCGCGGTGACGAGGCGCACGATGTATTCCGCCACGGTGTCTTCGATGTACACTTCGCGGGTATAAGTCTGTAGCTCGATCACATCCTTGCGGGTCACGACTGGCGTCGCTTCAAGATGGTCGTAGTGCAGGTGCCCGCCTTTGAGGATTTCGAGCTCGTATTTAAATTCTGGATACCCCATCTCCATCCGCATCAGGAAGCGATCCATCTGACTCTCCGGCAGCGGAAAAGTGCCCTCGTAGTCGACGGGGTTTTGGGTGGCGATCACCATGAAGGGCGGCGGCACGGTGTAGGTTTGCCCATCGACAGAGAGTTTACCGCGCCCCATTACTTCCAGTAGGCTGGACTGAGTCTTGGGCGTGGTGCGGTTGATCTCGTCGGCCAGCACGATATTGGCAAAGATCGGGCCACGCTTGAATTGGAACTCTTTCGACTTCTCATCGTAGATCGAGACGCCAATAATATCCGATGGCAGCATATCGCTGGTAAACTGGATGCGCGAAAATGAGCAATCAATGGAACGCGCTAAGCAGTAGGCGAGCGTGGTCTTACCGAGGCCGGGCAAATCTTCGATCAGCAGGTGCCCCCCCGCCAGTAGGCAGATGATGGTGCGGTCAACGGCATCGGTTTTACCACGAATGGTGCGTTCAATATTGGCACGTAGGCGATCGACAGTCTCTAAGGCACGCGGCGCAGGAATCACTAAGGTATCAGACATAATACAAAAAAAAGTAGGCAGCTTTTGAGCGGATAGCAATAGATTGCAGGTTTTTCGCCGTGGCGACACTATACTTTTACCAACACTTCACAGCCTTAAGAAAACCCTCGACAGCGGCGAGCACTCAAAACTTAATTCAAAGTGCCTATCACGAACTGAATCTGCTTAAAATCCTAGTCAATGATCCAACAGTCCACACGCCTCAAGTCCGCCCACCGTCAAAGTGGTTTCAGCTTGCTCGAAATTCTGATAGCGATCGCGCTGGTCGCCCTGCTGGCCAGTGTCGCCCTGAATCAACTGACGGGTGTGTTTGGCGATAACCAGATCCAAGCCGCCGAACTATTTGTCGATAGCACCGCCGAGCTGGCGCTCACCCGCTACCGCCTCGATGTAGGGAACTTCCCTACCACTGAGCAAGGCCTAGGCGCACTACTCAAAGCGCCCGGCGGCAAAGAAGCGCGCTGGAGAGGCCCCTATATTAAGGAGCAGGCCATCGATCCTTGGGGAGAGCCCTACAGATACCGCTTCCCGGGAAGTCGAAATGTAAGCGGCGCACGCGGGTTTGACGTCTGGTCTTTCGGCGAAGATGGAATTGAGAGCGGCGATGATATCGGAAACTGGTCAAAAGAATAAACGACGCCTGTTCCAGACACGATCCGGATTTAGCCTGCTGGAGATTATTTTGGCAGTCGCGGTGATGGTGCTAGCAGCCGGTGCGCTGATCGTCAATATGACGACTTTTCTCGACTTTGACGAGCGCATCCCCCCCGAGGATACATTGCGCGCCGCCATCCGTTCGGCGCGTTTTCAAGCCGCCAGCCAGCGCAGCACCGCCACGCTCAGTTACGATAAAGAAGCCGGTGCACTCGTCGTCAGCGGCGGTGAGAGCTTTCCGCTCAATGCCAATTTCGGCCGCAAAGAAAGTGGCGGGCGCGGCGAAATACGCTTCTACCTTGTGCCCCCCGCCAAGGGCATGAGCCCCTTCCCTGATGCCACCCGCAGCGACCTCGAAACGCAGGAAGTGCGCTTCGCCCCCGACCGCAGCTCCAGTCCTTTCGTTGCAGAGATCGATAGCGGCCAAGGCGCCGTGCAGCGCCTCGTTTTCGACCCGTTTTCGAGCTTAGTCAGGAACGTGCAATGAAGATGTCGCCACGCACACGCAGCGCTTTTTCACTGATCGAGGTCATCATCGCCGTCGCCATCTTTGCCGTCGCAGCGACGGGGCTGATGTCCGCCTTTGTTAATGCGCTGTTGGCTCGCGAGCGCAGTGCAGATTTTGATTTACTAAATGCAGACATCCGCGCGGTGCGGATGCAGCTACTGCTCGAACCCGAGTTCGAAGACGCCGAAGATGGCGACGAATATGCCACCCTCAACAGCGGCGAAGCCTCGTGGGATGCCAGCATCGAGCCGACTCAGGTCGTCGATCTTTTTCAAGTGCAACTACGCATAAACTTCAGCCAGCCGCCCGAAGGCCTGCCCGCACAGCATATCGAAACGCTCTACTTACTGCGCCCCACCTGGTCGCAAGCCGACGAGCGCTCCGCTCTACTCCAAGACAAACGCGAGGCGCTCGAAGACATTCGCGGCAATTACCAATTCTGATGCAACTGCGAAACAGACTGACTCAAAACGTAGCACAGGCATCCTGCCTGTGTGATCAGACGCGCCGCGCACAGGCATTCACGCTACTGGAAGTCATCCTAGCGGTCACCATCGCAGGGGCGCTGCTCGCGGGGGCGGCCAGCTTAATGGTCTCTGTCACCAACACGTGGATGGATCGTCAAGATCGGCACTTTTTCGAAGATCATGTCGATGGTGTGGTCGAGTTTCTGCAAGCCAGCTTCATCGCAGCTGGCACTGAGATCGCACTCGGCGACTCGGAGGAAGCACCTGCGGCAGGCGAGCCCGACACGCCTGCGGGCAGCACCCCACCCCTCGACCCAAGCACAAACCAAATAGCCATCGTCGCGCCCGGCACTATCACCAGAGGCGGCATCAGAGGCGGCACCACGACCGAAGGCGCTGCTAGCTCTGGCTCCGGCTTAATGCGCGTCTCCGAAAAACCAATCGGCTGGAGCAAGCCGCCTGGCTTTGCCGAATTCCAGGATCCACTTTTGCATTTCGGCCTCAAAGACACCCCGCCACTACTGATCCAAGAAGCCAATGCACCCGTGGTCGGCGTCGAAGTGTTTCTACATTTCGAGGCCGACGAGGGGCTGAGCCTGCTCTGGTATTCGCCCTTGCAGGAAGATTCTGAAGACATCGACGACCTGCGCCGCACCCCGATCAGCGATCTAGTGACTAAGGTCGAATACATTTACTGGGACGAGCGCTTCGAGAAGTGGGAGACCGAGGCCGAGCCCAAAGAAGGCGAAGGCGACGAGCAATTCATCCTGCCCCGCTTCCTAAAACTCACCTTTGAGTATCGCGGTGAAACAAAAGAGCGCACCTTAACGATCCCCGTCGCATCGAGGAGTGCGTTAATTTTCTAAGATGAGCGTGAACCACCAGCAACGTAGGGGCTTCACTTGTGACGCCCGCCGGGAATCAGCCGAGGTTCTGCGGGCTTCACAAGTGAAGCCCCTACGCCCACCCTCCGTCCACCCGCAGCGCAGCCGCGACGGCTCCGTCCTCATCGCTGTCCTTGCCATCGTGATGCTGCTCTCGTTTATCATCACACAATTTATCGACGAAGCGGTGGAAGACCTCGAATACCGCGCCATTTTTAATGAGTCATCCGACGTTCGCGCATTTGCCTACAGTATGCTCGAAGTCGCGCTGGCCACCGTGCACGAGGTGGCGCTGATCGACGACGGCAAGCTCTTTGCCCCCGAGCAGGGCTGGGGGGATCCGCTCAACTACGCGGGCATCGCGATCCCAAATGGCTGGGATGTGCAGATTCAGATTACCGACGAAAGCGGCAAACTGTCGATCAACACCATGAGCGAGGAGATGCTCAACCGCATATTGGAAGAGAGCTTCGATTTCGACTTCGGCACCGCGCGCGAGCTCAGCAGTATGCTGCTCGACTGGATCGATCCCGACGACAGCCGCCGCCTCAACGGAGCCGAGTCGGAAGACTACCTGCGCCGCAACCCCCCCTACCGCGCGGCCAACGGCCCCCTGCAAAGCCTCGAAGAACTGCGGCTGTTAGAGATTTGGGAGGATGAGTTTTTCGACGAAGACGGCCGCCCCAACGAGCTTTTCACCCAGCTCAACAGCATGGTCTCCGTGCTCAGCTCGGGCGCGGCCAATATCAACAGCAGCCCGCAAGCCGTGCTGGAAGTGCTGGCACTCGAGGGCGGCTTCGACGATCAGCGCATCTTCGATGGGCTCAACGATTTGCCCTACCTACAAAAAGTGCCCGGCTCGGCCAGTGGCGAAAGCACTGGCGTCGAAGTGACGCTACTGCGTGTCACCGTGAGTCTCTGGCGCGGGCAAGTGCCGTTCACCGTGAGCGCACTCGTCGAGCCGAATTTCAGCGACTCAGGCGGCGAGGATGGCGGCAGTCGCCCGGGCGGCGGCGGCGGCTTACCCGGCGGCGATTCCAGCGATGCGCCCAAGACCGGAGCTACTAGCGAGCAAGACGCCATTAACTACCCGTTTAAAATCCTCCAGCTCTCCGAATACACGCAAGGACGCCCCAGCAGCCCCCCCGCGCGCCATTCGGCACTAGACATCGGGGAAGAAAGCGATTCATTCTGACCACGAATACACCTTCCGTGAGCGACCCAACCATCATAGCACCCGAGCCCGAAAGCACTCCCCAACCGGATGTGCTCGTACTGCCTGCGGAGTATTTCTTCGTCGAGCAAGTCGATGTGCCCCCCGCCCTCGCCGCTAGCGAGCTGGCCGACTTCGCCGAGCTCAGCATGGAGGCCATCGCCCCCTTCCCACTAGAGCAGCTGCGCTGGGGCTTTTTAACAGCGCCGGACGGGCAAAAGCTCCTCATCTACGCCGCCCTGCGCGACCGGCTCAAACGCGCAGGCTTCACCGATCTGGAAAACTACGTGTGGGTGTTGCCCGATTTTGCCACGCTCCACGGCGCCCGCTTCGAGCGCGAGGTCGATGTCGTGCTACATGGCGAACAGTTCGACACCCACTTCGTCCATCCCGGCGGCGAGGCCATGCCGACCCAAGTCAGCAGCCTACACAAAAACAGCGAAGCACCCAAAACCCGCAGCGGCGAGAGCGTCCACCTTCGCGTGCTGCCCGTCGAGTTGACCGAAAAAGGGCTGCCTGTTTTCCGCTTCGAGACAGTCGGCGTCGAGGCTGCCAAAGGCCACTGGTCGCCGCTCATGCCTAGCGAGGCCACGCTCTGGCAAGCCGACATCCGCCCCGCCAGCTACAAAGGGCTGGAGCGCAGCACCCGTCGCACCACCGCCCTCGTTTTCAGAATTCTAGGCTACGCCGCCTGCTTCGGCCTGTTCCTCATCTTCCTCGAAGCCCTTCTCTTCGGCGGCGGCTTCTGGCTCAACCAGCGCGAGGCTAAGATCGATAGCCAGACCACCCCCGTGCGCCGCATCGAGGACAAGCAAAGCCTTATGAACAAGCTGGAGCAAGTCGCCCAAAACGAGCTACGCCCCATCGCCATCCTTGAAGCCGCCAACCTCATCCGCCTCAGCCTCGGCAGCACCGGCATCGAATACGACGAGACCGTGATCGAAAGTGGCAACCGCCTCACCATCGAAGGCAAAGCCAACACCGTCAACGAGCTCAACGCCTTCACCACAGCCCTGAACAAGTCCGGCAACTTTCTACTCGTCGACGACCAGTCCATCACCCGCTCCGGCAAGACCTCCTTTACCGCCACCCTCGACTACATTCACACCGAGCCTACCGAGCCCCGCGCCGCCCTTATCAACACCCCAGCATCGCAACCCGAGGAAGCCCCCTGATGAGCCGCCTCAAAAACAAAGCGCACACCCTCTACCAGCGCATGAGCCTACGCGAGAAACTCCTCTCGCTACTCTTCCTCCTGGTCATCCTCTTCATCTGGTCGAACAATTGGCTCGGCCGCCTGTCCGAATGGAATGCCCAGCGCACCCTCACCAGCAACGAGCTACAAATACAGCAAGAGTGGCTCGACCGCAGCGACTTCTTCTCCCAAGGCCTCGCCACCGCCCTGGAGCGCGTCGACCCCTCCAAAACCTACGCCGCCAACCAGCTCTCCGGCCGCATCGACAGCCTCATCCGCCAGTCCGGCCTCTCCGGTCAGGCCGATATCGACACCGTCCGCACCCGCGAGGGCGAGATTTTCAACGACCATAACCTGCGCGTGCGCCTCAGCCGAATTTCCATTGCCCAACTCATCAAGCTCAGTAACCTCCTGCGACAAGAATCCCCCTACATCAACGTACAGAGAGTCCAAATTCAAAAAAACGGCCGCAGTCCTGAACAACTCGACGTGCGCTACGAAATTAACTCTTTCGATCTTAAAGACCTAAACCTGTAATGACCCGTTTTCTCGATTTTTCCGCGCTCAACACCGCACTCAACACCGCCCTGCTCGCCCTCTTTCTCGCCTGCGCTCTCATCCCCACCAGCCACGCGCAAGAGGCCGACGAAACCGCGAGCTCGCGCGCCACGCTGCCGAGGCCCGCCGTACTCGAAACCATCCCCACCGCCATTCCCGCGGTCGCTGCCGAAGATTACATACCCGCCGAGCCCGAGCTACAAGAGCCCGAGGTTATCATCGGCGAGCTGATCCTGATCGACGACACCGCCGACCAAGTGCTCAAACTGCTCGAGCAAATGACGGATAAAATCATCCTCCGCCGCCAAGACCTGCCGCCCTCTAAATTCACTTTCGACTCGCGCGGCCCCCTCACCAAGCGTGAGGCTGTGCTCGCGCTCGAAAGTTTGCTCACCCTCAACGGCATCATGCTCACCGATATGGGAGGCCGCTTCATGAAAGCCGTGCCCGCGCAAAACGTAAACACCCACGTGCCCCAGATGCTGGCCGGCACCACCCTCGAGCTCGACCCCAGCCAGCAGATCTACGCCAAACTCTTCAAGCTCGACTACCTCATCGCCGAGCAAACTGCCGGCACCCTCATCCAGCCGCTGCTCTCGCAGAATTCCAGCATCATCCCCTTCGGCAAGTCCAACGCCCTGCTCATCACCGACGCTCTAGTCAACCTACAACGCATCGAGACGATCCTAGCCGAGGCCGACCGCCCTCAGATCGTGCGCGAAGAGATTAAATTCGTCAAACTCGACTTCGTGCAAGCCGCCGAGATGCAAGAGCGCATTGAGAACCTGATCCAAGGCCCCCTGAGTAGCTACCTCGAAGGCAATACCAGCGTCACCGCCGACGAGCGCACCAATCAGCTCATCCTCATCACCCACCCCGGCAACCTCGACATTATCATGCAGGTCATCGAGAGCGTCGATGTCGATGCCGCGCCCCTCACCGCCAGCGAAGTCTTCCAACTACGCCAAGCCAAGGCCGAAGAAGTCGTCCCTATCATTGAAGGCATTATCACCGGTCAAAAACAAGGCCGCGAAGAAGACGCCCAAGTCGCGCGTGAAAACGAGCGCGACAACAACGCCGCCAACAATCAAAATCAGGGTAATAATAACAATAACAATAACAACATCACCCCCGGAGTCATCGTCAACGCCCCCGTCCTCAGCAGCAGCTTTATCGAGGCCAACAGCTCCCTCCAATTTTCAAACTTCGTCGGCCTCGCCGCCGACGAGCGCACCAACTCCATCGTCGCCTACGGCACCCAACAAGATCTCAAGACACTCAAAGAACTCATCGAGAAGATCGATATTCCACTACCCCAGGTTCGTATCGAAGCGATTATTACCGAGGTGACTCTTAGTGAAAATCAAGCGAGTGGCATCGAGCAATTAGGCTTTGTATTCAATGGCACAGACTTAACCTTCGGAACAGAGATTCCAGCGACCGGCGATGACAACCCGATTCCGAACAACGCTGGAGGCGTCTTCGGCTCAGGGTTCAGCCTGACAGGAGATACAACTGCTATATTCAGTGCTGTCCTACGAGCTTCAGAGAGCGATAATAATGTGCGGATTCTATCGATACCAAATATCGTGATTAGCCACAACGAAGAAGGTGTTATAAATGTCAGTGAATCTAGACCCATAATAACTGGTTCCAGTAGCACTCTAAACGACAACAGTTCGACTAATGTCAGAAGTAATGTCGAGTTCAGGGACATCGGCATCCAACTAACTGTCACACCCCTCATTGGAGCAGATGGCACAGTTCAGATGCAAATAGAACAAACAGTAGACAACGTTGCTGGAAGTATAACAATTGATGGAAACCCCCAACCTATAATTGGCCGTAGAGAAGCTACCTCAACAATTACAGTCGATAGTGGCGAAATGATCGTGCTCGGTGGTCTTCAGGAAAACAGACAAAGTGATTCTAATTCTTATTTTCCTCTTCTCGGGCGTTTACCAGTAGTAAAAGAATTCTTTGGAGGCGAGAACACAGAGTATACCAGAACTGAGTTGGTAATTTTCATACGTCCTACTGTGTTAACGAATAGAGCAGAGCGTCAGAAACTCACTGAGGAGACTGTTGCAGCCACTCCAGAGTCCAATGCAATTAGATCCTTCTTAGAAACTGGCACTACTGGCCGAATATACATGGAAGGCAGCAAATTTGAAGACAAAGAGCCCGAACCTGTAACGCCCGCGCCAGAAACCACCCGCCCCCGTTCCCTCCGCCGCTAGAAGATGCACCAAATCCCCGCAGATTTAATTCAAGCCGTGAGAGCAGTCTTACGTAGGGGCCTCACTTGTGACGCCCGCCGAGCCCAAGCCGCCACTGCAAGTCGGTTCCGGCTGCGCACTTTCACACTCACTTTAACGCTCACATTAACGCTCTCCAATATCTCGGCGCTCAGCGCCGATACATTGGAGACTAAAAACCCCTTCCTGCCACCCGGCTATGGTCAGCAAGAAGTGGTCAAGCCCGCGCCCGTGGTGCAGACCAACGGTCCCATCAGCCGCGAGATCGAGTTTCGCGGCCTAGTAAAGCTCAACGGCACCTATCAGTTCAGCCTCTTCAGCAAGAGCGATCAAAAGAGTTACTGGCTCGGCCAAAACGAAGCCGCGCGGCAGGGCATCAGCGTGCGCGGCTACGATGCCGACTCGCGCACCATCACCGTCAACTTGAACGGCCGCTCCGAGCGCCTCACTTTAATGACTGCCAACGATGCCCCTCTGCCCGTGCTCGTCTCCGTCACCCAGCCGAGCAATAACAACAACGCCGCTGCCCCAAATCTGCCACCTGAATTACGCAACGCCATCAACAACAACAGTGGTGGTGACAACCGCCGCCGCGTCATCCCCCGCCGCCGCGTCATTTTACCCAAGCAATAAATGTAAAGGGCCCCAGACGTGATAACGAAAGTTACCAGACACTTGCTAAAGTAACCTAGGCATCCTGCCTGTGAGCTAAACAAAATCATATACTTTTGAGGGTTTTCTTTTTAACCCATTCGAGTATTTATAAATAAACGATAAAGCTGCACCTCATAATTAGATGTCGAAAAAAAACTACACAGCAATCGCCATGAGTTTTCCGCAATCTCTGTTGCTCTGCGTAAAAATGACAGAA
>Ga0222651_1000703_pt1 | contig 19264 bp, 11 predicted proteins | sample AntAcemetagen369_FD_179855 | JGI IMG/M metagenome (GOLD analysis project Ga0222651, IMG submission 179855) | Saline water microbial communities from Ace Lake, Antarctica - #369 | ecosystem: Environmental > Aquatic > Non-marine Saline and Alkaline > Saline | place: Antarctica: Ace Lake...
ACCCATGTTATAAATAATTTAAAATTTTCACTCTTTTCAGATTTACTAAACGTTGAAGGACAAAGAAATGATTGTCTTAAAGGCGCTGAAATATCCATGCGCGGTGACTGGTAACAACTCGCAATTAACCCCAGTCATTGCCGTTTTATAATTGGAATATACGTTAAAATCACCAACAATCAACGGCTATTCTTTGGTTTTGGCTCCGCTCAGACAATGATTCAAAATGTTTACCGATTGGCCAGTGTTAATGGAATTGAAAATCCTATGGGATAGGAAGGCGAAATTACAAATTCGCTTTTAATTGGCGGAGCAACTTTTGTTAGGGTTATTTTATCTCATGAGCACAAAGATTAAAAAATGAGTCATCGGTAAGGTAGTTATTAGCAAAAATAATCTGGAGCCAGATTTAGCATCAGTAAGAAAACAATTGTTCCATTTCTAGGCCTACTACCCTATTTAAAACCGGATCATGCAATAACCTTTCTATTACATAATCCGAGTTAAATTATCCACTCTCCTAATATCCAGGATTTTGCTCCAGGTCTGATTTTTGCATTTCCGCAATTGGAATGGGCATATAATACATTCTTTCCTGAAAACTGCGTTCCTGAAAGGTTTCAAATGTATAGGTCAGTTCACCATTAGGGTCTAAATCTCCATTTGCATCTAGTTTTTTCCACACAATCCCAATTGCATCCTCATTTTCTGTTTCTTCAGCGATCATCCACCTTCGAACATCAAAAAATCTTTGATTTTCGAATACCAGTTCTATCCTTCTTTCATGCTGAATATCACTAAAGAGTTCCTCTCCAGAAGATGTGATATCAGGTAAATTAACCCGGTTTCGTATGATATTCACGTATTCCTTTGCTTCTTGCTCATTGCCCAGTTCGTATTGAGCCTCAGCATAATTTAGATACATGGTTGCCAATCTTATCCATATCCAAGGGGTATTCCCCAAATCCTGCCAAAGATCAATTCTTTCATCCATGAATTTCCTTGTTAAATATCCTGGAATTGTCCATGGAGGGGTAGAAACTTCGGTGCCTCCGGGATGAGCAAATTCCAAAGGCGTTTTCCACTCACTGCCCTGGTACAATATATTTGCATAAAAGCGGAGGTCACGGTTATCATAAATTTTTTCTGGTGAAGGATCATAGCCAGATTCCGGTTCATAAATTTTCTTACCATTTGCCATTTCAAACGCATCGATTAAGCCTTGCAAAGGATCTAATTCAGCCCATCCCCCGTCTTTTATAGGAGCATTCGGCCCAACAAAATGTCTACTTCCTGCTCCATAATTGCTGTGGTACAGTTTACTAAAGACCATTTCTGAATTAGGGTTAATAAAAATTTTATGGTAATCTTCCCAGGTTTGCACGGGTTGAAGCTCATATTGAGCCATGTCTATTACAGCTTTTGCTGCATCAGCACATTCCTGCCATGTATCTTTTGAGTAATCGAATAAAGCACCATTCGGCACTGTTCCCGGATCATGCAAATTACTGTTGGCATATAGCAAAACATTGGAGATTGTTCCCAAACATGCCCCTTTATTCACTCTTCCATAATCTTCTGGAGTTCTTTCTGAAGGGACCATTTCTTTAGCTTCTTCCAATTCCTGCACTATCCAATCCACGATTTCCTCATAACTATTTCTAGACACCACGAAATCATCATCCAAACCCATAGGTTCTATGATTAGGGGAACACCACCCCAAAGTTTGATAAGATCAAAATACATCCTCGCTCGGAGATACCTAACCTCACCTTTCATCGTATTAATTCTCTCTACATTTCCAGAAACTTCATCGATTTTGTTCAAAAATATATTTGCCTTTCTTATGTAAGAATATTTCAAGGCCCAAATTGGCTCAAATCTTCCCATATTATCAGAAGCAAGCTCTCCACGATTATAATAATAAACATTTAGATCCTCCCCCACCATCGCTTCATCACTATACATTGCATAGGTATCTATATAATTACCAACAGCCCAATATCCAAGTCCTGCATAAATGGTGTTTTGAAATTTTTGTGCAAGTTCAATATCTCCCCATACATCAACCTCAGAAAAAACTTCTCTAGGTAGTTTATCTAACACTTGTTCTTCACAGCCTGAAAAAGAAAAAATCAAAAAGGTTGCAATTGATATTCTAATTATATTTTTCATAACACAAAATCTTCAATTCAAAATAACATCTAAAATTTTGACAGTTTACAAGGTGATATTAACACCTACAGAATAAGTTATCAGCTGTGGATAATATTTCCCTCTAGATCCCCGAGTCGTTTCCGAGGGATCAAATGGCACCTCTGGATCAAAATATTTTAGCTTATCCAATGTCCACAAATTTCGCCCCCTTAGATAAATTCGGAAATTTTTCACCATACTTTCAACTGGTATCCATTCTACATTAGATAAATCATAAGCCACCTCCAAATTTTTCAGCCTTACATAAGAACCATCGTTAAAGTGATAGGTGGACAAACGCTGAAGCCCATCAAATCCCGCAAAGGGTCTTGGATGTTTTGCATCTTTATTATCGGCTGTCCATCTTTCTGTGAATAGAAATTCGGGTTTCGTCCCAGAATCATTGTACATAAGGGGAGTGGTCACTTTGGTCGCTCCCTGAAAAAAGGCAAAAAGTTCAAATCCTTTGTACTGCATTCCCAAATTCATGGCGAACTGAACTTCTGGAGAATGGGAAGTGTAATGCCTTACTTGATCACTGTTATTAATCTGCCCATCTTCATTTACATCTACATATTTGATATCTCCGGGAATAGCGCCACTTAAATGGGGATAACTATCCAGTTCCTCTTGGTCTCTAAATATCCCATCAGCCTCATAAGCGAAAATGGAATTGACGGAATGGCCTTCTTTCCTTTGGTAATCGGGAATGTCCTTCGATTCGTCCATAAAAATAATTTTACTCCGATTAAAAGTATAATTGCCCCCAATTTGGTATTTCAGCTCTCCAATTTGGTTATTATAATTCAGTGCCAATTCAAACCCTGAGTTATTCACTTTCCCTAAGTTTTCTTGTGGCAACTCCAGACCAGTATAGGCGGGAACAGATTCATTTCTCTGGATCAATATTCCTTGCCTCTTCTCATAAAAATAATCAAAACTCAAGGACAGTTTATCCCACAAAACGGCATCAAAACCATAGTTCATTATTTTTGCAATTTCCCAAGTAATATTTGTATTGGGTACATTGGTAATATCCATGGCAGGATTATAGGCAGGACTTACTCCTGTAATCAAAATATTATACCAATTAGACTGCGGTAGTAGACCGTATTTTGTCAAATATTGAAAAGAAGGAATTCTATCATTCCCCATTTTACCATAAGACACCCTTAACTTCATATCATCTGCCACCTCTCTTATACCTTCCATAAAAGGTTCTTTTGAAATATTCCATCCTGCTGAAATACCTGGAAAGGTGCCGAATCGCTTATTTTCTGGAAAATTGAAGGATCCGTCTCGTCTTATTGTAAAGTCAACCATGTATTTTCTCATATAATCATAAGAAAAATGTCCAAAATAATTCACCCTACCTTCCACAGAAGAGGTGCCGTTTACGATGCGCCCATCTTCCTCTCCGGCAAACAATTCGACTTTATTTTCGCTAAACAATTTCCTTCTGTAGGCATACAGGTACTCGAATTCGTATTCGTTTTGTTCATAAGCAGCAAAAGTGCTGATATTATGATCTCCAAAACTGTTATTGTAGGCCAAACGAATATGGTATAGGTTATTTCTGGAAACATCATTTGATTTTGCCAATGACATAAGCCCTGCACTATATATTTCATCGTATTGATCCAAATTCTCATTGTATTTGTACAAAAGTGCTGGCTTTTCATGCACTTCATCATTCCCAATCACATAATCAATGGCCCCATATCCGACCAAGCCCAAACCTGGGGTGATCCAGTCCATATTTAGATCAAAAGATAACTTGGTCTGAACTACTTTATCTACTTTTTTATTCCATCCCATATCAAAACTGTTCATTACCACAGGGTTTCCCCCACCTTCGCGGGTAAAATAGGGTAGACCATTCGGGTAAAAAGCGGGTTCAATGGGATAATTAAAATATGCCCTATGTATGATATTGCTAATGGAATTGGAAGGCATCATCCCATCCTCCAACCTGAAATTTATATCCATTCCAATATTGAGGTATTTATGAACCTGGGCATCAATATTGCTCCTTAGCTGATATTGTTTGTATTCCCCATCACCAGAAGAATACTGGCTTCCCTTTCGTAAATAATCACCACTTATGAAATATTTAATGGTTTCCGTGCCACCTGAGGCAGACAAATTATGCATCGTTTCAGAGGAGTAATCACTGAAGGTCAACCCATAGAAATCCGTGTTGGGATGGGTTATGGGATTAGACCCGTCTTTATATTTCTGTATGTCCTCAGCATTGAAAAGGGGCTGCATACCATACCCTTCCTGTACCTCATTTTGATAAGTTGCCCATTGCCAAGAATCCATCATATTGGGGACCCGTGTCAATGTATTGATACCATAATTCGAACTATACCGCACCTGGAATTCTCCCGTTTTCCCCCTTTTAGTCCGTACAATAATTACCCCATTGGCAGCACGTGCCCCATAAATAGCAGCTGAGGCGTCCTTCAATACCGTAACTTCTTCAATATCATTTGGCGATAATTGGCTTAATCCGCTACGTGGCACCCCATCAATAATAATTAAGGGGGAATTATTTCCAAGTGTATGAATCCCCCTTATATTTATATCCACATTCTCCTGGCCCGGAGCTCCTCCCCTGTCACTGATTTTCAAACCCGGCATCATTCCTTGAAGACTCTTTGTTAAATCTGAGGTCCGGATTTGCGAAAGTTGTTCGCCACTTACATTAGCTACAGAACCAGTAAGTTGCCCTTTCTCTTTGGTTACATAACCTACCACTACAACTTCATCCAATCCCTGCAATTCTTCTTCCATGGTCACATTAATTATGGACCTGCCATTAATTTGCAATTCCTGAGTGGTATAGCCTATGGATGAAAAAACTAATACATCATCCACATTTGAAGCTATAATACTGTAGTTTCCTTCTACATCCGTAACAGTACCTACAGTGGTGCCTTTTATTAAGATACTGGCACCAGGTATTCCTTCATTATCAGCTGTTGAAATTACTTTGCCTGATATATTAATAAAAGCTTTGGATGTTTCTCCGTTTTCGCTTCCTAATTGATTTGCGAGAATTTGACCGGCAAAAAATAACTGGAATAGGAGGTATATCCATGAGCGATTTAATGCCTTTAATAGGAATACATGGCTAAATTTTTTCATGTTTTTTTGATGGTTAACAAATCTTATAAATATTGTAGTCTTCGCTTGCTTTTAAATCATTGAATAATAACAATAGATATATGAATAATTAAAATTTTATTCATAACCAAATGTACATTCTGATTATTTAGTATTCTGATACTATATTCTATAAAACAGATATTTTTATTTACAAATATTAATCGTTATATTGACATATTTTAAATAAGAAAGAATTACAAATTCTATCCGATTCCAAGGCGTATTTACAATTTATGCCTTGACAGGGCCTGTGAATAGGGATTCAGGGAAATACATTCCCAATTTCTTTGCTAATTTTTAAAATTAATCTTCGCTACCACAGGCCAATGGTCGGAAATAAAGACATCTCCATCCACAACCCGGTCCACCTTTTAGGAATTCACCTCAAAATGGTAGTTCACAAAAATATAATCAATGGCATACCCTTCTCTGTTTGGCCAATCAAGACTGAAACCGGTACTTGTAAGCCCTTTAGTAGCTAAAGTGGGCTTGAAGAAAAAAATCAAGGAAAGTCAGACGATCTTCCAGAAAAATAAGGATCTTGCTCAAGATATTTAGCGAACGACATTTGGTCGTTATCACATAGAGCATAAACACCAGTTGTTTCCACGTGGTCGTCGTTTTGAAATACCCATCATTCCCATGCTCAGCTAAACATTGGTCGACAAATTGGAGTGGAAGAAAAGAAAGTAACTGACGAAATACTGGTTGACCGGCAAGATTCGTGTTTTTATTCACGATGTTGATAGAAACATCATAAACAATAGCGGGGTATCAAAAACCCGCTATTGTATTTTCATAAACAAAGTAAATCCAGAGAAATTTATCTTCGCTGACAGTAATTGATATATTTGATCGACTCAATAACCTTGATTTTGAGGAGCAAGATTTGGGTTATTGACAAGTTCAGGAACAGGAATAGGGAACAAAAGGTGTTTTTCCTGTAAAACCTGGTTTGAACTCAGGTTAACATGCCCTACAAAATCTTCAAAATTATTGTAAGTGCTATTGTAAACTTTCCTTAACCTAACCATATCAAACCAGGTGATGTTTTCATAACATAATTCATGCCACCGCTCCCTCCAAACAGCTTCTCTAAAAGTATCTTGGGTAAAGGCATTTAAGTTTGGGGTTTCCAAAGTAGCCCTGTCGCGAATCCGCTTTACCGCATTATACGCTTCCTGATTTGGTCCACTGATTTCATTTTGAGCTTCTGCATAAATTAGCAATACTTCGGCAAACCGAATTTGAGGCATATTAAGATCGCTTCTCCCTGTGCCCGATACTCCGGGCCTTCCATGGGTCAGCACATCAAAATGTTTAAAGATATAAGGTCCTCCCAAATCATAAACCTCCCCGTTCCCAAAATAGAAATAGCTGGTATAAAAAAACCCCTGTTGATCCACTGCCCGCAAGTCTCCCGGTTCAAAGGATTGATAAAACTGTTCTGTTGGGACCGTTGTCCCAATCCCGGTAGCTGCACCCGCAGAAATAGGTTTATAATAGGGAAGCATTGGTTGTTGCAGGGGATTACCTGCAATATTTGCTAAAAATTGGATTTCAAAAATATCTTCCACTGCATTGTCAGTAGCTACATTTCGAATATCTGCATAGCTGTCGAATAGATTGATAGACCCTGGGTTCGCTATGATTTCCATTGATTTATCTGCGGCTAATTGGTAATGGGAAGTTCCCTTATTTAGTGGAAATCCGGCCATGGTCAGATATACCTTTGCCAAGAGGGCTTTAGCAGCAGCCTGGGAAACCCTACCCGATCCATCCATCCAAGGTAATCTGGATGATTCTGCTTCCAATAAATCAGTCACAATTAAATTATAAACTTCCTCCTGGGGAAACCTTTCCGGATAAAAATTCTCCGAAGTGGCTGTTTGCGGTGAGGTAATGAGTGCAATATCCCCCCAAATCCTTACAGCATGATAATAAGCCCAGGCACGAAGAAAATGTGCTTCTCCCAAAATCTGTACTTTTCTGGTTTCATCCATTTCAATTCCTGGCACATTTTCTATCACCAGATTGGTTTGACCTACTACCCTGTAGAGACCGTTCCACCAGTTAACAATATGTTGGGTATGACCATCATAAATAAGTCCGTAGAGATTATTAAGATCCGAATTCTGGGCTGTTTCGGTTGTTGATGTTCCGGTTACTGCTTCCAACAACTGCCAATTGGAGGAGAATATCCCCGCACCCCCTCCGACAAACCTAAGGTCTGCATAGGCAGCCATAATACCAGCTTCCGCATGTTCAGAAATGGTATAAAAATTCTCAGGGTTTAAATTGGATGGATCCTGCTCTTCTAGAAAACTGGAACAACCCAGCGTAAAAGAAAGAATTACGCAGCTAATTATATTTATATATTTAATTAAGATCGTCTTCATGATTAATTCTGTTCAATGATTAATTATAAACCAATTTGTAAACCGACCCTATAAGTTTTGGGTCTTGGGTAAGCGAAAAAATTTTGTCCTTGGGAAAATATATTATTTCCATCTGCTCCAAACGTCGGAGTTACTTCCGGATCGCCGCTGGTATATTTTGTTGCCAAAAAGAAATTCTCCACTGAGGCAAATAATCTGAATCTATTAATGTTCCGTTGACTAATAAAACTTTCCGGTAGGGAATAACCCAATAGAATATTTTTGCCTCTTATAAATGATCCATCCTGTATCCAACGAGTATCCACATTGGTCACATAACCGGCCATTAAATGGCGGATTTCCGGAACCATTGAATTTTGGTTTTCTGGCGTCCATGCATCCAAAACAGTTCGGTAACTGTTGTCCAATGCAATCCGGTCTTCCATGGTATGCTTGGTCATATCCAATATATCGTTGCCATACATGTATTGGAGTTCTATAGTTAAATCCAGGTTTTTATACCTGAATGTATTCAGGAATGTTCCCCACCCGTCCGGACTTCCATTTCCGATAATCATCCGATCTGAATCTGTAATGGCATTGTCTCCATTTACATCCAAATATTTTATATCACCCGGCAATAGGGTCAGCCCACCCCTATAACTCGTGAAATTGGCTGCTTCATCCCTTTCTGCTTCACTCCAGATCCCCTCTCTTACCAAGCCCCAAAAAGATCCTACAGGCTCACCTTCTCGAATGATATTAGTCGGGTTGGTAAAATTGGGGCCACCAATTCCAAATATATCCGAAGGGGTAGCCAAGGAAAGCACCTTATTTCTGTTCATAGATATGTTAAATAAGGTATTCCAAGAAAAATCACCGGATTCAATATTGATGGTATTAATGGCAAATTCGAAACCTTTGTTTTCCATGGAACCTACATTTTTCCTGATGGTGGCATAACTACTTGTTCGTGGAACAGGGGCATCTAAAAGCATGTCTGTTGTTTTTCTGTAATAAACATCTGCTTCAAGAGACAACCTTCCCTTTAAAAGGCCGATTTCCACACCTACATCACTTTGTGCTGTCTTTTCCCATCTCAAATCTGGATTGGCCAATCTCCCTATTCCTGTGCCGCCAGTACGTTGTTTATTAATGATTCCTGCATATCCTGACCCTAAAATAGACAAAGAGGAGTAAGGTGGAATTTCAGAGTTGCCGGTAATTCCAAAACTACCACGGAGTTTCAGATTATAAATCAGGTCATTGTTTTTTAAAAATTCCTCCTCAGAGATCCTCCAGGCCAATGCCATGGAAGGGAAAAAAGCGTATTTATGATTTTCTCCAAATTTTGAGGATCCATCTGCCCTACCGGTTACAGTCAGTAAATATTTATTATATAAACTATAATTGATCCTCCCGAAGTAAGAATTGAAGGCAAACCTGTAAGCCCCTGATCCATAAGAAGGATTAGTACTACCTGCACCTAAATTATTAAAACCGAAATAATCTGTAGGAAAATTCTGAATTCCCGACATCATACTAAAGAAATTGGTTTCCTGCCATGATAATCCAAGAAGTCCTGTTAGGTTGTGAATATCTTTGAATGTTTTGTTATAGGTAAGGTAATTTTCCAAAGACCAAAAACTTTCCCTTCTGTTGCTAACATTGGAAGCTCCCTGCTGGTTGATGGCTATTCCCCTACCGGTAAACTGCTTGTTTTCCTGCGTCATCACATTCGCACCTAAAACCGTACGCATTTCCAATCCTTCTGCTAGATTGATATTGGAATAGAAACTTCCAATAAGTGATTGTGTCGTTAATATATATTTTCTTTCGTACAGGTATCGGAGGGTATTAAAATTCCCCTGAGAGTTGGGGTAGTCCCTATTGTCTGCCCAATTTCCGTCTTCATATTTTACTGGCTGAAAAGGATAGGACTCCGCCATGGTTCTCATTACCTGGTAATCTTGATCAACAATATTTTCGTCTTGATTATTATAACTCAAAGTACCGCCTACCCTTAACCATTTTTTAACTTGGTCATCCAAGGTAAACCTGGCCGAATATCGTTTGAGGTAAGATTCTTTAATCAAACCCTGATCCTCCCTATACCCTAAAGATAAGGAATAAGTGGTTCTGTCATTCCCTCCAGTAAAACCCAATTGATGATTTTGAGATATTTTGTTTTGCGTGGCTTCTTCCAACCAGTCGGTATCATAAAAGGGGTTGCCATTACTGTCAAAAAGTCTTGGGTCAGATCTTCCAATGGCAGGGTTGAGGTGGTCATACCTACCATCTTACCAACCTTCAGGATCATATTTCTGAATATTTGCGAATGCCAGGTCCTCTACTTCCATATATTCCCGGACATTTAAAACCTCTAGCCTGTTGGGTCCAATGGTAGGCACACTGAAATCGACATCATAAGTTATTTTACCTTCACCTGACTCACCTCTTTTGGTGGTGATAAGGATTACGCCATTAGCACCTCTAGCACCGTAAATAGCGGTAGAAGAAGCATCTTTTAATACTTCCACTGAAACAATGTCATTGGGATTTACGAAGTCAATGGCCTGGGTCGCCTGCGCCTGATTGCTCACCGGCATCATTACCCCATCGATGACATACAAAGGATTATTGGATGAATTAATAGAACTGAACCCCCTGATTCTGACATTAGTGCGTCCACCGGGACGGCCTGAATTAATGTTTACCTGAACACCGGTCACCCTACCGGATAAAGCTTGGTTAAGTGTAGTTGATGGCCGTTCATTGAGCTGGTCGGCATTTACCGAACCTACGGCACCAGTCAAATCTGACCTTTTGGAAGTGCCATAACCAATTACAACTACTTCATCCAAAGATGCTGTATCTTCAATTAAAATAACGTCAATTACACGCGCATCACTTAGCTGAATGCTCTTGGTTTCAAACCCAATAAAAGAAAACACCAGCGTGGAACCTTCAGGAACTGTCAGGGAGTATTTTCCATCCAAATTTGAAGCAGTACCTATAGAGGTACCTGGGACAGAAATGGTAGCTCCGGGAATAGGATCTCCGTTTTTTCCAGTGACCGTTCCTGAAACGTTTATCTCCATAAATTCTTCCTTAACGGAAACATGCTTAAGCTGCTGTTCCTTCTCTGAAGCTTTCTGGACATGGATGTTTCGATTAACCTGCTTGAAATACAAGCCAGTTTGCTGCCCGATTACTGATAATAATTTATAAACACTTTGGGTTTCATTACCGTTGGCAGTAACCCTTGGAACATGTTTTAATTCCTTATCGGTGTGAACAAAATTAAAACCTGTCATTTTCTCAATGGTGGAAAATACTTTTTCAATTTTTGTGTCTTCAAAAGACACCGTTATCATTACTTCTTCAATGTCCATAATTTGGGCATTCCCATTCCATGCGAATAAAAAACTCATGGTCAGAAGTTGAAGCAGAAATGCATAAGTAAATAGCTTGGTCATGCGTATTACATGTGTTTGTACAAGATTTTTCATACCTTTACTTTGTTTGTTTTAAACTAAACTAAATGGTTTTAGATGAACATACCCCGGAATTTATTTAGTAAGACATTCCGGAGAATGATTGGCTGGGGATGTTGGCGCATCCTCAGCTTTCTTTTAAAAATTTATTTTTATCATAGGCTGTGGGTTACTGTTCTTTAAATATGATTCTTACATTTTCTTTATCAATTATAAAATCAAACCTTGCGGAAAATCTCAATCCCTCTAACACATTTTCCAAAGTCTCCTCCTGAAATTTCCCCGAAAGCAAAACCTGATTATTTGGCTTGTTTTTTATCTGAATCTGCACTCCATACCAATTTTCAAGAACTCTAATTGCCTCTAAAAGAGGGGTTTTATTAAAAATAATTTGTTTTTTTGTCCATCCTATCACTAAATCCTTATTAAAGGATGACTTTCGCAACTGGTCATTCTTTATATCAATTTTCAACGCTTCTCCGGGATTCAAGGTAACCGGATCTTCCATCAACCCCCCTAGGTTAACCGCTACCTTTCCTGTCAACAATGAAATAGCCATGGTCTCTCCCAAATAAGCCTTGACATTGAAGCTTGTGCCCAAAGCGGTAGTGGTCGTTTCCCGGGAATGGACAATAAATGGTCTTAAGGAGTCCTTGGCAACTTTAAAAAAAGCCTCTCCTTTTAAAAAGACTTCCCTGCTTTCCTTTTGAAAATTTTTGTAGTATTTCAATTCACTCCCTGAATTTAAAATCACTTGAGAGCCATCGCTTAGTGTAAGGTAAGATTTCACCCCAGGGACAGTCTTATGTTCCACATAGACCATCACAGGTTCAATTTCTTTAGTAATTACTGGACCTTTCAAAAACCAACTTGAAAGAAAGCCCAAAGCAATGGCCAGTGTCAGGATACTGGCTACCCTGACATTGAAATAATCAAAGAATTTTAAACGGGATGGGGAGTGAGGTACCGCTCTTTCCAAAATACTAATCGAATGCAAAGGAATAATCCTATTATTCTTGTCAATCGATTTCACTTGATTGTCTTTTGACAATCGTCTATCCAAATCCTTCCACATGTCCGAAATTTCGGTGTCTGAAAGTATTGGTTGGTTTTTGATATTCAATTGAAGGATAATCCTACTCGCCTTTTTAGCCTCTTTGTATTTCGATGGATTTTCGGCCAAGAGATTTTCCCAAAATAAATTTGTTGTGCCATCAGGGTACATGACCCATTTTTTAAAGGCAGGGTCTAATACAAAATCTTCTGTGGTATAATTGGATATCTCCATGCTTGATGAAATTCAACCACATAAGTCCCCACTATTAAAAATCTATCCATATTTAATGATTTTTTTATAAAATTTACACCAAAATGAACAAATACAATAATTAAATATCATTATTTTAAATATTCTATGCCCTGGATATTAAATTAACAATGGATCATGAGATTAAGGACAGCAAAATCAACCCTACCAAGGTAAATCGCTTCTTCAGGTTAGCTATGGCCTTCCAAGCCAAGGTATAAACGGACTGCACATTGATGCCCATAATCTTTGCGACATCTTCATAGGAGTGGTTTTCATAATACAGCAGATGGATCACTTCATGCTGTCGGCATGACAGAATGCTAAGGGCTTCCATTAAATCTTTCCTTTTTTTATCGTCGACAGGTGAAGTATCATTTGCCAGGTCTGGCACGTTAAATAATTGATCTTGAGGCACCAAATTAAGGTTCCCATACCGTTTCTTATCCTTTCCTACTTCCTTGTGGATTTTATTGCTTAGGCACTTGAAAAGATAAAATTTAGCATTATCAGTGACTTTTACAGTGTGTCGGTATTGCCATATCTTAAAAAAAACCTCTTGGATGCAATCTTTCACCAAACTACGGTCGCCTTTAATGGACATGCCCAACCTGAAAAGTTGCTGACTATACTTAAGGTACAAAGCTTCCAAGCCGGCCCTTTCACCTCTATTTATTTGCTTCCAATGCTCCGAATCTTCTACTGTTGGAGGAGGATTATCATATAATTTTTCTTTGTACATTTTGGGTATTATGGGTTTATATATTCCAAATTAGCTATAATTCAATAAATTAAAAAAGGATATTCTGTCTTTTGGTGTTTTTTATTAAGCTAATTACCAAAAAGGTGATGCATTGGCACTCAAACTGCTTCACTAACAGAAAATATTACATTTTCTGAGTTTCGAAATAAGGATTTTTAATATTCTGCTCCAATAAGCTATTCCCTAATCCCCTACTATTTCCATTTGTCTAATAATCACTAAAGTTTAGTCGTGAATTTCTCCCTGTTTTATCCTAAAGGGAGTATATCAACAAAAGAAGAAAGCCTAATGATAAATGCATTTCTAAAATTAATTGCTTACTGATTGAAGGTTGTAGTTGAAACATTTAGGTAGGGACAAATAGTTGGCTGAAAGAAGCCGAAAGGTTGGTTAAACGGTATCGAACCGGTGGCTGAGTGGAGACGAAGTCAACGGTTCTGAATTATAACCGGATAGTCATTGGGAAGGGAGTTTCAAGTTCCCTGGGATAGGAAGGTGTAATTACAAATTACACCCAGACAGGGTTTTGAATAAGGTTATCGTTCTTGTTCATTTCATCTAACTTAATTGGAAGAAAATAGAATCTGGGATTCCAAGACCTATCAATCACAGATGGAATAACTGAATAAGTAGGCGTTGTGGTAACGTTGTCATCATTAAGCTTGTTCAGAATATTAATTCCTTGAACGGGGAGTATAGGCTTCTTCACCAATCATCCAACGTCGCACGTCAAAAAATCTATGATTTTCATAAGCCAATTCTATCCTTCGTTCATGATGATAACTTTCAATAAGTTCTGCCCCACTTGTATTAATACTAGGTAAACCAGCTCTTTTTCGAATCCTATTTATATAAATTTTGGCCTCTTACTCCTGCCCTAGACCCAAACATACCTCGGCATAATTCATTATAATTTCCGTATAACGAATATAGCGCCAAGGATTATTTTGCCAGTTAATTTTGAAGACGTGAAGAAAAAGAACCATTGGTATTTATCTTTTGCCTGGTGGAGATTCATGTTAGCTACCTCATGTTTCTATTCCCAAGTCTTCGAATTTGTGTCTAAATTTTCACGTGATTTTATAAGATAATTACCACTATTTTACCTTTTATTATTTACAAGGAATTCCCAATTCCTACCAGAAATACGGACAATACTATTATTGCAACACCAGTTGTAATGGTATATTTTGTTTTAGGAGACACACCTTCCCATTCTTTGCGATAAATCCCCCATAGATTTGCCGTTAAAATAATGGTTGACATATGAAGTATCCATGAACTGGCACCATTGCCCAACTTACTTTCTCCCATACCGTAAAAAAAAAATTGCAAAAACCAGATGGATCCAGCCAAAGCTGAGAATAAGATATTTTTAAAAATAGGGGTAGAAGTATCTACAAAATCAACATAGGACTTATTCTTTACACTTAAAACACTAGTCCAAATTAAATTAGTACTCAAACCGCCCCAAAGAATAACAACGAACGTAACGTTGTTCTGATACAATGGGTTAAAGCCTGCTGCAACGGCTGCATCTGCTAAAGGCTTTCCGGCTTCAATTCCAAAATTAAAAAATGCACTCAAAATCCCAGAAAAAACTGCAATTATCAACCCTTTAACTAAACTAAATTCAGCAATACTTTCCTTTTTTTCGTTTTCTGAAAGTTCATTTTCTTTCATTATACCTGCCTTTCCGGAAATAGTAATACCTAAAAGACAAACAAATACACCAAGTAGAACAAGTTGTCCGCCTACTGTTGATAACATATCTGAGAATGAAACCTTCCCTTCTGTAGGGAAAAAGTTATAATAGATACTTGGTACCAATGCACCAAATGCAGCACAAAAACCAAGAACAACAGAACTCCCAAGTGACATTCCCAAAAACCGAATGCCTAATCCATAAAACAAGCCACCTGCACCCCAAAGTAGACCCATTAAAAAAGTGAAGAATAAGATACTATTGGAGCTTGTCGCAATGATTTCTATAAAACCAGGTATGGTCAATCAAGCAGCTATAGGCGGAATTATTAGCCATGAAAATATACCACCAACAATCCAGTAACTTTCCCAGGACCAGTCTTTCACTTTATTATAAGGCATATAAAAACTGCCTGCTGCGATACCGCCTAATGAGTGAAACAAAAGCCCTAGTATAGCTTGCATATATTTATGTTTTTATTATTATTATTAATTTTCATTTCTCCCATTGATTTAGTTTTATATAAAATCATACCATAAGTAGGAAAACCATTCCTCTTCAAAGGCTGCCCTAAACTCATTTATTTTTTTGTGTATGCTTTTTATTTGTGTGTGCATTTTTTAATTGGGGTATTAGAATCCGGGTTAAATCGGACATAAAGTTAAACGCGTATTTATTAAATAAGAATTTTTTGATTTTTATTACGCGATTCTCACCACCTTCAAATTCAATATATGTCCTAGTTTTTCGATCTTATCGGAAATATGTCCCACGCCAATGGCACAGTGGTGCGCAGGTCCTTTTTTCGACCATTCGTTTATAAATGCTTTTGCCCCAATTGAAAAACGATACCGACTGTTGGTGTTCCCAATTTGAAGGATTGGACCCTCCACCGATTCACCTTCTGCCACAAGTAGGAAAACTTCATCTTTTCCTTCAACTACCGATAGTAATGTGACAGGACCGTGCTTTACAGTCATTTGTATGGACAATCCCTTACCCGGTTTGCCATGGTATATGGGTAACGGCACTAGCTGCACATTTCCTTGAGCAATGGTAAAGTGGGCAGGACCATCGTGTCCCAACATCACAATATCATCTTTGAAATCCATGGCATAGAACTCCGAGAAAGAACCTCCAACACCAAACGAATCCATAATTTTCATGGCCTGGGCATTCTTTACCTCGCACTCTCCTGCTACCGGAATATGTTTGCCTGTAAGTAAGGTGTTTCCGGCAATTACCGATGTCACAATGTTTTCATACGCATTACCTGCTTCACCTTCGTAATAGTAGGCCAAGGAACCAAGCTTGTGCACCTCAACCAATTTATCAAGTGCTACTGATGTGCGTGCTGCACGTATAATTTCTTCCTGCTCGCAAGCCTCAACGACTTCAAATGTGCTGTGGAACTCTTTGATTTTTGCTTCCACCTGCGCATCAGTTGCTTCATCGCGGTATTTCTTCAGCTCGCACATTTCCACCAATTCGATGTGCGTTCCAAATGCGACAGCCTGTTTGGTCAGATCAGTATACACATCCAACATACCAGAGTAATAGTGTCCCAAAACACCCAATCGATTATTGCGCATAGCAGCAGCCACGTTCGCGGCTTCAATCCATCCCTGAATATCATTCCAGACAGCTTGTTCACCCAAATACCCGGTTACAAGCTCATAGCCAATTCCGGCACGATTAAATACGTTGACTATCTCAGGAACCGAACATGCCTGGCAGTGGGCTAACCATTCACCCGTCATTGCTCCTCGATCGCCAATCTTATTAAACTTTTCATAATCAATGGCAGCAACAGGCTGTATGTTGAGGATAATAATTGGGCATTTCAATTTTTGCGCCACTGGTAAAACGGTAGATGACAAGGCATAGGTCGATATATAAAGGAAGACGATTTCAACGTCATTCTTTTTCAGGTAGTCTCCTGCTTCTCTTGCTTTTTCGGGTGAATCAACCAAGCCAGCATCAATAACCTCGGCACCAAACCCCACCATTTTATCTTCAATTTGTTTTTGGTAGCCCTTCAGCCGATCTAACAATCCATCAAATTGATCCCAGTAGGTGTCCAAACCAATTCCAAATAGTCCAATCTTAGTCATTTATAATATTTTTTAGTTAATAATTTTAATCAATATTAATTGTTTGTCACATCAAATTATTTAGTTTTTTAATGCTAACTGGCATCAGGAGACGCAATGGTTCCTATGGTATTTCCGGGCTTGGCTTGCCACTGAAATCTCCTTTTAAAGCTAAGATTTAATATTAAAAAATAGCTGATAAATAAATAGGTATAGGTAGTACTCCCATGAAGGGACTCCCATTTGATTTCACCAATGCCTCCATTAATTCTGATTCGCTATATTCGCCTAAACTCACTTCCGGATTGTGTATTAGTTTTACAGGTCTATATTTTACGAGCTGTGATGGACCGGCATGTACTTGCAATGCCAAGTATCCCTCTAATTCTCCAGTGGGATCTTGATAGGCTACAGATAAAGTACCATTGATAACGGTCCAGATATTATGGCCAATAGCTAGAATTTCATAGGTATTCCATTCGTTCATTTTAACTGCTGCCTCACCTTTTCCTTCCCAGTGCAATTTTTCTCTGCCACTTTCATGGTACAACCTCCCCCACACTCCTTGGCCGATATCCGCCTGGTATCCCAATGCTTCTTCTCCCATTTTTTGGGACCGAAACTGAATGCCTGCATTGGTGGTATTTGGAACCATTTTTACCAGCACTTTTAAATAAAAATCCTTCACTTTTTCTTCGTGCCAAATAAATTGATTGTGGTCTATTTGGTCTTTGCCCACACCCCCTACTATTGAACTGTCGGATACAGACCAATAGCTCATATCAGACGAGCTCCAATTGCTTAAGTCATCACCATTAAATAAAGACACTTCTTCCTGTAGGTTGTTTTGTCTACAAGAATTTAAAACAATAACAACAAGGAAAACACCTATTGAACCAAGCAAGCGAAGCGTAACTTTTACCATAATTAATGAATTGTTTAAAGCAATTTCATGGAATGAAAAGCCACCTTATCCCCCTCTAGCTGCTGTAAGGATATTGTGTGGTGACTGCGTTTGTTTTACCTTACAACCTTGCCCAAGCCTAAAACAGTCCTGAGGACTGTTTATAAATGCCTTGACCTATCAGCCATCATTTCCAATTTATAATTGGAAGATACGGTAAAATAACCAATAATCCACGGCCTGACGTGGGCTGAGAGGAGCCGAAACAGTGGCTGAACGAAGCCGGAGCTCAAGTTTCAGAATTATACCCAGTTCGCCAAAAGTATTTGAATTCCAAATTACACCAACACGAGGCTAAACAGCGCTCAACTGGTGGTTGAGCGGAGTCGAAGCCAAATAGGAAATGGCCACTTTATCACGTGATGCAATCACGTCCTGAGAAAGGTCAGGAAATTCTATTGCAAAACCCAAGGATAGTAAACGCATCGAGTAGGTTTTCAATTCGCAAATAGAGACCTCTTGAATCTCTGCATCATCCTATACAGAGAAACGGTGTTTTTATTGATGCACTTAAATATCAATTAATGGTAGTAAATGTCAATTAATGGTAGTAAATGTCAATCAGGAGTTGCTGAACCGCATCCACCAAAAGTTCTCCCCCTTCAGGGGAAAAGCGAGCACTGTTTACTTCGAAACCACCCTCCAAAAAGGCTTTTCTATCTGGGACATAGCTGATGTTTCCATTTCCTGATTGCTCACAAACAATGATGTTGGTAAATGGTGATTTAAGCCTTATTGCCAAACTCAGTTCCACAAAAGCATCCCCCGGAAAGCCGACCAATACAAGCGCATCACCCAAGCCCATGACCTGTACTTCACTTACAATCGCACTGCCATCCTTCATTAAAAACCGGCGGTTAAAATTGACTTTATCTTCATGAAAAGTTCCAATGGAGGCCTTTGCAGGCTGTAGGGATACTTCTGCCATTTGAATTGCATTTAACAATTTTTCCGGAAGTTGTTTCAGGTACTCTAGGCTCTTTTTTTCAGCTTCCCCTCCTATGGCTTTCAAAAATCGTGGATTCATCTGTGGTCCTGCATGGCAATGGGTAGCCGTCAAAATAACGTTCTCCATGAGGATTTCTGTTTTATTGGCTATTAATTCCCTTGTTTGAACCACTATCCCATAAGGTATGCTTATAAGGTCTAAAGCAAGGAATGCACCCTTAACCCCTCCGACATCAAAA
>Ga0222651_1000705_pt1 | contig 19241 bp, 19 predicted proteins | sample AntAcemetagen369_FD_179855 | JGI IMG/M metagenome (GOLD analysis project Ga0222651, IMG submission 179855) | Saline water microbial communities from Ace Lake, Antarctica - #369 | ecosystem: Environmental > Aquatic > Non-marine Saline and Alkaline > Saline | place: Antarctica: Ace Lake...
CCTCGGCCACATTTTGCGGCACGTTTTGCGGGGCCTTTTTGAACTGGTCGAAAACGATCTCGGCGACGGTGCTGAGCTTTTTCTGGCAGGCTTTATAGAGGTCGCTGTCGGTGGTCTCCACTGCCTGGGCCTGCCCGGCATAGACGAACCAGCCTTCGAGAAAGGCCTTGGCGAGGAGCTGGCGCACTTCGGTGGCTTTGTTCTGGGCAAACTGCTTCTGACCGGTCAGGTAGCGGGCCACGGCGGGGTCGGGGTTGTTGCTTTGCCGTTTGATGATTTCCTCGGCCTGGTGGATCTCCTTGAGCGCGGCGCTCAGATCGGCGGGGGTGCCGGCGGCGAGGTAGATCTTACCCTTGTTGTCGCGGGCATTGGACTCGATGCAGAGGGTCTGCTTCTCGTCGTCGAGTCGGCTGCGCTGCACCAGGCGCAGGACGAAGCGGATGTCCTTATCGTTGCCCACGATTTCGTGCTCGCGGGCTCCGTCGAAGATGCAGACGCCGGAATCGACGGTCTTGGTGTTTTCGATCACGGCTTTGGGCGGGCGGGCAAAGATCTCTTCGAGGATCTTTTTCTGAATCAGGCTGCGCTCGATGTCGGTGGCCGGGACCTTGGCCCGCTCCTGTTCGACCTTGGCCACTTCTTCGCTGAGGTAGCTGAGTTTGCCGTCGGTCTCGCCGATGGGAATCGTCGAATCGGCGAGTAGGTGGTCGATGGCGGCATGGATATCGTCCTTGCGGGTCGCGGCATCGACGCGGGGGTGGAGGAGGGCGGCAAGGTTGTCGCGGGTGGTGGGAAAGCCGTCGATCTGCTGGAGTAGGGCGAGGGCCTTGGCCACTCGCAGCTCCAGGCTCTGCAGGCCGTAGTTGCCGGAGCGGGCGATGTTGTCCACATGGAGGGTCAGCTCGCGGGCGGTGGCGGTGATGTCCTTCTTCAGGATATCGTAGAGCTCGGCGGCGGTGATGAGGGTCTCAGCGGAGGCCCCGAGCATGGGGGTGCCGTCGGGCAGCTGGCTGAGCAGGATCTCCTCGACGCAGCGGATGGCCGAGCGCAGGCCGATGCCGCCGTGCTGGCGGGCCAGGGAGCTGATCGCCTCGATCAGCACTTCGAAGTGCATGGGCAGGAGCGGGTGGAAGTCGCAGAAGGTCTTGCGGTCGAGCTTCGGGTAGCGGTCGCACTCCTTCAGCTGGGTGGCGTGCAGGAGGCGTTCGCCGTGGTCGTTGAAGAGCTGCTCCAGCTGCTGGTGACCGGCGGCGCTCTTTTTTAGGAGGCGCTTGTGGGTGATCTCGCGGATGTCGGAGGCCTGTAGATCCGGGTCGATGGGGAAGCGGTCGCGCAGCCCGAAGAGAGGGCCGGTCTTGGGCAGGGTTTGCTGGGCGGTGGCGATGAGCCAGGCCTTGCCTCTGCCCTCCTGTTTGAGGTTTTTGGCGAAGCCGTCGAGGTTGTTGATCAGGGCTTCATTGTTGCGCAGGAAGTGCCCCACCTCGTCGACCACGAAGAGCACCCGGTCGTTGCCGGTTTTCTTTCGGATCAGGCTGAGCATCTGTTTCACGATCTCGTCATCGGTCAGGGTCGAGATGCTGGCGGTGTCGCGGAAGGCGGTCGGGCTGTCCCATATCTTGGGGTAGAATTCGTGGGCGAGCTTGGAGCAGGTGGGTAGAAAGAGCACGCGCTCTTTGATCAATTCTTCGAAGGTCAGGCCGGAGCTGGCTTCGACCTTCTGTTTGAATTCGTCCAGGCGGTCGTCGGTTTCCAGCAAGCTGAGCAGGTAGCCCGCCTTGCGGTCGGAGGGGTAGTTGGCCCAGCGACAGACGTGGTCGAAGAGCTGGGTAGAAATAGGGGTGTTGGGGTTGTCGGCGTTGCCTTGGGCGGCTAGGTCCACGAGGAAGACGGCGCACTGGTATTTGTTGATGACCGTCTGGAACTCCTGTTGCAGTGCAGTGGAACCGAAGCGCGGCTTAAAGTGGTCGAAGAAGTGCTTGTCGCCAATGCGGCTGTCGGGATCGAAGGAGAGCCCGAAATACTTGGCGAAGGAGGATTTACCCGATCCGTAGAAACCCGAGAGCCAGACGCAGCAGTCGTTATCGCCGGTTCCAGACTGGGCATCTTCGAAGCGGCGGAGCAGTTTCTGGTAGTCCTGTTCCAGATTATCGGTCACCACGTAGTCGGCGGCCTCCTGCTTGAGGGTCTGCGGGTCGCGGTTGCTGAATTTTATAACCTTCTCGACGCGGCGTTCGAAAGTCAGGCTGGGATCGAAGAGTTCTTTGAGTTGGCTCATGGGAAGTCGGTTCTAAATGTGGATGGAGCGGTAGTTGCCATCGGGGCGGTGGATGCCGAGGAAGCGGGGGTTGATATTCTCCTCCAGCCCTGGCTCGGTGCCGGGGTAGCAGAAGACCACTGGCATAGGAAAGTGGCCTTGCAATACCTGCTCAAAAGCGCTGACGCGGAGGACGGGGTGGAGGGCTTCGGTCTCGGTAAAAAGTATGACCGGGTTGTGCTCCGATTCGGCCAGCTCGATGTGTTTGACTAGAACCTCCACGATGGGCGATTGCAGGGTAAGCTCGCCGCTGGCGGTGTCACCGCAGAGCTGGCGGAAGAGCATCTGGTTGTTCTCCCGGTGGTTGGCGGGCAGGGTGTCCTCCATTCTGAGGGTGGCTTGCAGGATGCGGCTGCCCGCGATGACTTCTTCCATGCAGTCGCTAAAAGAAATGGTCACCGGCGTGAAGCCCTGATCCTTGAAGCGCTTGAGCAGCTTCGGAAAAGATTGACGGAAGCGGGTCCACTGCTGTTGGGGATAGACCAGATTGAAGATGCGTTCGCCCTGCCGTGCATCGACGGACGAGGCTGGTGCGTTTACGGCTTGGACGGTCTTTTCAATTTTATCAGTTATGGAGAGCATTGATCAGCTCCTTTCTGTTTTTATAGGTCCACTCGATACGAATTAGGTGGCCGGTGTCTTGTGCGATCCAGTGGCCGCCATTTTGCAGGCGACTGAAGCTCTCGGACACGTCGTTACGACTGAGCCCCAGCAGCTGCCATTCTTCGGATGCCGCGACTTCGTCGTCAGAGAACCCGTAAAAGTGCAGGTCGTAGGCCAGATAAATTTGCAGGGCATCCAGCGGGCGCCAATATTCGATGGCGCGTTTGCCGGAGCGGGACGGTCCCAGTAGCCCGAGATCTGCAGCAGCGCCCAAAACATAGCTACTGACGCGCTTTCGAACAGAAGGCGACCAATTCTTCTCCAGCTTCCCGCTCAGTAAGCCTTTGTCGATCAGCGCGCTAATCTCTTTAGCGACTATGCTGGAGCCACCTAAAGCAACTTTGCTCCAGTAGTCGTCTTTGATGAAGTCGAAAAGAATGCCGTGCTGCCGAGCCGTGTAGAGGAGATTGATTTGTTGCAAGAGCCGGGTATCGGGGCTGGAGCAAAACAGTGCCTTGAGGGATCGTGCGGCTTCCAGAATCTGTTCGCGCAAATAGCGAGAAGCGAATCCTTCCATCACGATATTGCGCAGGCGGCGCTCACTGGCGGAACCGAAGATATTCTGCGCTCGGGCTTTCTCAAAAAGACATTGGGTGCCCATGCCTTCGTCCCAGAGATCGAAGAGAGTCATCGTCTCGCTGAAGATGCCCTGCGCCTGAGCCAGAGCAGTGGAGTAGTGAGCCCGGCGTATCATGCGATTAGTTTAAAATAGGGAAGGCAAGTTTTGCCTGCGCGAAAGGCCTCTTGATAAAGGACACCAATCCGTTGCAGATCCGATTGCTTTAGAATACTTATTTTCCCACAGTCCACCGCTCCTTCGGCCAACTGGTTATCGGGGGATGCATCTTTTAGAAAGGAGTCGAAAAAGGCCTCGATCTTTTCCGTCGTTAGCTCGCCTTCCTGCTCCAGCCAGAGCGTTTCGCGGTGGATGTCGGCCTCCACTGCGTGTGGCAGTCGGAACAAGTGGTGGAAGCCCTGCTGTCTGGTCCGTTCGTCATGAAGCGCTTTCGCCAGCTCACCCGCCCGGGTGAAGGCAGCCGTCATCGCAGTGCGGGGGAAGGCATATTGAATATCCACAGCTCCCGTGCTCGCCGCCGTGCTCGACCACCATGCCGGGCTCATCTTTTCCCCGTGCAGCAAGACAGCACAGCGAAGCATGGTTAAAGGATATATTTTCGAGTTGCTTGGCATTATTTTTATCTTCCCTTAGACAGGTTGCTTGTCGAGTGGAATGCCAGCGAGGGTCAAAAGTTTTATTCTCACGGCATCTGACCTGTGTTCACAGATTGGGCTCACTCGAAATCGGATCAATGCTGAAGGTAATTGGCCTCGTTTCATAGGGCATTACTATGGTGTGATGATTTTTTGAACATTTGGGGCAACTAAGTTATTTCTAAGGCGAATAGGGATCAAGCGTGGTCGTTCAACTCGTCGAACTTGGCTTTCATGGTGGGGTTGCCACGGGTCAATTTTTTTATCGTGACGTCCTGGGCCTTGTCGTTGGCGAGGCGGAGGTTTCGGTCGGTTTCGATGATTTTTTGTTGAAGGGACATTGTTAAATGGCGGATGGCACTAGGACTCGTGCGAGAATTCCGGCATGATGCGGTGCATGTATTGATCGAAGAGAGGCACCGTGAAGGCGGTGCTGCCGTGGTTGGGGCTCCAGATCATGCCCTTCCCGATCAGCTTCGCTCGGACCGGAGCGAGTGATTGTGAGGTGCGTTGTAGGGTGTCGGCGACATCGCCGGTGCGGTGTGGGCCGCCGCCGAGCTCGGCCATGGCGCGCAGGTAGCGTTTCTCAGATGGGGTGAGCCGGTCGAAGCGGACGCGGAAGAAGCTGGCGTCGAGGGCGGCAATTGCGGTCGAACTGGCTTGTTCGCAGTCGTTTATTGTGATGGGAGATTGTGTGGCCACATCCCAGGCGTGCTTGCCCCATTCTTGGAGAAAGTAGGGATAGCCTTCTGTTTTGCGGACGATATAGTCGAGGGCGTCTGGCTCGAACTCAACGCCCTCGGAGGCGGCAGGTTTACTCAGAGCCTCGCGGGCTTTTTCTGGCGGGAGCGCGCCGATAAATGGAAAGTCAAAGAGCCGCTCGGCGTAGGATTTTGCCTTGCCCATTTGCCCGGTGAGTTGGGGTAAGCCTGCACCGATCAATGTGACGGGAAGCATCATCTGAGCCGCCTTGTGCAGAGCGGTGACAAGGTAGCCGAGTTGTGCCTCGGGGACATACTGTAGCTCGTCAATGAAGAGTAGCAGCGTCGAGTCTGCGGCTTGGGCGGCTTCGCCAGTGGCTACAATGAGATCCTGAAGGTCACTTTCGAGGTCTCCGTTATCGGCCAGACCTGGCTCGGGTTCGAAGTCGAGACTGACCTCCAGATCCTCGTATTTCATCTTTAGCTTGGCAAAACCTGCTAGGGCCTGGAGTGCTCGCTTGGCTCGATCTTTCGCCTTTTCAATACGAGAAAGTTTAAGCAAAGCCTGTCGGAGCTGTGGTGCTAAAATGCCGGGGAGGGAACGCATCTCGGGAGCTTCGATGCGCACGGTAAAATGACCTGAGGCCTCTGCGTCTAGCCTTATGCGGTCGAGAAGCACCGTCTTGCCGACGCCTCGTAGGCCAATCATCAAAAGGCTTTTACTGCTGCGACCGATACGGATGCGCTCGATTGCGATGTACACTTGATTCCGTATCTCGTCGCGGCCAGCCAGCTCAGGGGGTGGGGTGCCTGCGCCAGGCGAATAGGGGTTGTGTATTGGGTCCATACTGCGATTAATAGCAAAGTTATCTTATTTTACAAGAAAAAGATAAACTAGGGTAAACTTGGTTGAAGCGGTCGGAATAAACACAGTCGTCAAGCTATCGCTGGAGCTCAATCAAGGCCTTGAGTTGATCGGTTTTTTGATCTGCTACCATATTTCGAGAAAGAGGATGGTATCTTTGTTCTTAAGCCAGCGCTTCGAACTTGGCTTTCATCGTGGGGTTGCCGTGGGTGAGTTTTTTAATCGTGACGTCCTGGGCTTTGTCGTTGGCGAGGCGGAGGTTGCGGCCGGTGCCGAGGAGGGCGTCTTTGGTCTTTTGGAGGTGGGTGATCGACTTGTCCAGGGCTCCTTACTGCATTTTCCTAAGTCGTTGATTGTTTCCGATAATATGGATTAGTGAATCAAGCTTTCTTTGATTTCTACGGATAAAATCAGGGGCTGGTCTATCTGGGCAGGTCTTTTTCCAGATTATGAGGACTGCACCTCGCAGTAATGCGAGATTCGCTGCGGTGTTCTTGGTCCTGCACGATCGGTGTTGGAACATCTAGCTCAAATATTTGAGCATAAGTGGCCTTAGCTGGTCAATAGCGGTTGTCCACGGGGTCTTAATTCGTAGCACCGCTCGGAGCCATCTTATAAATTGGAGGCTCCTCTGGGTGATCCTGTCACATGCGCCGACCATCGCGTTAAATAGGTTTCCATTTTCTTTAACTTGTGTCTTCTCTAGCTTTCTACGCGTTAGCCTCTTTTGTATTGATTTTTGATCAACGATACCTTCCTCATCTTGGAGTATCCGCTCAAGGAGGATACATAAATTATGTGCAATCGTAATGAAGTGTGCCTGCTGCTTCTTTGAGTTCTTAGATTTCGCCCAAGCTTTTTTTTCGTGGAACTTGTTTTTACTTTGATCAAACATTTTCTCGATGTCCCAACGAAGCTTATACAGGAATGCGATGATGCCCGGCGGTAGGGTCATTTCGTTAGTTAAAAAACGATATTTTTTATTCGTCACAGGATCTACATACGTGACGCGCCGCAGGACGACACTCTCGCTGGAGATAATGGATTCATCGCTCACAACGCCATTGTTTCTCGGGTCACTCGCGTCAAAAGCCAAGTCTTCGACGATTTTAAGCGCAGAGTTTGATTTCTCTATGGTGATCACATACACCCCATTGGCCTGCTTCCAATTCTTCCAGTATTGGTATCCAATCACGGCAGGATCGTAGCAGTGTATCACCTTCATTCCCTTATCCGCCCCCATTCGCAATGTGCTTCCCTTAATGCGTTGCAGTGTTTTAATCTCATGCTCTTTCTTCTTTCCTACATCCGGGGTACATAGTTCTAAGTAACTGAGTTGATGTCCCCTTAAGCTTAAAGAGAAGATGTGCGTATGTGGGCGAACCTTTCCCTCGATCATCTCTTCGTGGGCACTAGCGGCGAGCGTATGACCATCAGAGGCAAAGACCTCAAATCCATTGAGCTCTTCGTGGATGCTCAATGGGTCGTGTATGGCCAGCGTGCTGGCCTTGACTTGAGCAGCTATGTCTTTTGCGATAGAGGCTACCATCTTGGTGCGACGCGAACTTTTAAGCGCATCAAAAAACTCCCCGACCCCTGTCGCACGGTCTAATTGTCCCCCAGATTGTTGCGTCCACTCACGGCCACTTGTAGTATTTTCAATCGCCCGCGAAACAGCGCTCATTACATGGTCGTAATCGCTATATTCGGGGCAATTCCGAATCATCGAGTTCGACTCCAGTGATTGCCATAAAGGTGTGAAAAAAAGCTCATCGGCAGTAATATTTAAACTTGAATGCATCCCCTTTAGTGATTCAGAACGAGCCTTTAGGCAATCATATTTGCAGATAAATTTCGTTCAGAAAATTAGGATTTTTTAGATGCCTATTTCTTTAAATTTCAATTTCAAGGCACCTCTGACACGCCCTGCGGCTCTTTTGGCAAGTGTTAAAGATACGATCTTGTGCCAAATGTTTAGCCTCATCTTGCCCTGATAAAAGGGCCCGATTGCCCCTCTATCGGAATTAAATAAATTGAGGATTCCAACACCGATCGTCCTGCACCGACACTTGTCTTCAAGGAATGTGGCATCACGAGGGTGGTGGTTTTTATTTTCCACATTCCACCGTAGGCGCACTTTGCTGAGGATGCTCACTGGCGGCTCTGTTTTGCGGCTGCTTAGGTAGATGCGTTGTCCAATTGTGCGTATTTGGGTCTTTTTGACGGTCGAGTCGCGATGGATCTCGGCGACTGAGAAGATGCAGGGGAAGTTCACCTGCATGGGAGTGACCCTCAGATAGCGCACGCTACGGATATCGATGCGCCCGTGGCTTAACTCTGGCTCTGTGTGCAAAAAGGGGGAGCCTCACGGCTTAATCGTCGGGTGGCTTCTTCGAGCGTGGTCTTTTGGTTGGCCTTGAGTTGGACGAGGACTTCGCCGCCGCGTTCTTGGACGATTTCTCGAACCAGATTTTTGTTGGAGTAAAGCGCATCCCCGCAAACGGTCTTGCCCTCTAGGGCTGCTTGCGGGAGTGCGTCCACTAGTTGGTTGGTGAGTTTTTGCTCCTGCCCGTTGCCACTGGCGGCAGCTTGAGCGACTGGGCTGCCGTCGGTTGCATCGACCAGCGAGACGATGGTGGCGAGGTTGTTGCCAATCACTTTGCCGTCGATTGAGAGTAGTGCGGGCAAAGTGCCTGAGGCACTTTGCGCCTGCATCCATACATTCAGCGAGCTAGCTAGCGCCTCGGGATCGACAGCGCCGAGCACCTTGCGCCAGCAGCCTTCGCCCGGAGGTGGGACGACACGAGGAGCTGCTGGTTTGGAGCGAAAGCCCAAACTGCGGCGTTGCTGCGAACTCAAGTCTTGGCAAAAACGAAAGATCCCGCTCACTGTTGATTCGTTGCAGCATAGAGCTAAAACTGTGGTAGCGAGCATCGCAGATAAAGGAAAATCACGCCCTCTGCGTGAGCGTGGGTCGGGCACACTGCGCAGTGCCCGGTAAAGACTATCGGCTTCTTTGGCTTTGATCGGCATTGCTCCGGGAGCGCGAGCCTTGGGATCTTCGCCTGGCAATAAGCGACTGGGGTCGCGCAGGCGCTCGACCCCATCTTTGGCCAATGCCTTGAGCCATAGATATTTTGGTCGCTTGTTATCTTGGTAATACTGCGGCGCGCCCACTCGCCCATAGCCTTTGGTCTGGCCTTGGCGGCTCCATCCTGAGGCATGGTAGCAGGTGCCCTTGTAGCCTTCGGGATCAACAAAGGTCTCCGCCAAAAGTGGACGTTTGCCGAAACGCGATTCCCACGCCTCGGGCAAAGCTTTGACAGCCATGCCTAAAATTCGACTGGCTAGATTCGCGGGCCGCTCTGATGGTAAAAGTAAAAAACGATTATTCTGGACCAACCAACCCAACCGTTTTTGGCGAGTGCGATCATCCCATCCGATATAGGTCTCCCTACCAGCTAGTTTCGCGCAGGCGGTCGTCCAAGTCAGTAATGCGACAGCCGCTCCTTGATAAGTAACCACTTGGCTCAGGTGCCGCTTGCGAGCATCAGGACAGCCTAAGTAATGATGCTTCTTCAGTAGTTCCGCGTAAGTCTCGACTTCCGAGCTATCCCATTCGCGCAATTCTAATTTGCTCATCCCCGTTTCGGGGAAGATCCCAGTGTGTGCCTGTAGTATCATCTTATCGTAACATAGATGGATTTTTACAGTTGGCTAGCACTAAATTTAAACTGCTAAACAACAGACGGTTAAATTTATTCAGTTATCAGCCCTGTCGACTTGTCGATTTCGTCGATTGCGGTCTGGAACTTTTTACCCGCGAGGTCATAATTTCTGGCGAAGCCGGATTTGAATGTGTCCAATTTCTCTTCAAAGTCAGTGACGTCGATGCTCTGTGATTTGACCAGCGCGAGCTCGGCCTTGTATTGCATGGAGTTCATGGCGTATGTGTGCTCCAAACAGTAGTTGCCAAAACTTGAGCGCATGAACGACGGTTCGGCGCAGTTGAGTATCCTCTAGCGCACCGATGAAAGTTAGGGATGCGAGATCGGCAAATTTTGGATTCTTTTGCAGATCCATAATCTCAGCGATGGCATGATCATCCATTAATATTTGACCAAGTAGACTGCCCGGTTGATGGCTGATGATCTTATTCTTTAGAAAGACAGCTTCATCGTCAGTCAGTTCAATGGTGAGTTGCTCTCGTGTCTCTTCAATGCCGGGAGGTAATGAAATTCGGATCGTTTGAGTGTGATCCATCGCATCTAGATCATCGCCGACCTCTTTACTGGTATCATTGAGGAGCGAGTGCAGGCTCTTGTGATTGTCGGATAAGCGGCGACCAAACTCTGCCAGCGAGAGCTTGGCTGGTTGAACGATGCCAAATTCCCGTAGACCGTTCCAGTAGACTGACGAAGGCCTACGCTGGACGTTCTGATCCGTGCGCGTGCCAAAGCTTCCTCCAATGATCCCGATCGAGTCGCTATCTGCACCATGCGCTTCCACGAGCCGTATTCGATCCAACAGTTCCTCATCTTCTAGAAATTGCTCTAGAGATTTACTCCGTCGGTGGCTTCCTTGTTCTTGTCTATATTTTTCGAGTAGACGTGCGGATCGTATGAAATACTTCGGACGCGTCTGAATGGTCGAGATGCCCGGAAACAAGGTGTCTGCAAATGCGTCACGGATGATACCAATGCCGAGTTCGTCAACTGCTCCAGGCGTGGACAGGCAATCAATAGCTGCTCGCATCTTTTCGCGGTGCTCTGAGGAAAAATCTATCCAACCAATGGGGGGCATAATCTGTAGATGTGTTTTTGAAGTTTATTGTAAAATACGATGTTTCGAATACTGACTGCCGCGTTAGCTGTGGCAAGGCAGATAGAAGTTAGGCTTAGACTCCTTTAAAAAATTCCCAGATGCGCACGGTGGCTAGGGTGTCGAGTTTGCAGTAGGCCAGCATCTGTTGGCGCAGTTCCTGTTTTCGCTCGGGCGTGGTCTCTGGCGAGATGGCTTCAAAATAGGCGAGTCCGGCATCTGAGCCGACTTGAACGCCTTCCAGGTCGCTGTATTTCAGCTCGGGGCAGATTGCAGGTAGCACGGCCTTGAGGCTCCAGCTGCCTCGTTGGTCGGGGTGATAGTAATGATCCCGTGCAATCGGCAAGAGATCGACGACGCGGTGGAGGAGGGCATGCAGTTTGTCAGCATAGCCGGGGAAAGCCTCGGCCAGTTCTTTGATCCGGGTATTCTCGAAGGGGGAATTGTAAACGTAGATCGGTCCAGAGTTTCCGCAGTCTTTGATCATTGCTTGAACGAAGGCTTCACGAGGGTCGTCACCGGAGATATCCAGGAATGCTGAATGATGGACTCTGCCGTCTGCATCGACCCTGTGTAGACTGAACTGAAAGGTGAGCTGCCGGTAAGGACGGGTGCCTTTCCAAATCGGGACAGCAAACATGATCGTCTCGAAGTCCAGGAAGTAGGCGGGTAGGGCGTCACCGGCCAGTGCTGCTGCCGCGCCTGCCGCATCAAAGTAGGTCTCTCCTGCGAGTGTGGCCGCTTTGACCCGCTGCTGAATCGCGTTGATTTCATGATCCGGAGCGTCACAAAGCTCGGTGATGCCACGGCTTTCCCAGTTCTTGAGTTTTGTTTTCCGAATTCTTGGGAGGATATTTGTAGGGATTTCCGGTTGGGGAACATCTTTCCAGCAGTAGTGGCAGAAGCCGCAGTTAAATGGGGTGCTGCAGTGATTGCCGACCTCAACCACTGGTTCGTCTTCGAGTGCAGCGGTTGACTGCGCATCTTCAATCCATTGCTCCACTTCAGCGTGTCGGCCTTTGGCTTCTTCGGTCAGGTCTTCCACGTGGAGTAGACCTTGGTAGTCCCCATTGCCCGGATAGACAAATTGGTTGTTAATATGAGCGACCCCGACTTTGGATAACTTGATCCCGGCGCTTTGGGCGATGTAGGTCTGGATGGCGACATCGTCGCGGTGGGTGTCCTTCACCCCTGTCGATGATTTCACTTCAATCATCTCCCACTGGAGATCGCCAAAGTCTCGAATAGGGCGCATCACATCCGCCAAGGCGAGGGCTCCGGGTATCCGTAGCAGAGCTTCGAAGACAGGGCCATCGCCCGATTCTAGTGATTCTTTGGTCTGAGCGGCAGACTCATCCCAGCCGATTTGATTGGGATCCACGTTGATGCCCGTTTTCTCAGGGTCGAAGATAGACTGCGCAACGTCCCCCACTTGATAGCCAATCTGAAAGGCGGCTTCTGAACCGCTGTCGTCTCTGAGCTCCGGCTTGTTCAGTTCTAACCAGAGGCGCTTAGGGCACTGGCGGTAAGCAATGAGTTTGGATTTGGAGAGTTGGCGCATGGTATGGTTATTTATGATTAGAGTGATGGTGGCAAAGACAGTTTTTGCAGGCGTGAGAATATGTAGTGTATCCTATATCCCAGGGTGGGACATCCTTGGGGCTAAGCTATACATGCGACGCGTCTTTTTTTTGCATGCACTGATATTATCGTATGTGCGCGACAAAATAGGTCGCGCCTAGGTTTTGAGAATACATTTGAGTTGCGACGTATTATGTCGCACTAGTCTGATACATTACTTAGACCCAAATTATGCCAAAATCTTCCAATCACCTCGCCCTCGCTCGTCAGTGGGAAATGCTCAAGTTGCTCCCCGGGCGTGCGCCGGGCATGACTACCCGCGAATTAACCGAGCGACTGAAGGAGGGTGGCTACGAAGTGACCAAGCGAACCGTTGAGCGTGACCTCAACGACCTCTCCTTGCAGTTCGGTATCAACTGCAACGATGTTTCGATGCCCTACGGTTGGCACTGGATGCCCGGGCAACAGATGGCCTTCGGGAGCGTCGATCTCGTCGATGCGGTTTCCTTATCGATGGCCGAAGAGGTGCTTCGCAAAATGCTGCCGCCCTCGATGTTGGAAATGCTCCAGCCTAAATTTGATCAGGCGCGCACCAAGCTCTCGGGGCTTTCGGGGAATCCGATGGCACGGTTGAGTGAAAAGGTGCGCTATGTGCCCGCCAGTTTTGCCTTTCAAGCTCCAGCACTCCGACCAAAGATTGTAGAAACGATCCAGCAGGCTCTGGTCGAGGAGCTTCAAATTATGGTGCGCTATGCTGCTTTCCGCAAAAAGGCAAAGGAGCTACGCCTGCATCCCTTGGCCATGGTGCAGCGCGGCAATGTGCCTTATATGGTTGCCACCAGTTTCGACTACTCGGATGTCCGCTTGTATCCCGTGCATCGATTCGAGCAGCTTACGATGAGCGATCAAAAGGTCACTGTGCCGGAAGGTTTTTTCATCGACGACTATCTCGCTTCCGGCGCGATGGATTTTGGTGGCGGTGAGGAAATCCAGTTTCGCGCCAAGCTAGGCGAATCTTTGGCCAACTACCTCGCCGAGACCCCGATCAGTGCCAATCAGAAGTTGAGCTACCAAAACGACGCATGGCAGGTCGAAGCGACCGTGCGCGATAGCTGGCAGTTTCAATTCTGGATCCTCTCGCAAGGCGCGGAGATCGAAGTGATTGCGCCGAAGGCATTGCGGAATTCGGTGCGCTCTAACTTGGAAGCCGCATTGGGGCAATATGAGTGAGCACGAGCAGATGAAGGATACGGAATATTCGACCTTGTGGCATAAGTTAGCCGCACGTTTTGCTATCCTTTCAGAGGACGATTTAGCGTGTTGGGAGGAGTCCATTGATTGGCGGGCACTCAGTCAGAATCAAAACTTCCTCTGGTCGCGGTCGTTCTTGTCAAAGCATGCATCCGATTTGGATGTCTATGCGCTCAGTGGGAACCCGTCGCTGCCTTGGGATGAGGCGCTGTTTAATGACTTTTCCTGGCACTTGGCTGAATTCTCCAAGAACCGAGGTTTCCCGTGGTCTGCTTCGTTCATTGAGCGAAACCAGCATGTTCTACAATGGAAGTCACTCTGTGCGAATGATGGGATTTCGTGGGGACATTCATTGCTCCAATCATTCAGTCCCAATATTCATTACTGGTCATTGAGCCAAAATCGTGGCACCTTCTGGTCGTTTGATTTAATCGACCATTATAAGGACTCACTCGATTGGTTGATGCTCTCGGAGAACCCAACTTTACCATGGCAGGATCGCCAGTTTGTGGAGACGTTCCATGATCGGTTTCATCAACCAACACTCTATGCCAATGCCGGGTATCGTTTTAACTTTGAGGAAATCGTACCTACCGCAACGCCCGAGACATGGAATGCTCTGAGCCGGAACGAAGGACTTTCGTTTAGCACGGAGTCCTTAGAGAAGTATGCCGACTCTTGGGATTGGAGTGCCTTGTCGGGAAATACCGCAGTGCCTTGGGATCACGAATTGGTGGCTCGTTATCATGATCAGATCGACTGGGCTGCACTAGCGGCGAATTCGAATGTTCAATGGGACTTTGGTCTAATCGATGAGGTTGCTGCGCAAGAGCACCTTGAGTATCTGAGTGAGAATCCCAGTGTCTGGAATTGGCTGTGCAGCCTAGGGCTCTCAAAGAGTAGGAGCTTGAATTGCGAAATGTCGCTTTTCGGAAAGAAGCCAATGCGCCACGTCCCCATCGACCCGAGGCATACCCCTCTTCGACTTTAGTCGGTAATTCTGGCATGTTCGCCCGGGTTCCTAGAACAGCAAAGGTTCTTGAGCAGTCAAGGTCACGTGGCCTCGAAACTCTGTTTCGGGATTCGGTTTGGTAGCGATGCCGCGCCCGCAGCATCCCCGCTGGAATTCTTAGGACTCTAAATTGCAAGCATTCCGACATGACCCCTACGCGATCCTAATGAAAAGTCAGAGCTTGTTCGATTTTCTTAGATTCAGAAGCGCTAAAGGCTGTGCCTCGTTTGAGCTTAGTTGAGAGTGTGTGTTTATTGAGTCCTGCGCGGCGTGCGAGTGCGGAGATGTTAAGCACTGGAGAGTAGCGGCGCAACTCGGTCATGGCTCGGTCTTCGATGGGGAGAGGGTGCCCCGTTTCGGTCAGGGAATCGACGGCCATGCTGAGGACGGCCTGCATATCTGCGAGGGCTTCCTCCATGGTTTCGCCATCGGTAGTGAGGGTGGGGAAGGCAGGTGCCTTGGCGATGTAGCAAGCGTCTTCCTCGCTCCAATTGATGTTGATGGTATATTTCATGATGTGATTCTATTCTGGTTTGAGGGCATTTCGCACGTCTTCTACGTAGGCGCATTTTATCTTGCCCGGCTTCTTCTTGAGGTTGACCACCTGCCCTGCGGAACTGGTGTAAATGTGATGAGAGCCTTTGGAGCGGGTGAGCTTCCAGCCTGCCTGAATAAGTAAGGTTTCCAGCTCGGTGAACGTGAAATCGCGCTTCGATTCTATGCGGTTCAATTTTTCAAGCAGCTTTTCTTTGCGTCCCATCAATTAGAACATGAACAGATTTTAGCGCAAATCAAGCTTTTGAGCGAATTTTTGTTCACATGTAATCACCGCTGAAAAGGGAACAAAGGCAAGAATTCAAAGCAGACCCCCTGAGTCGGAACGAAGGACTTTCGTTTAACACGGAGTCCTAAGGGAAGTATGCCGACTCTTGGGATTGAGCTGTGCAGTCTAGGGCTATCAGAGAGTCGTGAATTGAGCTGTATTCGGGCGCTTTTCGGAAAGAAGCCAATGCGCCACGTCCCCATCGACCCGAGGCATAACCCTCTTCGACTTTAGTCGATAATTCCGGCATGGTCGCACCGATTCCTAGAACAGCAAAGGTTCTTGAGCGGTCAAGGTCATGTAGCCTCGAAACTAAGTTTCGGGGTTCGGTTTGGTCGCCATGCCGCGCCCGCAGCATCCGCGCTGGAATTCCCAGCACGCTCAATCGCAAACATAACGACATGACCCCCTCGGAGCCCTTGGTGTTCTCTAGCTCGCTTTCAACCCTGAGCTTATCGAAGTGTTCGAGGGGTGCGTTGGTCTGATGCCGCCCCCTTACCTCTTTTCTGCATTTCAAAATCAGCGACCACACGCCCCCGACCACAGCGGTGATGACATGACCACTTTTTTAGTTCTGTCGGTTCTCCACAAAGATTTGCGGAACGACCCCATTAGAAATCTCATAAAGATTTGCGGAACGACCCCATTAGAAATCTCAATCCGCTGGATGTATTTTCTCCCATATTAGGATAGCACTGTTAACGATTTTTTGTATTTCTGAAGTCGTTTCATCAATGATCTTCTCACATGCTCCAGGTTCAAGCATTGAAACGATGGCGGAACCTCGGTGTCGGAGAGGCTCCCCTTCTAACGTGATCCACGTTGTCCAGTATTCTGGACTGTAAACGATGTACGCCTTGTAGTTCCAGTTTTCTTTCAGTGACTTATGTAGTGCATCGCGTTCTTCTTGAGCGTCTTCATCTAAGTTGAAGAAATGTATCGTGATGTTGTCATGATAGTAGGAATACCCCACTCTAAATGTTAGTCCATCTTTCTTGAAACACGTTAGCTTATGCGGGTAGGAGCCCACTTTTCGTGTCTCTTCTTGGCTGAATTTCGCAAATCCAGTCTTTATCTTTTCGATGATACCTCGATAATACAGTTCTCTGATGTCTTCCTGAATACTTTGAACCGCATTGTTGAGTTGATCGATCGTGTCAAAAATCATCGGGTTGTCTTTGACATAATCTTTGATTATCAGGTTTTCAGTCATTTGGAACTCTCCTTTGAATCGTTGTTTTAGGTGTTTATTGAAATCTCTGATGAATGCTCTGACATTGTCTGCTTCGCATTTTTGCTCAAAATTTTCGAACAAACCAATAATGTCGTTTGAGTAGTTTAGATTTTTTAAGGTTTCAGTATCTTCGAGTGATTTTCGTTGATCTGTTGAAATGCTGTGCTCCGAGGGATTATGCCCACCAGGGGTTAGGTAAAAGAGGGTAAAGTTATTGTCGGATGTTTCGCTCTTAGATTGCTGTCTTAAATACTCTGAATAGTGAGCAATTTGCTGTGCTTGGTCAGCTGCTGTGCCTACTTTATTTTCTATCCCTACCCAATAGTTATCATCCCCGATGCGTATTGTAATGTCGATGCGCCGATTTATATCTGTTCTGTGTTCTAATTCAACTTGAACTGACTTTGAGGCGTTGTATGCCTTTTTAGCTTTGGGATCTAGTGTATTAAAAAAGCAAAGAAGAAAGGTGTCGCCTTGCCCATGCGTTGCATCTGGATTGAGGAAAAAAGCTAGTATCTCAGATACTTTTTTCTCGCCTGGGCTAAAAAAATCTACGGAGTTAAAATCAAAGGCGATCTTTCGATCAAAAGACTTACGAACTTCTCGATATGCTTTCAGGCTGGTATCTAGGCCCTCGAAAAAACTGGATAGTTGCTGGTGTGTTTCCGTGGAATGAGCTCGAGATTCTGTCATCGTCAGATTGACAAATGTCACCGCGAATAACGCAAGTAAATTCTTAAGTAAATATCTTGTTAGCCTGTTGCGCATTACTAACTATAGCAACAAATTGCAGCAAGGTGTTCCGTTACGACGCACCCCGTCGCACTGGCGTGGTAATCTGTGAAGACGCCTATAACGGGCTGCATTGGTAGTTACATCCACAACGGTTATTGGTATTTTTAAATTATGTCTTATTCTGGTATCTCTATTCGTGAAGTCATCACAAAGCTTAACGCGCCTGTCGGCGGCTGGTTTTTGCCACAGGTGCAACGCCAATACGTATGGGGTGCTCGATACGATTCTGAAACCTATATCTGTCTGTTGCTGGATTCCTTGCTGAAGCGCTACCCGATTGGAGGCATTGTCTTGTGGGAAACGGAGACGCCGGTTCCGTATCGTGAGTTTATCAAAGATTACGTTTCGGGGCATTTTGCGCGTGAGGTGGATTCGGGACTTTGGGGCGCGCAGAAAAGTCTGGTTTATGACGGCCAGCAGCGACTTCAGACTTTGTACTCAGTGCTTCGGCATCGGTTTAATGGGCGGGTGCTTCACTTCGACCTTCTCTTCGATGAGGATGCTGCCGAAGCGGACGAAACGGGTTTTCTTTTTCTAGACCCCGCATTGCCGAGTGATCCCCGGTTTTTAAGAATGACTGAGCTGAGTTCGCTTCCGTGCACTGCCGAGGAAAAAATACAGCTACAAGATCGTGTCGTTGCAGCGGCTGAATACGATCCGGAGCACAGGCTGCGCCTGCTTAAGAACTTGGAAAACCTCTGGAGCGTGTTTGTTGATGAGAATCACAAGTCGATTGCGTATTTCTCGGTCAAGGCAGGTTCGCCCAAAGAGGTGAATGAAGTGTTTCGACGATTGGACACAGGCGGGGTCGCGCTCACCCAACTGGAACTCGTATTGAGTAAAATTAAGGCAGAGTATTCCGACTACGAGCAAAGGCTCTGGGAGCGTTCTGAGGCGATTGAAAAGAACAGTGGTGGTATTCACTTTTCTTCGACGAGCATCTTACAATACATTTATTTGCTGATCAAAGGCACGATTCGAATTGATGAGAACAGCCTGCGTCCAGAAGATGTTCAAAAATTTGAAGAGGCGCTCCATTCGGAATCCGCTGTGTTAAATGAGTTTTTCTCGGCCTATTTGAAGGAGATTTTCAATATCAACCACGCTTGGATCGTTGCTCGATGGTCGGCAGTTTTGCCTATGCTCGCCTATTTGAGCGCAAGGAAAAGGGCTGGCTACGAGTGGAAAATCCGAAAGCTGGGTCAGCAGAACTTGCTGAGCATCCATCAATACTTCCTGCTGTCCCAGTTTTGCGACTGGAATACGCAGACGATGGTTAATTCCTTTGCCCGTCAATCGATCACAGCCGGAGAGAGTGGTCGCGATTTTCCAATCACCGAAATTCGTAAGACTGCAGTTGAGAAAAATCGGAGGGATTGGCTGCACGAATATCAGCTTCGGCGCTTGCCGCTTTTGGCCACCAAGATTCTTTTACCGCATCGGTGCTATGTCTTCCATGAGAATAAACCACAAATGGATCACATCTTTCCACTAAATCTTAAAGGATCCGATGAAGACTACGCATCTAGGGTCGATGTGCTGTGGAACTTCCAACCGATCCCTGCGGACATTAACAACTACAAGAGAGCGCGACACCCTCAAGAATTCTTTTCAAGTCCGGATGGTCGAAAATACTGGGATTCGTATGATTTTGTGCCGAGTCCAGAGGATTCGGGCTGGGATGATTACGAGAAGTTCATCGCGGATAGACGAGATTCTTTTATCAGCGTGATTAAGGATAAATACGATCTCGCCGTGATGTTGAATGACTAGCTTTTTAGCCCAGTAGGGCGCATAAATAGTAGCGGGAGCTTCTAGCTCGCGGATAGCAGGTGAGTGGCTTGTGGGCGGCGGCGTGAAAAGGGTCTAAAACGGGCGGTTTGATATTCCTAGGCAAGTGCGGCGGAGGAAAGTGGAGGTTCCTCCGCCGCAGGGCGTGTGTTTGCAGTTTTTTTCTGCCGGGGCTATG
>Ga0222651_1000706_pt1 | contig 19236 bp, 14 predicted proteins | sample AntAcemetagen369_FD_179855 | JGI IMG/M metagenome (GOLD analysis project Ga0222651, IMG submission 179855) | Saline water microbial communities from Ace Lake, Antarctica - #369 | ecosystem: Environmental > Aquatic > Non-marine Saline and Alkaline > Saline | place: Antarctica: Ace Lake...
GATTAAATTGTCATCCAACCCGCAGCGCGATGTGCCCCTCATCTACTCAGACTCCGAGAAAAAGAACGATACCAGAGAGGCATAAGCAAAGCGCAGCGCAGAAAGGACGTATCTTGTTCAGCGATTTAATCGTGATCGGGTGCGACACTCGCTTGGCGAAGAAAGCGGCGAGCAAAGTAAACTGCCCCCACCACCAAGTGACACCGATCAGCGCCCCCAATAAGACACTCGGGACAGTCGCCCAATCGGGCGTGTTATTGATGTAAACACCGGTGGCTAGCAGGATCGCCATCGCTGCGGGTAAGCGCATCGGCATCGCCAGCGATTGATTCAGCGCGGTGTTAAACATCACCCATGGGCGGGTAAGCTCGATCGCGTCATCGATGCGCTCCACCCGCTTCGAACGAAAAAATTTAAAGGCCATGTAAACCAATACGAACGCAGCAAACAGATGCATGCCTAAACGAACAAAGGGGAGATGTGCATACATCATCATCAATCCAGGCACGGCGATAAAGAGCCAAAAGAAATGCGAAAGCCAAAAGGCAAAACCGACTGCCGCGACTTGCTGCTTGGTGCCGACCACGCCGACCTTTGCCAGCCACACGGTGCCAGGAAAGAGCGTGAGCGAAAAAATGAAGCCTGCGGTGATACCTTCGAGCATAATACTAGAGTGCTGTGAATAACGAAAGGAGCAATTCGTAAGATTTAATTAACCAACTCGTTTAAACTGACTCGTCGCCAACCAACGCGCGAAGATCAACAACAACACGAACCACGAAGTTAAGGCCGCGCCATAGATGAGCCCGAAGCTAAAGGCGAACAACCCGAAAAGACCGATCAGCGCAACCGCGAGCCAGTCGCTATGCCAGCGCCGAATTTGTGCCGCACGATACCCCGACATGAAAAAGGGCGCACCACCCAGTAGGAGGCTGAAACTAAGGCAGCCCAAACTCAGCAGGCCGACCAAGCTCTCAATCCCGTCGCCAGAGGCGACCAAGCCTTGATAAGCCGCCAGCAAGAGCGCATTACCTGCAAAGAGCGCCGTAAGGATCAGCCGCAGCGCGAGCGGCGACACGCGCGCTGACTCAAATTGGTTGACTGGCTTGGCATCTAAGCGATAGCCAAAGCGCAGCAACTCACTCGCGAGTGCCGCCAAATCGAACTCTGAGCCACGCCATTGGAGGCGCAGCGAATACGTCGACAAGCTCGCCTCTGCTGGCAGTAAACCCGGCTGATTCGCGCACAGACGCTCGATCAACCATGCGCAGCCCATGCAAGACATGCCCTCGACATGGAAGCTCGCCCGTGCTGCAGCCGGTGCCGCGGCCTCTGCCGTGTGCTGTGTCGCATCCTTAGGGTGTTCATTCTGCTGCTCGACCTGCTGCTGCACCGAGCGAAAAGTCGCGGCGTCGACCTCGGCGAGCGCGCGGTCTTTAAGCGGTTGCGCGGCGCGGTCTTGCCAGCGGTAGAAGTCCTCCAACCCTTCATCTTGAATCAAGGCATACACTTGGCGGCAACCTGCACAGCAAAAGCCATCGACACCGCTTCCTTCGGCGTAGGGCGTGGCGCAGTGTTGGCAGCGATGTTTCACTAGAGCTACTCGCTAGAATCAAACCGTTCGATGCCTTTGCGCACGTCTGAAAGGAAAGCGGCGGCGCCGACTCCGTTGATCCAGCGGTGATCGAAAGTGAGCACCAATGATGCGACCTCCATCGTGCCGCCGTCTTTCGACTTCGGGTCGAGCATCAGATACGGTGCTCCGATAAAGAGCGTCGCCAGCGAAGGCGGCACTACGATGGGGATCGCCGATCGCACGTTATACGCACCCATGCTAGAGATGGTAAGTGGCACACGGTTTTTGGAATCGACCGCGCCATGCCGAGTGCGGCGTAGTGCTTCGTTGAATACATCAGGAAACTCGCCCCACTCTAACTTGTCAGCGTTTTTGACCACTGCTGTCTCCAGTGCATCGCCCGGCAAAGCGACGGCCATGCCGAGATCAAAACGATCGGCATCATAGACTAGCTCATTACCACGCACGACGGATGCGAAACGCTCGTGCTTTTTCATGGCTTGCAAGACAGCCCAGCCGCACATGGTCGCAGTCGAGAGTGTGCCGCCGGGCGTCTTTTTACTGCGCAGGCGGGCATCGCGCACCGTCTCCCAACGGCAAGTCATATCAATGGTGGCAGGGACGATGCCTTGCAGCAATTTGACAGCTTCTTGCGAGAGGCCGCTGCGACGCTTGAGCGCCTCGTAGGGAATCGACTCGGCAGCGGGGGCTGCGGAGGATGCGGGGGCAATCTTTACGGCCTTCGCTGCGCAGGGCATGGTTAGCTGTATTAAGTCTTGCCCGACTTCCACTTCGTCCTCTTCGGAGATCAGCCATTCGCCCAGCACACCGTCTTCGTCGCACTCGATGGGGAAAACAGCTTTATCCGTTTCGACTTCGCACAGCGGATCGTCGGCCTTCACTGCCTCGCCACTCTCCTTGAGCATCGAAACGACGCGCGCCAAACGGATGCCCTCGCCGAGGATGGGCACGGTGATCATTTTAATGGAAGGGGCGGTGTCTTCGGGAGCAATCATGGCGGGTGCAGTTTGTGCGCTCTGTGCGCTTTCGGGACAGGGCGCGGTATCTCTTTCGAGCGCTGTTTTCAAGGTGCTTGCCAGCAGGCGCTCTAGCGCGGCGGTTATGCGCTCGCAGTCGGGCAGCACCGCGTATTCGTAAATGGGATTGAAGCCGACGTGGACATCTGCTTTCGAGACGATCACCGGGGGGCTTTTGAGGCTTTGCAAGACATCGTGCTGGCTGCACATTTCGGCGACGATCATCTGGCCGACGCTGGCGCTGATGTTATCCTCCTGCACGATGAGGAGGCGGCCTGTTTTTAAAATAGAAGTGGTGATCGTCTCGCGATCCCATGGCTGGATGGAGCGCAGATCGATCAGCTCGATGTCGAGATCGGTATCGAGCTCGGCGTTCATCGCTGCCAGCGACTCTTCGACGAGCTCGACGCAGTTGCCCCATGTCACGAGCGTTAGCAACGAGCCTTCGCGAATCGTGCGAGCTTGCCCGAGTGGCACGGGTGTGACGTCCTTCACCTTCTGCTCTGCCCACATTAGATGCTTTGGCAGCAGGATGATGGTCGGGTCCTCGCCGTGCAGCGCTGTCCAGAATAGACCGGCGGCATCTGCGGGCGTGGAAGGCACCACCACGCGGATGCCGGGCACGCGGGCAAAGGAGGCCTCGCCTGCTTGGCTGTGCCAAAGCGCACCGCCAGGCAGGTAGCCACCGCACGGCGCGTAGATCACGAGTGGGCACTTCCAATGGCCAAAACTGCGCCAGCGTAGCGTGGCCATATTGGAGACTAACTGGTTCCAGCCGGGGTAAATAAAATCGACAAACTGTATCTCAAAGCAGGGGCGTTTGCCATAGGAAGCGAGGCCGACGGAGACCCCCATGATAGTCGATTCGGCCAGCGGGGAATTGACTGCGCGGATGGGGTCTTTTTTCGAAAGACCTTTAGTGAGGTTGAAAACGCCTCCTTTGGGGTCGGCAATGTCTTGGCCAAAGAAGACGACGTCGGGCATCGTATCCAGTGCACTGTGGAAGGTCTTGTTGACCGCATCAAGAATACGACAGCTATCGCCGAGTTCGAGGGCGGGCATGGTCTCGGGCGTAGAGAGCTCGCCAGTCAAATGCAGGCCACTCTCCCCGGCCAGCGGATCTTGCGTAGTCCCGGCTTCTCGGTAGGCGGTGCGGATCTCTTCGCGAATCGCTTCTTCCAACGCCTGCGCTTCCTCTTCGGTGAGCAAGCCATCCGCAATCATACGGCGCTGATAGACGGCGATCGGATCGCGCTCGTGCATGGCTTCCAGCTCTTCGGCAGCACGGTACATGCGTTGATCGTCGGCACTCGAGTGATTAGAAAAGCGCTCCACATCGCACCAGATAAAGGCGGGTCCTTTTCCAGCGCGGGCGTGCTTGATGGCTTTTTTGGCCGCAACCGAGACGGCTTCCACATCACTGCCGTCGACTCGCTGCCACTCCTTTTCATTGAGCACGCCGAGTGCGAGCGGGTGGGTGCAAGTCGTCGAGGTGCTGATCGCGATGCGATTATCTTCCACCACAAAAATCACTGGTAGCTTTCGCTCTTTGGCAAAGCAAACAGCTTCGAAAAAGTCGCCTTGCCGCGCGGAGGCTTCACCCAGCGAGGCGTAAACCACACTATTTTTACCATCAAGCTGCATACCCCACGCGGCACCGCAAGCGGGTAACAGGTGCGCGCCGACTGGTGAAGGGTGGCTCCAGATATTCAACGCGCGGTCGCTAAAGTGCCCCGTCAGCTGGCGCCCGCCACTAGAGGAATCGCGCTTAGCGTAAAAAGCCAGTGCCATATCATGATCCGTCAACCCGCGTTGCAGACAAAAGGCGCGATCGCGGTAATAGGGAAAAGCATAGTCCTGCGGTTCCATGTGGAGTGCCACACCCGCAAGTGCCTCATGCCCCATGCCAGAGATGTGGAACCAGCCCTTGCCCTGCCGGATCAAACTCTGCTCGCGTAGATCGCCTAGACGGCTACGCCAGAGCGAACGCAAGAGCGCAAGGCGCATGGAGGAGTTTATCAGGGAGGTCGCTTTAGATGCAGATTTCGGCATGAATAATAGAAAAGATTATCCCGTTGAGGGAACGATCAGTGCGTTGCATTCAAATACAACTAAAGGTGCCGTCTTGTCTCCTAGCAAGTATGAATCAGTGTCAAGATGCTCCATTTGTACAAGAAAAGGCTCGAGCGCCTACCAAACGCTCGAGCCAACTACTTATCTTTTTACTAACCAAACATGTGAATAAACTCGCCAATAAGTTAAACTAATCAAATCTTAATTTTATTTTAGATATACTAATAATACTCTCTTATTACACCTTTAAGGAAAGCTTATGTGGCCAAGGCTATAGCAGTGCTATGCTTTAACGAACTAGACTTCCAGTTACCTCATGCCCATCGAAAAAACCAACACGATTCGTATCCTGCTGATTGCAGGTAAGGGGGCGAATATCGATCTCGTCGCCGAGTCTCTCGATCTCTCGAAGCTGGGCTTCACCATCACTACCGCCAAGCGCCTAGCCGATGGGCTTCAGCACCTAAGTGGCCAAAAGCACCTAAGTGTTCAAAAATTCGACCTCCTACTACTAGATCTCAACCTGCCAGATAGCTGCGGCATCGAAGCACTGCGGTCAGTCATGGATGTCGCCTCCGATGAGGCCATCATCGTCCTCACCAGTGGCGACGACGAGCAACTCTCACTCGAAGCGCTCCAAGCCGGCGCACAGGATTATCTTTTCAAAGATCAACTCAGTGGCGAAGTGCTACGCCGCTCGATCCGCTACGCCATGGAGCGCACACATTTGCTGCAACGCCTAGAAGCGCATAACTCAGAGATCCTAGACTACGAGGCTTTACTCCGCCAAGCCGAGCTCACACTTAAACGTGAAAAAGAGCGCCTCTGTATGACGCTCGACGCCATCGCAGACGCCATGATCGCCACCGATCAAAATGGCGCTGTCGAACGCCTCAACGAAGAGGCCGCTAAACTCACCGGAGTTTGCAACAAAGACGCCGTGGGGCGACCGCTCGAAGAAGTGCTCAAGCTCAAGCATCCCAAAACTGGCAAAAAGATCAACGATCCCACACAAGTTTTATTGGACGCGGATTTTGCCGAAGTATCCACCAATCTGGGGTTAACTTTAGAGCAAGCCGACGGCAAATTACTAAAAGTCACTGCCCAGACGCGCTGCATTCTAGACGACGAAGGTCAAAACCACGGCTGCATCATCGTACTGCGCGACATCACTTTTCAAAAAAGAACCGAAGATGAACTCTTTAAAGCAGAAAAGCTCAACTCGATCAGCCTGCTCGCAGGGGGTATCGCGCACGACTTCAACAACATGTTGACTGCCATACTAGGCAACATATCGATGGTGCGTATTGACCTAGACGAAGGACACAAGCATTCCACGAAACTCATCGCCGTAGAAAAAGCCGCGCTACAGGCCAAAGCGCTTACCCAGCAACTACTCACCTTCTCCAAAGGTGGCGCACCCGTGCTAGAAGTCATCACAGTCTCCGAAATGGTCGAAGAATGTGCTCAATTTATATTGCGCGGCTCTAACGTGAGTTGCGCCATCGAGAAAGAAGACGGGCTGTGGACAGTTGATGCTGATAAAGGGCAGATCAGCCAAGTGGTGAACAACCTCATCATCAACGCCGATCAAGCCATGCCAGTTGGCGGCACGATCAAGATACGCATCCGTAACCTGCATGTCCGCCACGCCGAAGTATCCGCCCTCAATTCAGGAGACTACGTCTGCGTCGAGGTGCGCGATGAAGGCACCGGTATTTCCTCTGAAGATTTAAAGAAAATTTTCGATCCTTACTTCACTACCAAGGCAACGGGCAACGGTCTCGGCCTCGCCTCGTCTTACTCAATTGTCAATAGACACAAGGGCACCATCACCGCGGACTCATCCGTAGGCCACGGTTCCATATTCCGCGTTTACCTACCGAAGAGCGCACGGTCTAGCCAGACTGCGCTCAAGCCCAAATTTGCACCGATAGAGAAAGCTGCCAAGGAAACCATCCACCGCGGCAAAGGACGTATCCTTCTAATGGACGACATGGAAGCCATGATGATGGTCGCTGGCGAGATCCTCACGGTACTCGGTTACGATGTCGAATATAGCGCCAACGGCCAAGAAGCCGTTGAAGCCTACAAGGAGGCCAAAGAGGCCGGCAAAGCCTTCGATGCCTGCGTTTTCGATCTCACCGTTCCCGGCGGCATGGGCGGCGAGGAAGCCGCCAATCTTTTAATCAAATACGATCCAGCACTTGTCGCCATCGCATCCAGCGGCTACAGCACCTCTAACGTCATGTCGGACTACAAGAACTCCTCATTCAAAGCCGTCGTGCCCAAGCCCTACCGCATTAAGGAAATGAGCGATGCACTGCACAAGGTCTTGCACCCATAGGCTTTCGCTAGAAATTAGCAAACCGCTGTGTGGATAAGGATCTGCAATACGAAATGTCCTTTCCAGCATTCAAAAGCTAATTATCCGAAAACCTGCTTACGCAAACCCTGAATCACCGCAAGGTCTCCCCACTGCGCGCCTTTCAGCAGGTTCACTTTCGGCGGATACTGGCGCTTTCGCTCCATCTGCCAAGCGCTGGTAAAGCCCCGCACAAACTCCGCAGATCCAAAGATCGCCCCGTCGGTAAAATAACGCACACGGCAGCGTAGAATCGCAGCCTTCGGCAACAAGCCGCCTTCCTGCTCCAAGACCCTCAAAGCCTTTTCGCGCTCAATCACGTGCCCGCTGCCCTTACTATCCTCGCTACCCTTGCCGAAGATCAGTAGCCGATGAGCACGCAGCGGATTCGAATCATAATCCGACCAAACACGCCCAAGCCCCGCAACGGCCAGTTTATCTCCAGCTACCCCTTGCGCGTAGCCGCAGAAACGATAGTCCTTCGGATCGTCCACTAAGCCAGCCCGCACAGGATTCAGATCAATATAGGCCGCCATTGTTTGCAAAGGGTTGCCCTGCCCTTCGACTAGAACCGACTTAAAGCGGTCAGCCCACAGCGTGCCAAAGCGATCATTATTACGGTTATACCAAACTGAAAAGCGCTGTTTGACCGCCTTCATGTATTGCGAGATATCCCCCATCCGCGCAAGTAATTGGCGGCGAATCACCTCTGCCTCATCCGCGTCAGCTTGCAGCTTGGAGGTTAGAACTTGCACCGAGTCAGCCTGAAACTTCGTTGGTTTCGGGTAGAGCACCTTGTAGCGACGCATCAACTCTTGATCATCAACGTCTTGCTGAGCCGGAACCCGCAGCAGCACATGGAAATGATTCGACATCACACAGTAGGTCAAAACTTCCACGCCGCTAAAGTCAGCCAGCTGCCAAATCATCTTACGCAGCATTTCCTTCTCTCGATCCTTAAAAAGCATCTGACCGTTCACAACACGAGACATACAATGATAGACGCCTACACAACCTTTAACTTTTTTTCGCCGCATTCGTTTCATAATTAGACTAAATTACAACAAGCAAAAAATCACGTCAACTATAAACAGCCTGGTTTAAAATAACAGATCGTCAACTATAAACAGCCTGGTTTAAAATAACAGATGGTTTTTTGTAATAGAGAGAATTGCAAAATCAAATCTTAGTCATTTACTCGAAAGCGCTCAACTTAGTGAAATATGGCTCAAAATCCAACGCCCCCTTTAAGTGAGGCCAGCCTTGCGGGGCTGGCTTCCATTCCTTCCCGCGAAGCACCCTCGCCTGGCTACGTCGTGCACCTTGATCTATTGCAAAAGAACTGCCAGTTACTGCAATCTGTCTCGGAGCGCTCCGGTGCGAAGGTGCTGCTCGCGCTCAAGGGGTTCGCCTGCCATAGCACTTTTCCACTGATCCGCCAGTATCTAAGCGGTACCACATCAAGCGGCTTGCATGAAGCGCTCTTGGCACATGAGTCGTTTGGCAAAGAAATTCATGTTTACTCCGCTGCCTACAAACCCGAAGAGCTGCAAAAACTCAGCCGGTTTGCACACAGCCTCGTCTTCAACTCTGCGCTGCAACTTGCCAAAGGTCTGACTGTGCTCGAAGGCCATCGCCGCCCCGAGTTGGGGCTGCGCGTGAATCCCGAATACTCGGAAGTCGATACCGAGCTCTACGATCCCTGCGCCCCCTCCTCTCGGCTCGGCACGACGCGCGCCGCGCTCGACCGTGCGATGAGGGACTTGCCCGCTGACCTACTCACGCAACTTGACGGCCTCCACTTTCACGCGCTTTGCGAGCAAGACTCCGACGCGCTAGAGCGCACCGCGGAAGCCTTCGAGGCAAAATTCGCCGACCTCATTCCCGGCCTTAAATGGCTTAACTTTGGTGGCGGACACCACATCACTCGGCCTGGTTACGACATCGAGCGCCTCATCCGAGTGGTTAAATATTTCCGCGAGCGCTACCAGGTCGATGTCTATTTGGAACCCGGCGAAGCTGTGGCGCTGCATACGGGTGTGCTCATCGTGACCGTGCTCGACATTGTCGAAGCAGGCGGGCACCAAATTGCGATTCTCGACAGCTCGGCTACTTGCCATATGCCCGACGTGCTGGAGATGCCCTATCGCCCCGGCGTGCTCGGTGGCGCGATGCCAGGCGAACTCGCCCACACTTACCGCCTCGGCGGTATGTCTTGCCTAGCGGGCGATGTGGTGGGCGACTACTCATTTGCCCAGCCACTAGAGGTCGGGCACCGCATCGTCTTCCTCGACATGTCGCACTACACGATGGTTAAAAACACCACCTTTAATGGCGTGCCGCTGCCAGCAATTTCCCTCTACTCCGAAAGTGGCGGGCTAGTGACTGTACGGCGCTTCGGCTACGAAGATTACCGCACACGCCTTTCCTAATTCGATTATTGAATACCGCAATAAAACATATACTTTACAGCTAATTTGAAAATAGCGCTCCAACCAAAAGGTATCTTACTAGGCTTAGTCCTGTTGCTCATGGCGATTGCTTCGACTGTAGTGGTGCAACAACTACGTAATGAGCGTGCGGACACAGAGGACTTGATAGATACAGCCGACACAGAGAACGCAACTGAAGTCGAGCGCGCGACTGAGACACCATGAAGCTCGAAGCACACCCCTTTATTAAATCGATCCCCGAGGAGAGACGTGCCGCAATCGTCGGGGAGGTCGAGCAGCAGCATTTTAGCGATGGCGAGATCATCTTCGCCGAGAACAGCGCCCCCGATGCCCTCTATTTGATTCTATCTGGTAGCGTCGCCTTTACTAAGCAAAAGCTAGATGGTAACTCGCAGAATGTCAGTCAATCCGGCGAAGGTAGCTTCTTCGGCGAAGTCGGCGTCTTCACTGGCGAGCACCGCGCCCTCGGCGCTATCTCCCTTGGACACTGCATAGTGGCTCGCATACCCGAACCGACCGTCAAAAAAATCATTGCAGATGCCGAGCCCGTTAGCCGCATTCTCGAGAGTGTGATCCACCACCTAAAAGCCACCACCGATCACTATATGGATGAGGTGATGCGTACCGAAAAGCTGACTCTAGTTGGCATGATGGTTTCTTCACTGCTGCACGATTTTAAAACTCCGTTTGCCATCATCAGCCTTGGCTCTAACATCATTGCGCAGCGCCATGAAGATGATCTAAAGACTGCGAAAATCTGCGAAAACATGGAGTCTCAGATTCGCCGCATGGTCAATATGGCTAACGATCTGGGCGCTTTCGCTCGTGGCGATAGCCAGATCGAAAGCGCTCAAATCAGCATCGATGCTTTGTTTGATAATTTACGCGAGCTTAACACGCCGTTCTTCAAAGACCAGACGGTTGCGCTCGTTATGCAAGGCAATGGCACTAGCCTACAAGGTGATGCCAGTAAGTTGCTACGTATGTTACAAAACCTGATCAGCAACGCAATCGAGGCGCTCCACAGTGCCGATATCGACGGGAAGGTCACTGTCGAAGCCAAGCAAGACGACAAAGTAGTGACGCTCACCATTACGGATAACGGCCCAGGCATTCCTATCGATATTCGCGACACTTTTTTCGAGTCTTTCGTCACTTACGGCAAAAAAGAGGGCACTGGGCTCGGCACTGCCATCGCCAAATCCATTATTGAAGCCCACCACGGCGAGATCGACTTTGAGACCAGCGCCAGTGGCACAACTTTTACGATTCGCGTGCCTAGAGAAGCGTAGCGCATCGTAGAAGCGACACTCTTGTCGCTTTTTTGGTAGGACGATGGGCAGAGCTAGTTTTTAATGCTCAGGCCTCTTCGCCGCCACAATCGGCACTCTTTACGAGCCCCCAGCAAAGCGACAAGAGTGTCGCTTCTACAGTCGCTTTTTTGGTAGGACGATGGGCAGAGCTAGTTGTCAATGCTCAGGCCTCTTCGCCGCCACAGTCGACACTCTTTGCGAGCCCCAGCAAAGCGACAAGAGTGTCGCTTCTACAGTCGCTTTTTTGGCAGGACGATGGGCAGAGCTAGTTGTCAATGCTCAGGCCTCTTCGCCGCCACAGTCGACACTCTTTGCGAGCCCCAGCAAAGCGACAAGAGTGGCGCTTCTACAGTCGCTTTTTTGGTAGGACGATGGGCACAGCTAGTTGTTAATGCTCAGGCCTCTTCGCCGCCACAATCGACACTCTTTACGAGCCCCAGTAAAGCGACAAGAGTGTCGCTTCTACAGTCGCTCTTTTGGTAGGACGATGGGCAGAGTTAGTGGTCAATGCTCAGGGCTCTTCGCCGCCACAGTCGACACTCTTTGCGAACCCCAGCAAAGCGACAAGAGTGTCGCTTCTACAGTCGCTTTTTTGGTAGGACGATGGCCACAGCTAGTTGTCAATGCTCAGGCCTCTTCGCCGCCACAATCGGCACTCTTTACGAGCCCCAGCAAAGCGACAAGAGTGTCGCTTCTACAGTCGCTTTTTTGGTAGGACGATGGGCAGAGCTAGTTGTCAATGCTCAGGCCTCTTCGCCGCCACAATCGACACTGTTTGCGAACCCCAGCAAAGCGACAAGAGTGTCGCTTCTACAAGCTCAACTCACGCCGACTGCACTCAGAAACTCACGGGCGATGATCATATGCCCGACGCCATTTGGATGCACTCGATCCGCGCAAAGAGACTGGCTCGGTTGATACGTCAAATAGCGATCAAAGGCCGCTTGCACATCCACAAAGACCGCACCGAATTCCAGCGCCAGCTTCTTGGTGATCGCAGCGTAGGCATCCATCCGCTTCCGCATCGGATCATCGAGTTTCGTTTCTAAAAAATATGGCGTCATTACAACTAGGCCATCCAACTGGGCGCGCGACTTCGCCAGTAGCCCACGATAAACAGCTTCGAATTGCTCTGGCTTTACTTGTTCGGTGCCCGGCTCCGCATCGAACTGGCGCCAGACATCGTTGATCCCAATCATCACAGAGAGCCAGTTTGGCTCCAGATCCAGCACATCAGTTTGCCAACGCGCTTCCAAATCCGTGACCCGATTCCCACTGATCCCCATATTGAGAACCCGCAATGGGGTTTCTGGTAAGGCAGCCGCGAGGATGCTACTGACAAAACTCACATAACCCTCACCAAGACTACTCGAGCGCCCTTGCCCGGTAGGGCGCTCACGCCCGCAATCCGTGATTGAGTCACCGATAAATAAGAGTTGCTGGTTCGCTTTGAAAGGACTGTGCATGCTTTGAGTTCAAGGTAAATAGAGGCTGACGCAATCTGAAAAAATTTAGCACCCGCTTTAATGAGTTCTCACACTTGCATTGCCTAGCGACAAAATTTGTGTGCCTTTTGAAAAGACAGTCACGGAACCAGATGATTCCGAAATCACGATTGCAATCGAGGTGGTACGAGCAGTGGCGGCGGCAGCAGCTAGGTGACGCGATCCCAAGCCTTTGGGGACTTTCACTTTTTTTGTCACGGGTGCATCTAGGTACACCGCGGCCCCTTCGACCACGCCATTTCGATCTATGATAAACGCGCCATCCAAGGCGGCGAATTCTCTCATCGTTTCTACAAATTCGTTATCGTGAATGCTGCGCGATTTCTTCGGGTGGCCTTTCAAGGGGTTCAGGATGAGCGGTTGCCCGATTGTGTTTAATTCATCGACATCGCCTAACAGGAAGACAGTTCCAATCTTTTTTCCCTCTCGCCCCTCCGTTGAAAACCTGAGCGCAATGTCGATGAGCCGGATAAACTCCTGCGAAATGGGGAGATCCTCCTTAGTGGCTCCTTTTTGATTTCTGAACCAGTCAAAGTCGCGCTTTGGATTTACGATCAGTAAGTTATCAATACGTTTGGAGCCCAATACACCTACTAGGCAAACAACGGACTCATGCTCTGATGTAAAGCCTTTCAAAACCGAAAGGATTATCGCCAGCGACACCAAGTCCATGCGCCCGACCTGTCCGTATGGAATTTCGACGCAATGATCGCTCTTACCGATATTTTCTCCAACTGCCTCAGGATCGGACATCACCCAGATGATGGTCTCATCTTCACGATGTTTATCGACTAGCTTTCTGTCTGATGAAAGCTCCGCCATCACCATTACTTTTTTGATATTCAGCTTTCGAGCCAAATCGAAACCATACTTTACCAGCAGGCGGGTTTCGGTTAATTCTGAGGGCGGACTTATTTTTTGTGTCTGAGTCATATCGTCGAAGAAGTGTTTGCGCTATAATGCTTCTATGCTGGCCACGAAGGCAAACAAATCTCGGTAGCGCGGCAGGGCCTTAAGCAGCAGGTCTGGAAAGTGATTGGGTGCGGATTGAGGCCAATCCGCGCTACCTTTTACGCTAGTGACTCAGATCAAAAAACTCAAGAAAGAACCTGACATGGGCAATCTGGCTCACATGCTGCGGCAGGGATACTTACTATCTAATAACTCTGACTCTTTCTACTATGTGGTTACGCGCTTCCTGTTCACTTGAATTTAACATCCCTGTCGCCACGCCTTTCATTATTATGCTGCGGCCGCGCAGCGGGCGCCATCAATGGGTGGGGAGTGAGCAATATGTGCTGTCGCCGAGCGTCACAGTGTTTGAGTTTACAGATCCGTACGGTAATCTCTGCCAGCGCTTGGTCGCAGAGCCGGGTCTTTTTTCGATCCGCACCTCTGCTGAGATCGAATGTGCGGACGCGTCCGACACCGGCTACGGAGCTCCTTTTATTGAAGTTCAAAATTTACCGGATGTGACTTTGCCTTTCCTTTTACCTAGCCGCTATTGCGAATCGGAGCGCTTCACTCAAATGGCGCAAAATATCGTGGCCGGGCAATTGGCAGGCTACAATCAATGCGTCGCAATAGTGGATTACATTCGCCGAACCATTGAATACACACCCGGCGAAGGGCAGGAAATCATCAGCGCCTGCGAAGTGAATAATAAGACACAGGCGGTGTGCCGGGATTTGGCTCATCTAGGGATCGCTTGCTGCCGCGCCCTTTCGATCCCAGCTCGCATGGTGGTGGGCTATTTGGAAACACTTAAGCCGATGGATCTGCACGCTTGGTTCGAAGTCTATGTGGGCGACCGCTGGTACACTTTCGATCCTTCGCAGAAAGATTTGCAAGGTGGGCGCGTCGCCATCGCCTACGGGCGTGATGCGGCTGACGTGGCCATCTACACTCAGTTTGGCAATCCAGTCGAGCTGTTGAGTATGGATATAAGTGTCGAGCGTCGAAGCGAGCCGTAGGCGACTAATCAAAGCCGTAGCGAATACGGATGCCTGAGTAGATATTACGCTCGGGCGCTGGTTCGTAATAGCGACTGCGGGAGGCGTTGATGCGGATATTCGCATTATACGTCTGGTCGAATACGTTATTGATGCCGATGAAAGGCTCAATCGTCCACGCGCCCCAGACTCGCTCGAATCCGATCCGCAGATCGCTGATCAGATAGGAGTCCACCTTAGCCGTGTTGGCATCATTCGCGTAGGAGCTGCCGTTGAAGCGAGTGTTCCAGCGCACGAAGAAGCCGTCCTCCTCTGGCTGATAGTTAATTTGCAAATTACCGAAATGCTCGGGAATGCCGGGCAGGCGATTACCCCCAAAGTCAGCGCCCGATACATCGAACTCCTTGTATTTAAAATCAGACCAGGTGTAGCTAAGGTCGATTTGTAGATTTTTGAATAGTTCAAACTGCACGACAGCTTCGATACCGGTGCGCTCGCTTTTGCCCGCATTGCGAAAAAAGTCACGCCCAGATGAGTTCGCTGGCTCGAAGGGCACGAGCGCATCGTCAATGTCGATATGGAAGGCGGTCAACTCGTAGCGGAGGCTACGCTCGTGGATGAAACGCGCACCTTTCAGGCCGACCTCGAAATTGGTAGCGGTCTGCGACTTGAGGTCGGCATTGAAACCACCGCCGATCGGATTCGCTAGCTCAGTGCTGGTCGGTGTTTCAAAGGAGGTGGCGGCATTTACAAACAGCGCTAGCCCACGAGTCAGTTCCCAAGAGAGACCGAGCATGGGACTGCTCTCCTCAAAACGGCGACTACCTGAATCGTCGCCATCGGCAAAAAAAGAGTCATCCACCTCGAACTCCAGCCAGTCTTGCCGCAGCGAGGCTGAAGCACTGAGTCGTTCGTGTAGCGCCCAACGACTGCTCACGAATAGGCCGAAGCTCTCGATCTGTTCTTGCTGAAGGAGACTAAGGGGCCCGCGCGCGCCGCTTAGGTTATCGTAGTTTTCCCTATCATCGTCTTGGAGGTCGTAGTCCAGCCCGGCGGCGAACTCTAGGCGATCGCCAGAAAAGCGGTAAAGCGCCCCAGCGCCGAGGAAATCTCGCTCGAAGGCGACTTGCCCGCCGCTCTCGAAAGGGAGCTTATTGGCAAAATCGCGATGGGTGTAGTAGGTCTTTAGCTCGATCGCATGAAAGTCGTCTAGCGCCTGTCGATAAATTAAGCCATACTGCTGCTGCTGCTGGACGGACTCGCCGCCATCGAAATCGATATTGCGCTGGCGCGCTTGCGCACGGTCTGCGCGGACTTCTTCTAGCGTCAGACCGCCGGGGTCGTTTTGTAGTGGTAGATCAACTACGTTCACCACCGCAGTAAGGCTGGCACTGGCTGTGAAATCGTAGCGGAACTTGGCGTTGACGCGCTGATTCTCCGTTTCATTGTGCCCGCGGTAGCCATCGTATTTGAGATCGGTGGCACTGATCAAGTAATTGAACGCGCCGGTCTGCCCGCCCGCTTTGAACTGCGCTTGCCGCAGGCCGTAGTCGCCAAAAGTCCAGCGCGTCTCTAGTAAGGGCGTGTCGGCACCGTCCTCAGTTTCGATCAGGATGACACCACCCGAGGCTGCGCCGTAGAGCGCCGAAGCGGGGCCGCGCAAGATTTCCATCGAGTGCGCCGAGCCGAGGTCGAGCCCATCGACGCTGCCCTGCCCGTCGGGCGTGGTGGCGGGGATGCCATCGACGATTAGCTGAATGCCCCTGATACCGAAGCTTGCCCGCGCACCGAATCCACGAATTGCAATCCGCGAGTCTTGCGCAAAGTTGTAGGGGTTGAGCACAAAAACGCCCGGCACTGTCTGCAAGGATTCGTCGAGCGAGAGCTGAGTGGACGCCGTTTGCAAGCGCTCGGCCTCGATCCGGCTGACAGCAAACGGCGCTTTTAAATCCGCTTGCGGTATGCGAGCGGAATCGACTGTAAAGGTAGGCAGCACATCGACCGCCTCTGCGGCTAGGAGCGCGGAGTGCAGCAGGTAGATTAGAGCAAATAAAAGGTGCCAACAAAGTCGCATCGGTGGCAGCATGTGCGCCGAAGGGAAAACCTCAAGCGCGGGATGAACTATGCGGGGTAGCGAGGGTGATTTTTAAAGTAGGGTGGCCACCCCTGCCTGTGATCCTGAAAATAATCAGCGGTGCGTGTTGACGAATCACGTTTTTGGATTCATCCACCTTGGATGGATAACAATAGAGTCAGCATCGGTCGTTGGTATATCGGCTTCGGTATCTTTTTAATCGTGTGTGGCCTCGCTGGATACGCATCAAACCCGGCGGCGGCCAAGACGGCTCTGATGTCGGGCGCAACTTTCGGCACTTTGAGCGCGCTGTGGGGCTTTTGGATGCTCAAGGGCGGGCGCGTGGCGGTGTTGATCGCAGCGGGGCTCACGACGCTGATGCTCTGCGCAGTTTTCAGCTGGCGCTCGATCGTGAGCTGGCAGTCCTACGCCGATGGCGAGCCCAAGCTTTTTGCCGCAACTTTGATCACCGCCATGCTCTTCGGCTCGGTCGCTTCCTTGATTCAACTCATTCGTTCGAGTAAGGCTCTGCTAAAAAATTAAGCCCTTTTCTCTTTCCCCTTCTCCTTTTTGGGCGCGATTGTAAAATTCGCCACCTAGGTGGCCCCGGCATCCTGCCTGTGCCTTGAGATCGGCTCACAGGCAGACATGCCTATGCTGCATTAAAAATATCGTGTTCACATGAAAGACGTCGAAATCTCCCGCGAGCCGATTGAGCTCTTTAAACTTCTCAAATTTGAAGGCCTCGCCTCCAGTGGCGGCGAAGCTAAGGCCTTGATCGCGGAAGGGCGCGTGTTGTTGAACGGCGTGGTGGAAACACAGAAGCGTAAAAAGCTGGTATCCGGCGACTGTATCCAGCTGGGGGAAACGAAGCTTAAACTCACGTTGATCGACTCACCGGCGCAGCCCTAGCCGAGGCGCAACATGAGCACTTTTAAAGAACTCGGGCTCTCGGACAGTCACATCGAGGCGCTGGCGCGGCAGCAGATCACGGCACCTACCGAAATCCAAATCGTGGGCTACCCTATCCTCCGTAATCAGCAGGATGCTTGGCTGAGTGCGCCCGCGGGCAGTGGTAAGACCTTCGCCTATTTGCTGCCTCTACTCGCTGGTATCGACTCCAACACCACGGATCTGCAAGTCGCGATTCTTTCGCCTACGCAGGAGCTAGCGGTGCAAATTTACGATTGTATCGGCGCACTGGAGACGGGCAAGGCTTCGAAGCTGCGCTGTCAACTCTTGATCGGCAATGCTTCTGCGCAGCGCCAAAAAGAGAAACTGAAAAAGAAGCCGCACATCGTCGTCGGTACGCTCGGGCGCATGCTGGAGCTGGGGCGCATACGTAAGCTCAAGCTACATCTCTGCCACAGCGTGGTGATCGACGAGGCCGATAATATGCTGGCCGAAGACAGGATCGCCGACGTGGAGGCGTTTCTAAAAATGACGCCGCGCGACCGGCAGTTGGTCTTCACCTCGGCCACGCAAAAAGGAGACGCCTTTCGCATCGCGGAATCGCTGGGGCGGGACGTGCAGTGGCAAGCCGCTGGCGCGCCAGTAGTGACTGCCGCGCAGCCTGCGACGATTGAGCATAGCTACGTAGAAACGCGTTACCACAACAAGGGTAGAGTCCTGCATAAACTGTTGAACCGCATCGAGCCGGAACGCGCCCTCGTATTCGTGCATCGCAACGAAAGCGCCGAGGCGCTTGGCGACGAGTTAGCAGGCAGGCACCCGCAGCTAGCGGTGCTGCACGGCGGGCTGAGCAAGTTTGAACGGCAAAAAGCGCTCGACAGCTTTAGGCGCGGCACAATCAAAGTGCTGATCGCTTCGGATGTCGCTGCAAGAGGTCTCGATATCAAGGGCGTGACTCACATCTTTAATGTCGACTTGCCGTCGGACTCCGACGACTACCTGCACCGCGCCGGACGCACCGGGCGCATGGGCGCGAGCGGCCACACGCTCTCACTCGCCAGTGAGGACGAGTTAAAATTGATCCGCCGCTACGAGCGCGATCTCGATATTCGTGTTGAGCGGATCGAAGCTCCCTTGGATCAGGACTAGCCCACTGTGGTCGTAGGGGCGCGACTTGTCACGCCCGCGTTGCATCGGCTCCTTTGGTTCGGCTCCTTTGGTTCGGCTCCTTTGGTTCGGCGGGCGTGACAAGTCGCGCCCCTACGTTTATTCGTCGAGTGCATTAATCCACCAGAGACTCAATCGCGACGGGCACTAACTTGACCGCTCCGCTCGACCGCGCTTGGGCGAGTGAGACCTCGAAGACTAGCTGCACATCGTTTAGCTCTGCGGGATCGACCAAGGTCTGCTGGATGCAGAATGTGTCGCGGTCTTCGGACTCCTCGATCCGCGTGTGGGCGCTGGAGCGGGCGCCAGGATCGAGGCGTATCCAATCGTGCGCCTCGTGGTAGCCAGCCATGGCTTGATCCATTGCGCTGTATTTGTAAGTCGCATCGGGGAAAAGGCGGTCGAATTCGTAGGCCTCGCACAGTTCAGAGTAGTTCTTGTTGGCCAGTAGCCGCAGGAAGCTGAACACTTCGTTACGCACTAAGCGAGTAAAGGCCGCGCGGTCGCGAGTGATGTCGCTCGCACCTTTGGGCGGCGCGGGGGTCTCGGACTCACCAGTCGGCCGATAGTCGGGATCGCGCAGCATCTCCCACTCATCCAGCAGGCTGGAATCGGTCACGCGTAGCAAATGCTTGATGTAGGTGATGACTTCATCGACGGCTTCGGTTTTGAAATCGGGCGGCACGGTGTTGACCAGCACACGGTAAACATTAGTCAAATGCCGTAGCAAGACGCCCTCAGCACGCATCAGCCCATACGACTTCACGTAGTCGGAGAAGCTGCTGTAGCGCTCAAACATCTCGCGAGCG
>Ga0222651_1000707_pt1 | contig 19232 bp, 15 predicted proteins | sample AntAcemetagen369_FD_179855 | JGI IMG/M metagenome (GOLD analysis project Ga0222651, IMG submission 179855) | Saline water microbial communities from Ace Lake, Antarctica - #369 | ecosystem: Environmental > Aquatic > Non-marine Saline and Alkaline > Saline | place: Antarctica: Ace Lake...
CCTGCCGGCATCCGACTCAAAGTGATTTGCCTGCTCAGCCGTAAGCGTGGCTGAAATCAACTCACCAAAGATCACGGCTTTACGACCAGCACTGTCTTTCGGTACAAAAAACCCACAATCCTTAAATTTAACCCGCGCGTGGTGTTCGCCCTGAGTTAGCACCATGAAGCAGCCTTTCTTCTGACACACCTCGGTGATGTTACCGCTGACCTTGGCAATTAGTTGCGCACCTCCGTCAGCTAACCTTTCAATAGCCTCGCCTAATTTCACGGCCTCACCGACAGGCATCACATCTCCAAATTGATGAATGCGTTCATCAGCAAAAGTACTTGAACAAAAAAATGCTGCTAAACATGTCAAAAACACCATACGTCGATTTAGCATAACAATGCCTTTTTAAATATTTCCGGTGAGTGTGTTGAGGTTAAAACGTTGAACTCAACTATTCTTTCAATGCGTTGCCCATCGTTACCGGTCGACCCGAGGTAGACCAAGCGTTGTAACCGCCCTTCAGGCTCTTGACGTTCTTAAACCCTAACGACTGCATGACCGATATCGCACTATCACCGCGGCCAGCTGCGGGATTTATCGCGCAGTGCACCACGTAGGTCTTGTCTCGATCCAGCAAGGCCACCTTGTCAGTAAAAGTGTTAGTGCTTACGTCAATATTAACCGCATCCTGTATGTGTCCTCGTCGAAATTCTCCGATGGTTCGAACATCCAGAATCACACGGTTTGAATCAGGCGTATCGATCCCCGCGACGGTCACTTGTTCAAATTCGCCACCGGCAAAAACGGGTACCGCAAACAATGTAAAAACCAGTAGTATCAGATAGCGAGATACCATGTTGTACTCCATGACTAAAAGCGCTGAAGCTTAGCATTAATGAGCACTTTGGTTGACGACGCGTTCATAGTTTTTCATCACTGTTTGAACTGCACAAAAAGGGCCTGAGCATTAAAGCGGCGTGCCAAATGGCGCAATCCATCCTCTGCAGTATTCACCGCATTCACATTGCCGGAAGCACCAAAAATGTTGTTCCAAACTTCAAGGAGCAGGTCATCAGCATTAAGCATCCATGCGTCTTTGGCTACATTTCAAACGATCCCTCCAGCGAGGTCGTTATGCAGTGGCGCTAATAGAGGTAATGCACCACGATCTATCCTTAGGGCGAGTCGTTTCAATGCAAGCACATTCAGCCCCGGTCCTTTGACCGTAACGGATGAACAAGGTTTATCCCGGTTCTTCTTTACTCATCCCAGTTGAACGTCGTTCACCTCATGGCGCGAACATGTCATGCTACCTTTGATTCCTTGCCACCTTTTCATCACCATGCCCGAAACAAAACACAATAATTCCCCGAGCAAAACCTACTGCTGCGAAATCGCCCGGCAAGACAAAGTATCGATGATCGGCACTGCTGTGCAGGTCGATGCCTGGTTACTACTGGAGTATCCGTACGCATGGAAGGCTCATGCGGTGGAAGATAATCTGCTCCCCAAAACAATCACCAAAGCATTCCAACGGCTCACACAGGAATTCGACGCAGTTGGACTAAAGCTACGCGTTCAATTGATCAAACAGGCCAAATCTGACCTGCAGGCGCCGCGACTGTTTTTCGCGGATGGGCGGGACAACAATCTGTCATTGCGAACTACCTGTCTCAGCGGTTATGACGCTTTCCCCGAGCTTAGTGCCGAGGGTCTACTCAACGACAACAACAAAGAGTTCGAAGACACTGCCGAAGAAATTTATCTGATATGCACCAACGGACAGCGTGATGTTTGCTGCTCCAAAGTCGGTCGCCCCCTCTACAGTCGGCTTAATGAGACCTTTGGTGAGCGGATATGGCAAACCACACACCTCGGTGGGCATCGCTATGCACCGAACCTGCTTTGCCTACCCAGTGGCTACGTATACGGATTCGTCGACCCGAATATTAGCGTTGGCCTTGTAAGGAACCACGATCAAAACAGTCTCGACATAGAACACCTGCGAGGTCGCTCGCACTATGCACCCGCGAAGCAAGCAGGCGAAATCTACGCACGGCTCAAACACGACATCACCAGTCGAGAAGCCATTTATTGCAATACTGCTACAGAGACGAACCGAGATCACTTAACAATTCAATATGGCGGGAGCCACTCCGGGGAGATTTCTTTGCACAAAAGAATGAGATTGAATCCATCTACCTCCTGCGATGAAAACCCAAAACCCAGCGCCGAGTTCCTGCAAGTTCAATAGTCCCAACCGATAAGCCTTGATCAATTGATGTGGGGATCACAATATCCGCACACTGTTTCGACCTCGCCTAGTACGTAAGAGGTTCTGGAAGAGATGTTTGAAAACTTCCCGCAAAAGCCACACGAAAGAACACGACCGCCACCTGAAGGCGCGCTATTCGCATCAAGCGTCAAACAAGTCTTTGCGAAGGAAGCCTGATCGAATAAATATCATGGTGGAAACACCCGGCCCCGGACAAGCGGTCCGGCGCTCAGGCGCTCCGACCGGGTCGCACATGTTTTGGTGTGGTCCCAAAGCTGCAATGGCCTGCGCGGCCTGACCACCGTGGCCCGACCACCGTGGCCCGACAAATAGACTCTAATCAGTGACCCCCTGACACTCTGACTCCAGTGTGACTTAACCGGAGTCACCTGACAGACAAGCCGTTAAGCAACCCAACCATAGGCTTTCGAAACAAAAGCCAGAGCAATCCGAATGTCCCCAGAATACGACTTAGACAAAAGCACTTATGCAGAAGCTCTTTGAATAGAGACTCTTCAGACAGCGCCTCGCTAGACAGTTCAGAGGTCAGCGCGTATTCGCGATAACTCAACAAGCGACTTTTTGTAATCTCCTACGATCCTCAGCACCAGATGATCAGCCCCGGCGTCCAAAAATTCTCGCAACCAATTTGCCATTGCGCCTGCTGTGCCACCAAAACAGGCCTGAACGGAACGAAGAATCTTCGGCGGTAGTGAATAATATTCCTCTAGATAGGCATCGATATGCTGATTGGCTCTGTCAGCATCGTCATCTATACAAACTGTGAGATAAACCGCCGTGGTTGGCAGCGCTCGGTCAAAGCGACCGGCCTCTTTTCTTAGAATGCCATGCTGACGTTTTACAGTTTGGGCATCCGGTCCGATAGGAAACCAGCCATCAAAGTATTGAGCCGCTCTCGCCACGCCCACATCAACACTACTGGCGTACCAAATGGGTGGACCACCCGCGGTATAAGGACTCGGAGCGACAATTACCTGGTCTAATAGCCACCGACCCTGCCAGGAAACCGGCTGACCCGTCCATAACGCACGACAAAGATTGATACTTTCTACTAGCCGCCCTACCCGCTTTTCAAAGGGTACGCCCGCCGCGCTAAATTCCGCATGTATCGGCGGTGCATTAGCGCCAATACCCACTCCCACCCGCAGTCTCCCTTCGCTCAACTGGTCAATGGTGGCGAGTTGTTGGGCAAGAAGCACCGGATTTCGAAGTGAAGACAAAAGTATCGCCGTGCCAAGCTCGACATCAGGAATGGCAGTTGCCATGCCCGCTAACAACGACAGAGGATCATGCCGGGGACGCGCAAATAGCGAATCACCCACCCACAACGAATCGAAACCCTGATCCCTTGCAAACCGGCCGCGATCCAATAATCCTCTCGTTGAATGTTCGCCCTGCATGATCTGCTCACGGGTCGGTACCAGATAGCCCAATTTGACCATGGTCGAAGCTCCTTAAAATCGACCAGTCTAAATCCGCACCGCCAATAAACGGAAGCTCAGATAGTCAGGTTTCGCAAGTAAAAACGGCAAATTCGTGGATAATGGCCCCGCGACCGCCGCATGGTCCATTAATGCGATCTATGCCATCTCCTAGTACACACTCGAGAACACCATTGACTGAAAACGCTTTTGCCTCACAACCCCTGTCGCCAGACCTCCTGTCAACGCTGGAAGATCTGAAATACCATTCCATGACCAAAATTCAGGCGATGTCTCTGCCAGATATTCTGGCCGGGCATGATTTGATCGGTCAGGCAAAAACAGGGTCCGGCAAAACCGCCGCCTTTGGTCTGGGTATTTTGAATCGACTGGATGTTAAAAAATTCCGCGTTCAGACCCTTGTGCTATGCCCAACACGTGAACTGGCAGACCAGGTCGCCAATGAAATCCGAACACTCGGGCGTAAAATTCACAACATTAAAGTGCTCACGCTTTGCGGTGGTGTACCTTTCGGTCCCCAAAAAGGTTCGCTCGAGCACGGTGCACATATTGTCGTGGGCACACCGGGCCGTATTGAAGACCATCTACGCAAACAAAATCTGATCCTCGACAACGTCACCAGCTTTGTATTGGATGAGGCAGATCGCATGCTGGATATGGGATTTCAGGATGTGATCGACAAAATCTCTAGCTACCTACCTGAGCAACGGCAAACCCTGTTATTCAGCGCCACCTTTCCCTCAAACATTAAGCAACTCGCTTCACAGTTGATGAAAAATCCAACACACGTGAGAGATGAAAGTGGTCACGATACTAAGTCCCTGCGTCAAATTCTGTGCACCATCCAGGAGAAATCAGACAGGACCAAAGCGCTGCTCTGGCTATTGGAAAAACATCAACCGGAGTCGGCACTGGTTTTCTGCAATACCCGACAGATCACAGAAGAAGTCGCAGATGCCCTAAAACAGAGAGGCCACTCAGCGCTCCCCATTCACGGTGAACTGGAGCAGCGTGATCGTGATCAGAGACTCATACGGTTTTCAAACCGAAGTCTATCCGTCCTCATTGCCACTGACGTTGCGGCCCGGGGGCTCGACATCGACGAATTGGATCTGGTGGTCAACTACCATTTATCCCCTGATCCTGAAATACATATACACAGAATTGGTCGAACCGGTCGCGCCGGTCACTCTGGCGTGGCATGTTCGATAGCGCACACCAGTGAAGCCCACAAGATCGAGATGATCGAAGCCGAACCCGGCCAAACCTTCGAGCGAACGAACCTCGGTGAGACTCGTAAAGACTATCGGCCGGAACCGCCAAGAATGGTGACCCTGCAGATTGACGGGGGTAAGAGGCAAAAGCTCAGACCCGGCGATGTTCTGGGCGCTCTGACCGGAAAAGATGGCTTTGCAGGCAATCTTGTTGGAAAGATTAATATCGCAAACTCCTGGGCATTTGTTGCCGTCGACCGCACCGTATGGAAACAGGCTCTGGCATTGATCAACAATGGAAAAGTGAAGGGGAAAACCTTTCGCGCGAGAAAACTCTAAGGGACCTCACCCCCCTAACGCTGCTTCTTCCGTCTCGCCACCACGGTAACTCGTTACACCTGTGGCAACTAACCTTGATCGAAATCAGGGTCTCACTCTCCCAGTCTCCCTAGAATCAACCCAATCTAATTACTTGGGCGACTGCTCGGGAGAACTTCATGGTCGAAACACATACAGGCACGAATAGATCGGCGGGAATCAGCTATACCGACATCCTGGAGGCCGATTCACATCCGGTCAGGCCAATACTCAAAGTCGACAGCCCAATAGCACCTGGCCCAACGGTGCTCGATGCGAGCATCTATTATTCACGCGAATTTCACGAGCTGGAGAAAGAAAAACTTTGGAAGAAGGTCTGGCAGATGGCGTGCCACCAGGACGATATTCCCAACGTTGGCGATTCTTTCGTTTACGAGATTTCCAGCCTGTCTTACATTGTTGTTCGAAGTGCTGAAAACGAGTTTAAAGCTTTTCCTAATGCCTGCCTTCACCGCGGTCGAATGCTGCTTCACGAAAGCGAGGAACAGCTCAAAGAGTTCAGATGCCCGTTCCATGGTTGGGCATGGTCACTTGAGGGCCAATTAAAGGAGGTCCCGTGTCACTGGGATTTCCCTACAGTATCTGAAGAAACGCATTCCCTGAAAAACATAAGCGTGGGTACATGGGGCGGATTCGTCTTCATCAACCCCGACCCGGATGCTGAATCGCTCGAAGATTACCTCGGTGATTTCGATGACAATTTCACATTGTTGCCATTCGAGCGAAGATACAAAGCGGTCCACGTCGCTAAAAAACTCCCGTGTAATTGGAAGGCAGCACAGGAAGCATTTTCAGAGGCTTACCATACGGTCGCGACTCACCCCACATTGCTCAGCAGTCTGGGCGACGCCAATTCAAAATACGATGTGTTTGGTAACTACTCTCGTGCCATGTCAGCGCACAACGTAGGTAGCCCACATGTCACCAAAGAGATGAGCGATCATCCTTACATGGAAGCCACACCGTTTACACGGCAGCGCCATGAACTTACGGGTAGCATCTATGAGCGCGTTGAAGAAGGACGAGTCAAAGTCACGACGACTGACAATCGAGTTGGATACTTTGACGATCGTGCCCACCACCTAGACGGAGAAAAATTCCATGCCGACCTGCACTTGTGTAACTGGGTTGCCGGTCGTCTGGTTGAAGGTATGGATGAACTACCAAGCAATGTGCTCACAGGCACGTTCGCAGAAAAACGTGCCATCGCAGGCAAGGAACGTCGCGAAGCGCTACGCAATACTCTCGGTGACGAAGTCGACGGCATCAGTGATGCAGAACTTCTGGATCCGATTTACTACAGCGTGTTTCCTAACATCAGCCCCTGGGGATCTTTTAATCCTATCTTCTATCGATTTAAGCCCGACGGCGATAACCCCGAGCAATGTATCCATGAATGCATGTTTATGCTGCCTGTGCCCAAGGGTGAGGAGCGCCCGGCACCTGTGAAGTGCCACTTCCTCGGGCTTGATGACGATTATATTGAAGCCCCGGAACTAGGTGCACTGGCCAAGGTGTTTAATCAAGACACGCTCAACCTGCCGTATGTGCAACGTGGACTAAAATCACTCGACAAGGTGATTTTTGCAAACTACGGCGAAACCAAACCTCGACATTTTCACAAAAAATTGGCTGAACAACTTGGCCTGGATGAGTTGCCTGGCTAGGAGCGATCCAGACAGAAAATGTTATTTTGATATCAATTATCCAAGATAATTGAGCCTAAGCACCGGGCCGAATAACCCTTAATTTACAGGGTTATTCTGCTCGGCAATGTGACAAAAAGAACACCTACGATACTCAATCCAAACCAGCTCAATCTTATTTTTCGACATTCCCCTTCGACACAAACTGATGGTTTACATCTCGCAGCGCCCGTAAATTCCTTTCCGCCTAACGAGCAATATGACTGCATCAAATCATCACCATTAATTGATCTGGGGCAAAACTTATCGCGTCAAATGTGCGTAACGTTTGATTAGGCACTAGTTAATTTAGGCACTAGTTAATTTAGGTACTAGTTAATTTAGGCACTAGCTAATTTAGGTACTAAGAGAATTCACTAAGAGAAAGGAAGGACGCATGAAAAAGATTGTCTTGACCGTAATAGGACTCGTCTTGTTACAGCAATCAACCATCGCAATGGCGCATGAACAAGGAAACTGGATTGTGCGAGCAGGACTCGCATCCGTTCAGCCCGATGCGAGCAGCGACCCTATCGATATCGCAGGTATCGTAACGCTTCCCGAAGCCGACGTAGGAGATGAAACACAGATAGGGATCACGGGCGTTTACATGTTCCGCGATAATTGGGGAATAGAGCTTCTGGCCTCAACTCCCTTTACTCACGAGATTGAAATTAGCGAAATTAACCTGAACGCAGGTGAGACAAAACATCTGCCACCTACGCTAATGCTTCAATTCTATCCCGATTTTGGTGGCGAGAAGTTCCACCCGTATATTGGACTCGGTATCAACACAACGATATTTTTCGACGAGAAAGTCGACGACGACCTTAACCTGGCGCTTGACGGTATCGTGGGCTTACCTCCGGGCACGGTTGACGCTGATCTCAGCCTCGACCAGAGCTGGGGTTTGTCCGCACAAGTCGGATTCGATTACATGATCAACGACCACTGGCTCGTCAACGGATCTATTTGGTACACCGATATCGAAACGGAAGCAAAAATCAGCACAGCGGTAGCTGATGTCAAATTCGATGTTGAAATCGACCCAATGGTTTACATGTTATCCATCGGATACCGTTTCTAGGGACTCCTCGTAAACACCACTCCGAAGTGATTGACCCTCAACTACGGTGTGTTTTGGAAGTCGTCACTCGCGACCGCGAGCGACGACTTCTTTTTTTGGCTAACCGCTTTTCCCTGCTGAAGCTCTGAGCTTGATACCCCAGAAGCTCGATACCGCTGAAGTTCTATACCGCTGAAGTTCTATACCGCTGAAGGCTCTTTTTCACTGAAGTTCTAAACCGCTGAAGGCTCTTTTCCACTCAAGTTCTAAACCGCTGAAGGCTCTAAACCGCTGAAGGCTCTTTTCCACTCAAATTCTAAACCGCTGAAGGCTCTAAACCGCTGAAGGCTCTAAACCGCTGAAGGCTCTTTTCCGCTGAAGGCTCTAAACCGCTGAAGGCTCTTCCAACCAGATTACAATCACGCCTACTAACACTCTTAAGATCTGACGGTTACTCACTCAAAATCGTTTCGATTTTTCGGCACAGGCCCGATCCTAGCGATAATGAAATACAGAGTCCCCAAGATCGATTGCCGGGATATCAGTTTTTTCGCGCCAGTAATCCTGAGTATGCTGCCACTCGGTTTTATCACCGCGCCTGGGCATCTTGTGCATTGAACGCCTTAGATAATTCGGATTGAAGTTATCAGGGTCTATCCATCCAGAAAGCTGCATTGTTTCATCTTCGGCACGCAACATGGGTGTCACTGACGATACGCCTTGCTCATCCATATGCTTCAACAACCGGCATACAAAATCACCAATCAAATCAACCCGCAGGGTCCAGCTGGCTCTAAAATAACCAAAAATCCAAATCATGTTGGGTACGTCTGTAAACATCATGCCGCGATAGGTCACCGTTTCCGCAAAGTCCACAGGTTTACCATCGACAGAAAAGGCGATATCTCCCAGAACACATAGATCGAATCCTGTTGCCGTGATCACCACGTCGGCAGAAATCGATTCTCCCGATTTCAGTTCTACACCGTCAGCCGTGAAACGTTCAATTTCATCTGTCACCATTGACGCCTTTCCCGATGATATCCCTTGAAAAATATCACCATCCGGCACAAATGCCAGCCGTTGTTGCCAAGGCCTGTAATGCGGGGTGAAATGTTTTTCGACGTCATATCCTTCAGGAAGCAGTGATCGGACCACGCCTATAAGTTCTTTGGCAACGGTATCTGGTTCCTCAATCGCGCGCTGGGTAAACGCTTCCTGATTGAAGAGAATCTCTTTGCGTACGATTTCGTGAATCCACGCGTCATCAACTTCGAGCGCTCTCAATCGATCTGCAAGATCGTTTGCATTCCTGCCCGGCGCAAAATACGTTGGTGATCGTTGCAGCACCGTCACATGCTCACACTCGCCTGCGATCGCAGGAACGACTGTCGCTGCAGTGGCACCCGAACCAATCACGAGTACACGCTTACCCTTGTGGTCAAAATCCTCAGGCCAGACCTGCGGATGAATAACCTCACCCTCATATTGATCAAACCCATGCCAGTCCGGCGTATACCCCTCACTATGCTTGAAGTACCCCTGACACATCCAAAGGAAATTCGCAGAAACGGTGACTCGCTCATCCGTGTCTTTTTGTTCCGCTGAGATAAGCCACCGCTGATCGTCACTCGACCACGCCGCCGTATTGATCCAGTGTTGATATCGAATGTGCTGATCGAGGTCATTTTCATCGATGACTTCACTCATATACGAGCGTATCTCCGAGGCAGAGGCAATAGGAGAACCCGTCCAAGGCTTAAACCGATAACCAAATGTGTAAAGATCGCTGTCTGATCGAATTCCCGGATATTGATGCGTAAACCAGGTACCACCGAAGCTTTCGAGCCCCTCCATAATGAGGAAAGATTTATCAGGGCATTGGGTTTGCAGATGATAAGCCGCTCCAATACCTGAGATACCAGCCCCAACAATCAGTACATCAAAATGCTCCATCTCATCGTCCTCTTTTCGACTTTATTGACACTTCATCTTGGTCCTCACCGTCCGTATTGTCGAACCACAAAGCGCAACTCACCAGCGTTTAGACCCGACTATTTGCGGGGCGAATTAAACTCTGCTTCCGTGACGACTAAACAACCTCAGAACCCACCCCGCGGGTTGTAACCACGGCGTAGATAGTTCATAAACACAGAGAAGCCTGTTAAGGCAGCGAGGGTTATGTGTTTTTCAAGAAAGAACGAAAGTCTGCTGCGGCGCTAAGCGCGCTCATGTCCCAAACACGAGACACGATGGTGTGTTTCGAATTCCCAGAACCCATTGACCTCAATTTGTCACAGGTCGTCATCGACAGGATGCTTCGCGAGGCAATAGTCATTGAAGCGAGTCGTTCGTTTACACAATTTTTCGGTTTTGAGCGTCGACAAGACATCATTGGTTGCAATCTGGCAGGTCTGTTCAAAGAAGGTATCCCGGACTGGTTTTTGAGTTACGGCCAGTCTGTTGAAAATAGCAATTTCAAGAACATAGAACGCCGGGTAAACATCCCATTCGGCGACCGTGACATCCCTATGATGATTTATATGCAAAATATTTTCTCAGACAAGAAGCTGGCGAGCCAATGGATCACGCTACGGGATGTCTCCCAAGAGACGGAGAGTGCTCGTAGGATCGAGGAAAACGAGCGGCTAAAACTCCTTGCGGTAGAAGCGGTTGGACTTCAAACGTTTACATTGAAATTTGACACTGAAAAATCCGGCCAACCTCACGGAAAAATGATTCTCGACAACCAGTCGGCCGAGGGATGGTGGGAAACGATTCACCCCGATGACAAAGCCCCCCTCAAAGAGTCTTTCACCGAGTTCTACCAAGGCAAGATCGAGCAGATGCATGATCTCTTCAGAACACAACCCGATGGGGATCATGATTCGTCATGGATGGAGAGTTGGGCGGTTGCCTCAGGCAGGGATGATAATGGGCGCCCTAAAGGCGTAGCTGGCGTTGTCATGGACCGGACAGAAAGCAAGGCGCTCGAAAAACGTCTCGTGGCAGGCCAACGGCTCGAAAGTCTCGGAGTAATGGCCGGCGGCATCGCACACGATTTCAACAACCTCTTGATGTCTATCACCGGCACGCTCGATGTTCTGATGAAGCGACGACCCGAGTTACTCGGGGAGCTTAAGGTCATGGATGATGCTGCGAGACAAGCTGCGCAGCTCTGCGATCAACTACTAACCTACGCAGGTCGAGGAAGCGGCAACCTTGTCGCTGTAAATTTGCACCGAACACTCCAAAACGTTCAAGACCTGTTAGCCGTATCGCTAAATAAGAACGCAAAATTGACCATCACTGCAGATAACCGTTGTTGGGTAAGCGGTGACGCAAGTCAACTTTCTCAGGTCATAATGAACCTGACTAGAAATGCGTCCGATGCGCTAGAGGGTAAACCAGGTGAAATTTCGATTCGAGTCAGCAGCGCGCAGTACGATGATGACTGGCGCCTTGGATATCATCTCGGCCGCTCCCTGCAATCCGGGGAGTATGTTGTCATCGAGGTCGAAGACAACGGCGTCGGCATGACGGTCGACGAAACGGACAAATTGTTTGATCCCTTTTTTACCACAAAGTTTACCGGTCGCGGTTTGGGGCTCGCTGTCGTCATGGGCGTCATTCGCGGCCACGGGGGCGGCATTAGCGTTGCTTCATCCAAAGGATCAGGCACCAAAATAAGTGTCGTATTGCCTAGAATATCCGCACCAGAATACGAGTTGGTCGTGAACCCAAAAGTACCTGTCAAGCGATTCAGCGGCCGGGTCCTGATTGTCGATGATGACGCGTCGGTCCGCAAAATGGCTGTGAGTCTGCTTAAAAGCATTGGGGTTGAAGCGCAATCCGTAGCAAGCGGACTGGAAGCCATCTCAAACATCGCTAGCGACCCCTCGCATTTCGACGCCATCATGATCGATGTCACCATGCCCGAAATGGACGGCGTAGAAACGGCAACCCGGATTCTTGAAGACTTCCCAAACACAAAAATTATCATGTGCAGCGGTTACTCCAATGTAGTCATGCCAACCAAGCTGGAGGAAGCGGTTGTTTTCCTTCAAAAACCCTACCGACTGAAACAACTACAGGAAAAATTATCCGTGCTCCTCGTATCGGGCTCGTAGCACTGCGACTCACCCGCTTTAGGGCTGCACGCGAACCTGATATATCATGACCGCACTGTTGAAACTGGCGACACCATGACTCATTGGGCTTTTAATCTCTCTCGCCGTACGCATCTTCTCTTTGCCCCCATCTTGTTCATTGTGCTTTCAGGAGGGCTATCAATCACTGCCAGCCTGCTGAGCACGGGCGATCTCGTAAGAAGTTCTTTGCCGTATCCGCACTTCGTGGGCACAACACTCTTATTTGTACTCATGCCGGCCTACCTGCTGATCGCACTCGTCAAACTGTGGGAAAACACCGAGTTAATGCTCACACAGTTGAAAGCTTCATCCAGCAATCGGGATCGCTCGCTCGTGAGAGAGGCAATGAAGCGAACCCCTTTTTGGCGATACCTTGTTATCCTAATTGGTTATCCTAATTGGTTTTCTTTTTGGACTCAGTCAAAACGGACTCTACCTTCGTACGATTATTGAAACGTCAGAATCCACCATGTTGGATATCGTCTTTGTTCTTCAAAGCGCATGCCTCTGGATCATCATCGCTGATTTTATCGCGTGGAGAATCAGCGTTAGTTACGTCATCTCTAATTTCACTCAAACGCTCCGAGTCGATATATACGACACCGCTCGATACCGTGTTGTCGCTAAAATGGCGACGAGCGACGTGTTAATCGTTGCCGGCGCTATGGCGTTTATGCCGCTACAGTCACTGGATGCTGAATTTCGTATCTGGAACTATCAGGCTGGATTTATTATCGGAATCAGCACGGCAATATGTCTATTCATGGTCCCGCTCATCGGCGCAAGACATAGCATTAGTATGCTAAAGAGCCAAAAACTGGCCGATCTCATTAAGTTAAGATCCGCGATCCCCAAAAAGGACGTCGCTCAGCTTGAAGCACATTTATCTCACGAAGACAGAATCCGCAGCATCCCAAATTGGCCTATCGATTTGAACCTCATCACCAGAATCATCGGCTATGTCATCATTCCACCCATCGCTTGGGTCGGCGCTGCACTGGTTGAACAAATCGTCAACGCAAATTAGGGCGGTTCATGTGCAAGCCTGACAAGTGGGACACCAATAAATGCGACGTGAACTTTTCTCTTCTCGGATAATCGTGTCGCCGCACTCGTAACACTGCCGGCCTTCTCGATCGAAGACAAAAAAACGATACCGCTCATATTCTGAACCCTCCCGCTTCAATTTCTTTGCTCGAGAAGACAAGTTGGTCACTCCGCCGGTCTCGTAACTTCGACGGCTAATTTTTATGGTTTCACGCGCAAGCTTCCGTCGCTGCCGTTCATCAAGGTTTTCCGGCTTGAGCGACGGATTACAGCCTGAGGTGAACAGGATTTCCGAGCGAAGATAGTTACCGATCCCCGCAACAAAACCCTGGTCCAGATAAAGGGAAGCCAATGACCGTCGTGAAAAGCGTTTGTCTTTCAGCCTACTGAACAGCATCGACACGCTAAAAGATTCGTCAAGTACGTCCGGCCCGAGTTTCTGCAAATACGGATGCTCTTCGATCCGATCACTTTCCCAGATACTAATGTCTGTCGCACTGTACAAACGAACGGCGTGAGAAGGTGTACGAAATTCTATACGCAGTTTACGGTTAGCCAAGGGCGCGGTCGTAAGCCTATTGACTCGCCAAATCCCGTACAACTGATTATGCGAGTACATGGTGATTCCTGTGCTGAACTCAATCAGCATCGCCTTGCTACGACTATAAACTTGCTTCACCCTAGCCCCGGAAATAAGGTTGTCGTAAGGGCGCACCGCATCATGATTCAGCTGCACCCCCGTAAGCTCCTCTCCCGCTAGCGCCGCAGACAGTCGATCTGCCGCTCTTTTTATTTCAGGTCCTTCCGGCATAAATGGAACTCAACAAAACATAATAAAATTACGAACAATCAGGGATTCCGGATCAATTTGATCCTCCGGAGACCGCTCGACGTAAGAAGGATGTACATCATTGCGCTGACAATTTGGCTCAAAGCCGAAACTGTGGGGCTACTATCGTGGGACTACTATCGTGAAACTACAACCGTGAAACTACAATCATGAGACCACAACGCGTTTCGTTACAGGAGATCTGGCGAATGGGCTGCAAAGGCGACCCACTGCACCCAGATGATCAGGACCATTTTACAAAACTGGCCAAAAACCGTTTCCACACGTTCCTACTAGGGATGCGCCATGCCAGTGATCACAGTCAGAATCCAGAACATGAGTCTGCTTTACTGATCCGCGGAATGGTTAAAGAACTGCAAGACGGCCAGGGATTAGAGGCCCAATGGCATCAATATCATTTCGCAGACAGCACCTTTGGCAAAGCGGTCAGTGAGCAATTAAAACCCGCAGAGAGTTGGATAGGTCGTCTCCTCAGCAAAATCTCGTCCTAACTTCACCCTAGGCCACTTAGCCATCTTTATGAATACAGGATCACCGATTAAAGATGAGGGCCCTGTGTGAAACGCGGGATCGTAGGAAAAACCTGCCTGCCCGCAACCTTCATTAAACTTGAAGCGTCGGTGGACCCTCGATGCATCAGTACTCACAAAATAGTGGCTAGCGTGAACTGATTTCTAGACTCTACTACTGGTTCGCAGCGGTACAATCAGCGTCCGGCGGTAACCGAATACTGGTTATCAGCCATCGATTGGAGAAAGAACTAAAGTCGCGCCAACTGATTCGCGACAACTATTGTTTACACTCCAGTTAAACACCATTTTAGAACTATTTAAGGAAGCCAGACCGTGTAAGAAGGCTCTCGTGTCGCATTAGCCATGCAACACGCGACGCACGCACGAAAACTGGCCTGCGCCCCCTATTCAAAGTTTCGTATGGGCACATCGGTGATCACTGATCAGGGTGAAATTGTAAGAGGCACACTGGTCGAAAATGTGTCACTGGGCTTGGCCATGCGTGCAGAGAGATCTGCTTTGTTCGCAAGCGTGGCCAACGCAGAAGGCACGCCAGCGGTCTTGGCAATAGCCTCCCCAAAAACGTCCGGCACGCTCACATGGCACAAGCGGTGCTTACCTGCAGGTTGCTTTGGAACTGGGAGGCAGCAACTTGCTAGTCGCCGTATCGGATGGAAAAACAACAGAAACCAAACTGCTGGGTGAGCTTGTACCGAACATGCCGAAAAAATTCTGAGACCTTTTGACACCCTGTGAGAAAAAATAGGCCTTCTAACGAAAAAGAAGAAGTAGTGAGGGACGACGAACTCAAAAACCTTGAGTACGCCACTCTGCTCGGGCACATAAGCAAAACAACAATCGAATTTTCGCTTAACGTCTTCTCAGCAACCTCGAACCGGTACCGAGCATCGCCGGAGCAGTACAAATCTCGCTTATGGATAAGCGAAGTCTCAAGCGATTAGCTAGATCGTTTGTAGGGCACCCCTTTGGGTACTCCGGTTGACATATCCATCATCCGAATGGGATCAGTATGCCCATCCCATTCATCTGCCGCCTGACGCATGATCCCAAAAAACATGTCGTAAAAATCACTCTTTGCCATCAACTGAATCATCACGCCAGGCTGCGTTTCACTGTCAATGTAGGCATGCGCTTTGTAGTCCGGGGCTTCACCATACCTTTGCCAAACCTTAAATTCGCGCCCTGCTTTTGATAACTCCTCAAGCTTCTCATCGACATCATCAACCCAGTAGGCCAGATGCTGTAAGCCGCCAGCGGGATTACCTGCCAGATAGTCTTTATAGATCGAAGGATGCTCACCCTCAGGCGTGATCACTTCAATCTGTTGATCACCGCAAAAGGCAAACCCTGCCCGCATATCAGCCAGGATATGCCCACCGTCATAGTGACCGGAGAAGCCACGAATATCCTGCAGAAAAAAGGGGCCGACACCGCGCGCGAGCCAGTGTTGAATACTGGCATCAACATCAGGCACCACATATCCTTGCTGAACTACCGGGCCAAATAGTGCACTCATAATCGGATCCATTTTCATTATATTTGGCGTCAGTATGAGTTAAGCGCGCCTAAAAAAGTAGCGGGCGGCGGCGGCTGACCTTTTGAATGGGCTAGTCAAAAACCATGAAAAATATGTTTTTAAACAAAAACTAATCGCTTAATGATATTGCAACTCGCGTGAACCTCTGACAGATTAATGATTGCCCACTTGAGCAACAGCCCATGCCAACGATTCCACGCAGACCTGAAGACTTCACGAATGACTGGCTGAACGAGGTGCTTGAGCCGCATAGAGGAAATACAGTCGTCACGAAGTGCGATGCAAAAAAATTAGACACTCCGGGCCAAACCGCTGAGGTCATCATGCTCAGTGTGAGCTATGACAAACCATCAGATTTACCCTCTCGCATGGTTGCCAAGGTCACCAGTGAAGACCCTGAAATAATCACGCATCTCATCGCAAACTACGATCAATATCGTCGAGAGACTTCCTTCTATCGAGAGTTTCCAGACATTGGTATCTCAGTACCAAGATGTCTGCATCAAGCACATGATCCGGCAACGCAGGATTTTGTATTGCTCATGAATGACCTCGCGCCCGCAATCTGCCCCAGTTGGAACATCACACCGAATCAAATAGAACTTGCACTGGCAGCCTTACCCACTTTCCACGCTCGCTGGTGGAACGACGATTCGCTTCGGCAGAAAGACTGGATGGTTCAGTTTGATGAAACCCCTTTTTTCGCCGCCGCTTTCGAAGCCGGCAGGCGAGGTGCGGGGGTTGCGCAGAAAAACTACGACGATGCGGAAACATCGCTGGCCGCTCTTCGCTACGCTGAAGAAAACCGGGATTCCTTATTGAAATGGGTGGCTTCTCGCCCGTTTACATTTGTACACGGCGACTACCACGCAAAACAAATGTTTTTCCCGACTGACGCCGGCGGCGACTTTGCAGTGATCGATTGGCAATTTCCTCGTGTTGCGCCGGGCGCCTGGGATTTTGCGCGACTACAAGGTATGTGCATGCAAACGATCGACCGGCGTTCGCTCGAAACAAGACTGATGTCCAGTTACGTCAATGGACTGAAGCGTGAGGGTATTAATGACTACAATCAATCAGAATTCGAAGACGATTATCGGTTTGGCCTTTTAATGAGCCAGACCGTCATGTGTGTCGCCCACGCCGATACTGATATGAACATTTTCAAAAAGGAATGTGGCGCACTCGGCGTCGACTGGCAGGATGCCATGCTGTTGCGCACCCAAACAGCAATGGAAGACTGGGACGTCCTGGACTTTCTTCGTCAGCTCTAGGCGGGATAACATCCAGCCCAACTATCTAGCCCAGCTATCTAGCCCAGCTATCTAGCAAAGCTCTGATTAAATGGGTATTTGGGTGTCCTCCACACCTGAGCGGGACGACTAACTTGGCATGACCAACGTGGCCCGACCAACGTGGCCCGACCAACGTGGCCCGACCAACGTGGCCCGACCAATAGACATTTAGCAGAGGTTCCTAGTCTGTGAAAACCGGCATCGCGCCCATTTCCCAAAGGATAACCGTCGCACCGAGCATCGCGGCGCAACCCACCAATCCCACAGCCACCATGGCACTAGCGAAGAGGAAGCCTCTCTCTGCGGGAATACGCATCACAATAGGGACACCAATATAAAGCAGATAGACTGAATAACCTGCCGCGGCACAACCAAGCAGGATGTCCAGCCATAGAATTGGGTAAAAACCCGTAGCGCCACAGACAAATAGAGGCGTCAAAGTGTAGGCGGCTATGCGAACGCCTTTGCTATACGTCGATGAATTAGCCTCATAAGTTTCTGACATCCAATGCACCATGAATCCGAGCATACCCGTGCCAATAAGCATTGCGAGATAGAACAGAGACATAATCTGAATCGCACTTCCAGACGTGAGCCGAATGACTCGATCGCCCAACTCCCACCCGATTTGTACAGAGCCGTAATACCAGGCTAACACTGGCAACAGCGCAATCGGGATCACAAATTTTAGATAGGTAATGAGTATTGAGTCGTCGTGATCACGAATCGACTCCCACGCAGACCTGGGTGAAAACAAAATTCCAAATATATGGTTCATGGGTCCTTCTCCGTTACAGGCTCTTCGGCCTGATCATCAAACAATATTCTCATTGATTCTTTATCGAGGTCATCGTACTGGCGGTTATAGACTGACCAGACAAACGCGGTTAACACAATCATCACAATCACCAGCGAGACAGGGATCAGTACAAAAATAATTTCCATCAGTTCACCTTTGCCAGTCGACAGGCGTTTAACGTGACCATGAGCGAACTGAGAGACATACCTAACGCTGCCGCCCAAGGTGGAACAAATCCTGCGACGGCCAATGGAATCACAGAAAAGTTGTAGATCACCGCCCAGCTAATATTTTGGCGGATGACTGCGTTCACCTTCGATGCGTACGCGAACAGATTAGGCAGACCTTCAAGCTCACCGTTAACCAGCGTCGCGTCTGCTGCTGACTGAACCATCTTATCTACCGGATTAACCGCGAGAGACACATCAGCCACCGCCATCGCACCAGCATCATTTAGCCCATCTCCGATCATCAGGACGCGTCGACCTGATTGTTGAAGCGCCCGCAACCCCTCAATTTTTGCCTCGGGAGACATGCCTGTTTGCGCATTATCAATACCCAGAGACAACAGGAGTGCCCGACCTTTTTCGCTCGCATCACCTGAAAATGCTGTCACTTCACGCATGCTGGTTTTGAGTTTGGATACTACGCCAGGCGCACCGACGCGTAACTTGTCCGAAAACCGAAACCAGGCGATGGGTTTGTCTTTCATTGAGAGCAAAACTAAATAGTAGTCATTGGACTCAGGCGCAGTTGATCCGGGCAGCGCAAAATCTGGCTTGCCGAATCGAAAGTGTTCACCGTCAATGTAGCCGCTGACCCCCATACCTGGAACCTGTTGCTGCTCCGTCACGCTAAGGGGAGTCGTATTAATGAGTCGCAGGGTATTTGCCACGGGATGCAGGCTTTGTGCTTCCAGCGAGGCCGCCATCGAGATCAATCGCGCCT
>Ga0222651_1000708_pt1 | contig 19207 bp, 19 predicted proteins | sample AntAcemetagen369_FD_179855 | JGI IMG/M metagenome (GOLD analysis project Ga0222651, IMG submission 179855) | Saline water microbial communities from Ace Lake, Antarctica - #369 | ecosystem: Environmental > Aquatic > Non-marine Saline and Alkaline > Saline | place: Antarctica: Ace Lake...
CAGTCGAGATGTCCGTGTAGCGAGACGATGCGCTTCGGCCGCAACCGTTTGATCAAGGCCGTCAGTGCCGTAATCTCAGGCTCAGACGCCGGCGCGGAGCCCGGGCTGAGCTGCACCGCGCTTTCGTGCTGGAGGCTCCAGCGGTGCGTAATGGGGTCAGGTTGCCAGTCGGCGGTGGAGAAATTCCGGTTCAAATCGACACCATTGGCGTTGCCACGCGTCCCGCGGGTGAGGCCGTCGGGGTTCGCGGCGGCGATCACCGTCGCTCGTGCGGACTGATGTCGCAGTGACCGTAGCGCGCGCGATAGCAACACCGTGGTGTCCGGTTCCTCACCGTGGATACCGCCCACGAGCAGGACCTCGGTTTCCTCGGCTGCGGGCCAAAATTCCAATCCTTTGCCTAAAACAGATTGGCCGTATTCTTTGGGTTGGCGGGAGAAAACTCCCCGTTCGGACATCGATCTCATCTCGGTCGGAAAGCTGTCGCATCAATCGTGACCGGGCGAGACCAAAGTGACGCCAAGTCCGGGAGCGTCCGGCAGGATGAGGACGCCGCGATGGCAGCGCACGCCAAAATAGGGATCGTCCGAGACCAGCAAGTGACCGTCGAGGTCCAGCCATTCCGCCCTCGCCCCGAGGTGGGCGGCAGCAGTGATCCCGAGCGAAGACTCGATCATGCACCCCAACATCACCTTCAGCCCCAATTCGTCGGCGAGGTCGAGCATGCGCACCGCTTCGCGCAGACCGCCACATTTAGCGAGCTTGATATTGATGCCATCGTAAGCCCCCGCCAGCTCGCGCAAGTTCTCCGATGTCATCGCGTCTTCGTCGGCGACGATGGGCAAAGGGGAGCGCTCGCGCAGCCAGGCCACGTCCGCGAGCCGATGGGCAGGTAGCGGCTGCTCGACGAACTCGATCCCTTCGTCCGCCAACCATTTGACCTGTTCGAGAGCCTCCTCGCGCGTTTCCCACCCCTCGTTCGCATCGACGCGCAGCGGCTTATCGGTGATCGCTCGGACCGCGCCGATGATTTCGCGATCGCGGTCGGTGCCGAGCTTTACTTTGAGGATCGGGTATTCAGCCGCTTCTGCGACCTTACGCGCGATGGTCTCGGCGTTAGCGATTCCGATCGAGAAGCTCGTAATCGGCAAGGGCGACGCCTTGATTCCGAGGAACTGGTGCAAAGCGAAGCCCGCCTGCTGCGCGAGCCAATCGTGAAGCGCCACGTCGATTGCCGCTGCCGAGGCGCCATGAACGCCGATCGAGGGGAGGGCCTTGAGCAACTCGCCGGGATCGTCCGTGCCCGCCGCCGCAACCACCCGTTCGAAATCAAGCTTCACGGACTCGAGCGATTCCCCGTTCCGTTTGGTGTGCGCCGCTTCCCCGCGGCCTGTAATCCCCGCGTGCTCAATTTCGAAAACCCATCCCACCTTCTCCGTTGAAACGCCGCGGGCGATGCCCCATGGGTTGGTGAGGGTGAGGTGGAGAGGGTGCCAGTGGAATCGCATGAGGTTAGGTTGGTTGGAAGGTCGGGTCGCTCAAAAACTACGAGCAGCGTGCTTTAGTATTTCATGGTTCGCCTGGCACGTCACTTGCTTCCTGAATTTTTACGATCGGGCCACCGAACATCGATTTTAGGGTGATACGAGCGGCTGGAAATGCCATGAATCGCAATCCTTAAACGACAAGATAAAGAGAATGCCTTGACTGTGACGGAGCGATCGCAAGACTTTGAATGAACTTGGATCTTAATTTTCAAATTTTCACGACCCAAACGACACCCTCGACAGGCGTCATATGTTCACTGAACTCATGAACTCACCAAAACGACCGACACAATGAAGAATCTCCCAATGTCAAAACCATCCTTTCGTCCTGTGACCTTGCTTGCTGCACTTTTAAGTACTCCAGCGATAGCACCAGGAGCATCCCTTTTTTCCTCAGGTTTCGATTCTTCGATCGGACTGACCGTCTTGGGAAGCGCGGACACGAGTTCGCAGTTTGGCTACGACTACAGCGCAGACGGCATTCCCTCAGCCCCGAACGGCAGCGGGACAACGGGTCTGAGACTTGAAGCCAACAACGGGGACGCCACTGCCGCCGCGGAACAAATCGTTGTCGTGACCACCGCCCTGATCACCGCTCCGATGTATCGCGTTTCTGTTGATGCTTGGGTCAACGCGGTTGGACCATTCCCAGGTGGCGGTGCGGGTTCTACCGAATTTGGCGGAATAGTTGTCGGCCACGATAGTTCGACCGTTGGACTCAATGGAGGGTCCTTCGTCTTCACCGGAGAGGGTGGATCGAGCCGCGATTACCGCCTTTATAAAGATTCCGGCGAGCAATTCCTAGCATCGCTTCAGTATGATGTTCTTTCCAACAACAATAGCGGCGCCGAATTCTCCGCAGCCTTCCCCGGCTTGGCACCACCAGCCGCACAAGGAGATGTCACGGTCACAAACGATGGCGTGGGCGGTTTCCAGTGGATGACGCTGAACGCCATTGTCGATCAGGGCGCAGGAACCGCGACGTTTTCGATGACGAGCGCCGCCTCCGGGAATACCGTTTCGATCGGCACCCTGGATGCCAGCGTGGGGAGTGCGTTCGCCACCAGCGGCGGCGCGGGGGTGGCTTTCGCGGATCTTTTCAGTTCCGTCTCAGGTAACCCGTCCCTGAGTTTTGGGGTCTTCGATAACTTGGAGGTCACATCGATCCCGGAGCCGAGCAGCGCCCTCCTCCTCGGCCTCGGAGCGCTGGGTCTCATCCGCCGTCGCCGCTAGCGAAAAGGCCTATCCAGTCTTACTTTCAAAGCCGCGCCCATCTGGGTGCGGCCTTTTTTGTGGTGAACCACCTGCCCGCCGATGAAGTGTTCACCTTCCGCGACTCAGGAGGCTTGTTCGGTTTTTTGAGAGGAGAGAGTCACTCAATCAGACCTGCTGAATTTTCCTTGCTGGGGAGAATGGCATTTGGTCCGAGATCTCCACCCGAACGGATCGCTCCGGCAAGATCTTGGGCTGTCACTCTCACTTCGGGATCTTGAGATTTTGCCAGTTCGTCGAGGACTTCCAATCCGAGATCGCCGACCGCTTGAAAGGCTCTTCTCGATTTGGCTCGAAGCGAGAACTCGGGGTTCGCGCGGTTTTGGCCGACTTCCCGCAAGGTGGCAGGGAGAGCTCGCAACCATGCCATGCGCTCTTGCTGTCCTGCCAAGGTGTCGAACACCAGTCCGGCGCGAACCATTTCATCCGGCTGGGGGAGAATCTCGATTGGGAACATTTCATCGTAGAGCGGCCGTGGCATGGGTGCGATCATCAAGATGCCGAGACGGTCCAAGAGGTCCTCTTGCCAAACCTTTGTGATATTGGAGGCCTCCACTTCCGTCATCCCGAGGGCTGACCATTGACGCCGACAAGTATCAAGGACCTCGTCATCCGTCCACGGTTTCACGTCGGCCTTCGCGACCCGAATGGTGCCACCGCCGGGAATGTTTTTGCATTAGGCACCCCTGAGTCCGGAACCGTCCTTGAAAAGGATCACCACCGGTCCCACCGCCTTAAAATAGCGGTTCGTCAATACGATCGCACTTCCATAAGACACGCCTTTGCCCACCTCGGGCGGAGGATAGTAGGCGAGCGGAATCCCACTCGGCGTGCCGACCTTGACCGAGACCTTCATGCCTTCCGCTCCGTAGAAATGAATGACTGGTTTGTCCCAACCTTGGTATTTAAAGCGAAGAGTTGTTTTGTTTCGCTGCAAGAAGTCGGGAAGCCCCGTCAGTAATTCGGGCATCGCACTCAACACACTTTCACCATGCGCACCTCATTCGCGATTCGCGTCTCGTAAGGCGACCGCGAGCACAGCACGGAGCCCCGCATTGTTCTCCGGCAATCTCGCATGGACAAAAGTCGCGAGTTCTTTCTTTCGGGAATCCGGGAGCGCTTTGATCTCGGCAAGATGAGCATTCAGCAATTTAGCCAGTGACTGACCGCCATCGTTTTTAAAGGTCGTTAGAATAATCTCCGATCCGAAGGATTTCTTCTCCTTAAGGTATTCGAGGAAGGGCTTCTTTGATTTCACGTCGAGCTTCCCAAGCTCCACCAGCACCCAGTCAAGGAGCGTCGATGACGGTGGATAGCTGCTAAATTGAAGGCCGGTTTCGCGAGGAAAGCTACGGAAGTGCGCGACGTCACCCAGCATTGGAGAGTTGTCCAAGAGTTCGATGATCTCATCTGGCTTGCTCTGAAACGACTCGCTAGGAATCCAGCGATAGAGAGGTAACCGATCAAGAATTCCTAATTTCTCTGCCTTCTCGAGTGCTGGGAAAGCCAGGGCTGGTTTCGCCACCATTTCCTCCAACAGATTCACGTATTGGACGACTAGTGGAGGATGTCCAAAGGGCAGATAATAGGATTCTTATTCTGAAGAGTAGCGATCACCTTGGCTCGTTCAGCAGGTGCCCCGAGATAAATCATGGCCAAGCGTTCGAGTATTTCGTTGATCCTCGCCGTGCCTTCTTCTTTCGCGACCGTATGCATCTCATCCAAGAACATGCCACCGACCTGAGCGGGCGAGGCGGCAGCCATTCCACCTTTGGTCGTGGCGAGATTCAAGATCATCTCTAGGCACTCTCCATCGAGATTGCGTTCACGAGAGACTTTCATCACTTCCTTGATGGGCTGTGGCGCTCTGTCTGGTGGGCCTTTCTTCATGAAAATAGGCCTTGCGACGTTTTTCATGCATCGAGGCATTACTTGGAAGACCGATGATACTTTCGGAATGGCCTGACAATGGTTCCCAAAGAGGAGGCATTTGGTGGGAGCCGTAGACGCGGCTGTTGAATGTCACGTCTAAGCGAGGAACCCAGCTCAAGCGACTTTGGGGGGAGACCTCTACCTGCTCAAGGTATTCCGCGATGGCGCTGATGAACTCAATATTCAACTCGAAGGTCTTAGCTCCGTGAAAAGCAGAAAACAAGGCGAGTTCGGATTGCTGCAAATTCGGAGCACCTTCCAAAAGCGCGGGAAGCTGACTGGGATCGACCGCCCCTAGAAGCCGGATCTGGTGCAGCCGAATTGCGATGGGGGAATCTTGGTCAGAAGCGAGAATCGTTGCGTAGATCTTTCGTGCTTCGTCTGAGGCTCCCACGATATGGAACATCGCGGCTTTCGTCCCGGGCGGATGCTCTAGTGCGTGGATCTTGTTGATGAGCATCGGAAAAATTCTGGGGTCCTTGGCGATTGCCTCTTGTAAGTCTTTCGCTTCCGTAGTCAGGAGTGAACTGAAGGTGTCACTGAGCCAGGCTTTACTCACTAAAGGTAATTCGGTGAAAATCCACCCGGTGACATCATCGATTTCCCGGGATTTAATCAGTTTATTGGTCTCACCGATAAGCTTCGAGAGTCTTTCGTAGGCCACGTTTTGCTGATTGATTAATTTTAATTCAGCCGCTTGTGACTTATAAAATCCAGCCGTTTTTTCATCCTGATCCTCGCTCGGCCTACGGGACTCGTTCTCAAGCTCTTGGCTGGGTCCAAACAAAGAAAACCCGCAAAACAAGGCCACGAGGAGACTTCCTCCTGAAATACCGAGAAGCGAATAACGGCTCTCCCGAGCTGGCCTGAAACCGAGCACGCGCTTGATACGGCTCACGAGCGGTTTTTCACCGGCAGCCACCCCGGCTCCGATGGCGCCACTTGATTCCTCGATACTTACGAGCGCCTGCGCGTAAGCGACGTGATCACCACAGAACGAGACCGCGAGGTCGTCGCAACAGAACTCTCGTTCGAGACGAATCCGACGTGAAATCCACCACACTACGGGGTGAAAAAACAGGAGCGACTCCACGATGGTTTGAAGGACATTGAAGAGGTAATCATGACGACGGACATGGCCGAGTTCATGAGCCAGGATCGCTTGCCAGCCGCCAAGATTTCGGATGGTCACAAGCATGAATCTGGTCAACCAAATCGCGGCAACCCGCGGGTGCCAGGGCGCGGCCCATCGCTTGAGTCGCGCGCGTAATGATTCGGGAGGAGAGGCCACGAGCGTGAGTTGCCAAAAACTCTGCAAGATCGTCAGCCCGATTCTTTCGGCGAGCGGCGAGCTGAGGAAGTCCGAAATTACTTTCATGACGATGAGTCGGTTTTGTTTTTCTGAGCCTCTGCAATGAGCGTTTTGACTTCACTTAATTCGTTCTTACTGAGTCGATCACCCGCCAAAAGGCTAAGGACGAGGCTTTTAGCTGATCCGCCGAAAGCGCGCTGCGTGACATCATCGAGCAAATTGAGCTGCGTTCGCTCGCGCAACTCTGCAGCGCCGCAGCGCAGGCCTCATGAATTCGGCCCATTGCCGAGGGGCCCAGCTTCCAAAGCACATCCAGAATCTCAAGCTCCACTCCCGTGGGCCGAAGGGGCCGAGAATTGTCATTGCCATCTTTTTTCTTCATGATTCAGTAACGAAAGTCTTCGTTACCGCAATGGAAATCTAACCGGAACGATGAAATCGTATCGCCCCGACTTCTATGGCCTGAGTCACCTTTACATGATCCGTGATTTTTTCGAGGTTGAACGGTTAAGGGCCTTAATAGAGGGATCGAAGAGCGGAGAAAGTGATCTCTTTGAGAGGAGTTTTTTTGTATCAATCTTGGCGCTGAAGGCGCTGGCGTGACTTAGCTTTTTGACTTTCTAAGTGAGAGAACGGCGAGTTCTTCGGCCCAGATCTTTTGGATGTCTTGTCCCAAGGCCAGGGTGTCTTCCCAGATGTTTGGGAAGCAGCTCAGTTTATATTCGTGGGTGGTGCCCAGTTCCGGCATCACCCAAAGCTCGTTCGTTGGTCGGGGCCCCTGCAGCCAATGTTTGAGTGCTTGGCGGACGAAGGGGCGGCACGCCAGATACTCGGGGGAGAAATTGCGATTTCCATCGGTGATGGGCACTTGGCAGTGCTGAGCGTTGAAGGGACGAATGTGCCAGAGCGTGGACCTCTGGAAAATGGCGATAATCTCGGGAGTGAGAAGTCGCGAGAGGTAATCTTTGGCCAGAATATGTTTCACCACGGCGGGGTGAGAGAAGTCGAAGTTCATCGATGGATCTTCTCCGGTGACGGCTTTGTATCCTGCCATGATTGCGGCGGTCTTTTCGGGGGTTTCGGTGCAGGTGTCACGGTGGACTTCGAGATGTACCGGGGCATTTTGTTTCTTCGCTTCCGCCATCAGCGTGAGGGTGAGCTCGATGGCCTCTTCGATCGGGGTGTCTTCGTCAGCTAATTGACAATTGATCGGGCCATTATCAATTGCCATGATCGCCGCAATGGCCGGAGCAAACTGCTCCGCTTTGACTGCGTCGAATGCGCCGCCGAAGCGCAAGCGATATTCTTTGAGCAATTCTTTCAGCTTCGGGTTGTCAGGGCTCCAGCAATAGCTCTGGAACCCGGCATTCTTGATGGCCGAAAGATGCGTGCGCAGGCCCGCTTCGGTCGCGGGATCGGCTTCATCGAGCAGCGACCAACCATTAATATGTATTTTTAAAGAGGGAGTGGCGTTTTGAGTCATGCGTTTTGGAATGAAATGGGACGGTCGTTTTTTAGCGCCCCATCATGAAAGGTCGTTTTACTGACGGGTCACCGTTAGGAATTTTTGAAGTCCGGCGAGATCGTCGGTGTTGATGAGATCGACTCCGGCGGCTTGGAGCTCGCGCCACACCGAGACCTTCTCCGGGGTTGCCCAAAAACGCACGCGGCGGTCGCTTGCGTGCGCTTTTTTAACGATCTCGCGCAGTTTCTGGCGCTGATCGGCAGGCATTTCGCCTTGACCATTCCAATCAAAATGGCTGCTCCAACGATCGCTGATCAGGGGCAGGAGATCGCTGGGATCCTTTGATTCGAGATCGCCCAGGCGCCCGTCGATGCCCGCGAAGCGCGGGTTACCAGCGGCGATGGTTTCCTTGGCTCGGTTGCCGCTTATCACGGCGGTGACCGCGCGGTGGGTCGTTTTCCCGTCCTTGGTTTCGGTTAGGATTTCGCGGTATCCTGCGAGGACTTTCCCAAGGGCGCGATAGGTCGCTTCCCCGTCTGATTTGATATCGATCAGAAGCGTGAATTTCGTCTTTTTACCACGGTGGACGTGTCCCTCGTTCTCCGTCACGCGTTTGCGCAGGGGCTCAAGGTAAAGTGCCTGGAGGGTGCGCTCTGGTCTAAGATCCTCGCGATCATGGGCGACGAGGAGCTTCCCATCGACGAGGTAGATGTCCGCTTCGACGCCGCAGAATCCATGCGCGAGCGCGTCCCACAACGGGCGTTCGTGCTCGTAGTCATTGTGGGCGTGCGCCTTCGGCAATGGCTCCTGCCCGGTAGCCGCGGTCACGAAGAGAAAGAAGAGGAATGCTCTTACCACGATAACTTTCCGGGTAGGAACTCATTGATGAGCTCGTCATAGAACGGTCGGAGAGCATCGACGTCGACGCGTTCGCTGCTTTTGGTGTAGAGATCGTAAGGGTTGAACTGACGCACCCAATCGAACATTTCGCGGTCATGATCGTTCATGAGGTGGGTGTATTCTCCCTCCTTGTGCGCGGCGTAGAACGAGTGATAGCGGATCATGGAGAGCGCCGGATCGGGGAGTCCGTCTTTGACGACGTGATAGAGGTATTCATCGTGTCCCCAGGACATCATGACCTGATCGAGTCCACATCCCTCGGTGTAGATGCCGTTGCGGGTGGCATATTCGGGGACTTCAGAATCTGGGTTGCTCTTGAAGAATTCGGGGAAGACGATCTTTTCGGAAAACGCGCAACCGAGCGGGAAAGTGTCTCCGACGACGGCCCACTGTGGTTCGTCAAAGAGGCAGAGGATTTTCCCGAGGTCGTGGATCAGGCCGGTGAGGATGAACCAGCGCGGGTGGCCGTCGCGGCGGATCGCCTCGGCCGTCTGGAGGAGGTGTTCGATCTGTGGCAGTTCGATGTCAGGGTCGCTATCGTCGACCAAGGTGTTGAGATACTCGAGCGCTTCCCAAATTGTCATCTGGCGTTTTTTGAGTGGCAGGAACTCGGCGCGCTTTGCTTGGGCAAACTCTCGGGTCTGGTAGCGATGGTTGAGGCGGTAGAATTCTTTGACGCTCGGCCGGGTGCCTGCGTCGTAGTCGCGGAAGCCCTCGGTGCCCTTTTCCGACTCGGGGTATCGTCGTTGCAGATCGTCCTCCCATTCGTCGAGGTCGGAGAGCGGGGAAGGATTAGTGGATTCGGGCATTTCTGGCAATTTAGTAATTCCTCTCTCCCATGGCAAGAACGGACGATCAAGCTAGCTCGCTGCCTGCCGGCGGGTCTTCCAGGTATCGACGGCCACGGCACCGATGATGATGAAGCCGATGATGATTTTCTGGGAGTAATCCGGGACGTTGAGCATCGAGCAACCGCTGACGAGTAAGGTCATGATCAGGGCCCCGGCGATACTTCCGATGGGGCTGCCTTGTCCGCCGCTGAGTGAGCCACCGCCGATGACGACGGCGGCGATGATATCGAGTTCTTTGGCGACGGCGGTCGTGGGGTCGCCACTGCCGAGGAAGGCGTAGGACATCACGCCTGAAATTCCCATGAGCGTCCCGCAGAGGGTGTAGATGAGAATGCGGGTTTTGGTGACCGGGATACCGCAAAGACGGGCGGTCGATTCGTTGGAACCGAGCGCGTAGATATAGCGTCCAAAGACGGTGTAGCGCATCGTGATTCCAACACCGATGAGAAGGGCGATCGTGATCCAGACGCCGGGGGCCAAGAAGAGCCATTCAGGGTCCGGGTTGCGCTGCATGAAGTTCTGGAGGGTATTTTCCGGTGTCCGAACCTGCGATTGCTTGGCGATCCCTTCGGCCGCGCCCCGCGCGATCAGCATCGTGCCGAGGGTAACGATGAAGGGGGGGATTTTCAAAAGGCACGAGACGCTGCCGTTGAAGGCCCCGGTCGCGGCCCCGGTTGCCATGGCGACGAGCGCGGCGACTCCCATCCCGAGCGCTCCGATGGTCGCGGGATCGCCGGCTGCGAAGGCATTGAGGGTCAAAGCGCAGGCCACGGAGCTCAAGGCGATGGTCGAGCCCGCGCTGAGGTCGATGCCGCCGCTCGTGATGACCATAGTCATGCCGAGGGCGCCAATGCCGACGATGACGGTCTGGGTGATGACGGTCTTGGCATTCCGGCTGGAGAGGAAGGCACTCAAGTTGTCCGGTTCGAAGGCGTAGATCAGAGCGGTGAACAAGCCGAAGACGAAGAGCAGGCCGATGAACGGGAGCAGCAGGGACTTCCAGTTGGATGAGAGAGCGGGGAGTGTTGGCATTGGACTTTTGGACTACGGGGCGGCGGATGAGAGCGGGTGTTTTCCGGTGGTGGCGAAGAGCAGGATTTCCTGCTCCGACCATTCTTTTGTAGGACGCTTCTCGCTGAGCGATCCGCGGTGCATGACGGCGATGTTATGACAGATGCCGAGTAGTTCCGGGAGATAGGAGCTGACGACGATGATGCTTTTTCCCGCGGCGGCCATAGCATGGATCAACTCGTAGATCTCGTGCTTGCTGCCGACGTCGATGCCACGAGTGGGCTCGTCCATAAAGAAGATGTCGCTGTCGTGGTGGATCATGCGCGCCAGCGCGACCTTCTGCTGGTTGCCACCGGAGAGTGCGCTCACTGGCTGGCTGGTGTTTGCGCAGCGGATATCCAACTTCTCTGCGAGCCGGTCAGCGGTGGCTTTTTCCTCGTCGAGTTGTAGAAATCCAAAGCGGGAAGTTTTGCGGATTGCGGAGAGCGTAGTATTTGTGGCAATGCTGAGGTTCTGCGCCAGCCCTTCGTCCTTGCGGTTTTCGCTGAGGTAGTCCAGCCCGCCGGTGAGTGCTTTGATCGGTTGAAATCCGGAAAGGTTCATCTCGCCGCCGCCGCGGAGTTCGATTCGGCCGCTTACGACTGGATCGAGGCCGAAGAGGCAGCGGGCGAGTTCGGTACGACCGGCTCCGACGAGGCCGAAGATGCCGAGGATCTCCCTGCCTTGGAGCTCGAATGAAACTCCGCGTGGGAGAGCGGTGCCGTGGACGTTTTTTACCGCGAGCACGACCTCGCCGGTGTCGTGATCCGGGCGCGGATACATTTCAGCGATTGTCCGGCCGATCATTTGCTCGACGAGCGACTCGGGCGTGGATTCGGCGACGAGGCCCTTTCCGACAGATTCGCCATCACGCAGGACGGTGTAGCGGTCGGCGATCTCATCGATCTCGTCGAGGAAATGGCTGATGTAGACGAGGGCGAGTCCCTCGTCCCGGAGTTTTCTGATCACGCGGAACAGGGCTTGCTTGTCCTTTCCGGAGAGAGAACTGGTGGGCTCGTCCATGATGATGACCCTGGCCTCGCTTACGATGGCGCGGGCGATCTCAACAATCTGCTGGCGTGCGATCGTCAGACTCCGGACCTTCCGGGTGGGCAGGATATCTTCCGCACCCAAGAGCTGGAGCGCGGCTTTGACTTTTTGCGATTGCGAGCGCAGGAATCCAAATTTTGTCTGCTCCATCCCGAGCGTCATGTTCTCCTCGACCGAGAGATGGGGGGCGAGGGTGAGTTCTTGGTAGATCATCGCGATCCCGGCTCGGCGCGCGACACTTGGGCTTGTCAGGGCGAGCGGTCTCCCTGCCATTTCGACCGATCCGGAATTCGGCTGGTGGGCGCCGCTCAGGACTTTCATGAGCGTGCTCTTGCCGGCACCATTTTCGCCGATCAGGGCAAGCACCTCACCGGCGCGGATGTCGAGTGACACGCCGCGCAGCGCCTGCACGGGCCCAAACGATTTCGTGATCGCATTGAGCCGAAGAAGCGGACCAGATGCTACTGCTTCAGCCACTTGTCGAGGTCGGGTGCGACGAGTTCTTGGATACGGCTTTCACCCAGGTTGTCGGAGGTGAGGATAATGGATCCGGTATCGATGATTCGTTCGACCTTTTCGCCTTTGAGGTGGGCGACGGAGTGCTTGACGGCGAGGTAGCCCATATTGAATGGATCCTGGAGAGCCAGAGCATGAATCACCTTCTCTTGGACGCCCGCCAGTAGGGCATCATTGACGTCGAAGCCGACGAATTTCACTTTACCCGCGATGCCCGCACCTTTCATCGCGGCCATCATTCCCTCGGTGGCTGATTCGTTCGGTGTGAAGATGCCGTCGACTGAATCGGCAAACTGGTTGAGCAAATTATTGGCGACCTCCTGTGATTCTTCGACGGTTGCGCCGGCATACTTATCGGCAGAGATGAGCACGATGTCCGGGCCGTGTGCCTTGAGGCCCTTGAGAAATCCTTCCTCACGTTTCTGGGTGCTGGCGGAGCCGACCATGTGGCGCAGCAGAATTGCGTTACCCTTACCGCCCATCAATCCGGCGAGTTGTTGGCCACATTTTTCCCCGGCAGCGAAGTTATCGGTGGCGACAAAGCTGTCGAAGTATTCATCCCCGGCGGGTGCGAGTCCCGAGTCCCAGATGACCACTTTGATCCCTTCGTCGTGCGCCTCCTTGACTGAACGGATCATGGCCTCGTCATCGAGTGGAGCGAGCGCGATGGCATCGACCTGCTGAGTGACAAAATTCTGGACGACCTTGATTTGCCCTTCGCGGTCGCTCTCGACCAAGGGGCCTTTCCACAGGATGGTCACGTCTTCCTCCTCGGCCGCTTTGATGGCACCGGCGTGGATCGTTTTCCAGAAGAGGTGGTTCGTGCCTTTTGGGACAACGGCGATGCGGAGTTTTTCCCCCGAGTCTGAGTCATCGGGATCTCGACAACTGGTGCTGAGCAGTGCGAAAGTAAAAAAGGCGAAATTAAGAAGGAGTCGTTTTAGAGAGGGCATGGCCTAGATGTTAGGAGCGTGTTGTTTGAGTGACTGGTGGAAGGAGGCTGAGGAGCAGCGCTGACATGCGGAACTGGCGGGAAGAAGAATCGGGCAAAACGGCGGCGTCATTCTTCCCGCAGGGCGTTTCCATAACCGGAGATCGTAAGGCTCCTTCGCGCCATGCCAAGGATTGTTTTGGCGGCGCTCGGTCCGTGAGTTCCGGGGGCGATTGGACGGTGGCCAAGGGGATCGGCCAAGAGGAGTCGGCTTCATGCAACCTTATCGCAGGGAGGTTCACATCTGGAATGGGCAAGCGGGTTTGAAAGTGCTCGCTAAGGGCCAGAAAAACTCAGACCTTAATTTTATGAAGCTCACGCGCTACCACGACCAGAATTCCATTGTCCCGGGCGTCTTTGCCTCCGAAACCGAAATCTATAATTGTGCAAGCTTTGGCGAAGATTGGGGAGAGTCCTTTTTTGAGAACCACGGTCTGAGAAGACTCGCAGATTTTCTTGAGGCAGAAGGAGATTCTTTGCCGAAGGTGCAACTCGCAAAGGTGCGACTTGCTCCGGCGATTGCTCGTCCTTCCAAGATTATTTGTATTGGTCTAAATTACGCCTCGCATGCCGCCGAAGCGGGGATGGCGCCTCCGACCGAGCCCGTTGTGTTTTTTAAGGCAACGACCGCTTGGGGCGGGCCGAACGATGCCATTGTTATTCCTCGTAATTCCAACAAAACGGATTGGGAGGTGGAGTTGGCCGTGGTGATTGGAAAGAAGGCGAAATATGTCAGCGAGGCGGACGCTCTCGATTACGTCGCAGGCTACGCGGTGCACAATGATTACTCCGAACGCGAATGGCAGCTGGAGAAAGGGGGACAGTGGGTAAAAGGAAAGTCCGCCGATAGTTATGCCCCTTTTGGACCCTATCTTGCCACGAGCGATGAGGTGATTGATCCTAACAATCTTGAGCTATGGCTCTCGCTGAACGGCAAAAAACTCCAGGACAGTTGCACCTCGGATTTCATCTTCAATATCCAACAGGTGATCAGTTACCTGAGTGAATTTATGACCCTACTTCCAGGTGATGTCATTTCCACCGGAACTCCGGCCGGTGTGGGTTTGGGCTTTGATCCTCCCATCTATTTAAAAGAGGGCGATGTTGTCGAGTTGGGGATTGCCGGTCTCGGGACCCAAAGGCAGACGGCCATTAAAGAACGTTAAACGCATGAAAATTACTTCCGCTAAAATTATCGATCTCCGTGTTCCGACTTCGGACGAGATGTTGGGGTCCGACCCGTTTCACAAGGCGCCTGATTATTCCTCGGCGGTTTTGCATCTGGAAACCGACGGCGAATTGCGCGGAGTTTCGGTGGTCTTTACGGTGGGCGCAGGCACCGATTGGATAGGCTACGGAATTCAAGATCTGGCTCAGTTGGTGATCGGATCGACGCTCGAAGACTTCACCGCAAGTCCTCTTACGTTGTATCGGCGGCTCATCGATCACCATCAATTGCGATGGTTGCATGATGGTATTTTCCGCATGGCTTGTGGCGCGATCCTTAATGCGATGTGGGACCTGTGGGCGAAGTCCGAGAATAAGCCGCTTTGGAAACTGCTGGTCGATCTCGAGCCGGAGTTTGTCGTTGGCTGTATTGATTGGCGAAATTTGAAGGATGCCCTGACGCCCGACGAAGCGCTCGAGATCTTGAGCAAGGCGAATAAGAAGCAACGTGAGGAAGAGATGGCGGAGGTGGGCCCGAAGGCGTATTGCACCGCGGGCTGGCTGGGTTTAAGTGATGAGGCCATTCTTAAAACGGTGCGGAAGCTCCAGGAGAAGGGATTCGATGCTTTCAAGGTGAAGGTCGGGATGGATCTTGAAGCGGATGTCGCTCGTATCAAATTCATGCGCGATGCCATCGGTCCGGACGAGGCCTTGATGGTAGATGCCAATCAATACTGGGGAGTGGAAGAGGCCAAGAGTCACGTCGAACACTATGTGCGATACGGCTTGAAGTGGGTCGAGGAGCCGATCGCGCGGGATGATGTTCTCGGTTACGTGGAGCTCTCGAAAACCTTTGCGGAGGCCTCATTTGACTTCGCCTGCGGAGAGCATGCGGCCTCGCCGGTGATCTTTAAACAACTCCTCAAGAGTGGCGCGATCGGATATTGCCAGATCGATGCCGTTCGCGTTGCGGGAGTGAACGATGTCATGGCAATCATTTTGATGGCGGCGAAGTATGAGGTTCCGGTATGCCCGCATGGAGGGGGGATTGCCTTGTGCAATATGATTCAACATTTTGGAATGTGGGATCAGATTGCCGTAAGTGGTCACTCGGAAACTCAGCTGGTAGAATATATTGATTTCCTTCAAGAAGCGGTCGAGGAACCGGTCCGAATGAAGGAAGGGCATTATCTGACTCCGCGTGCGCTAGGATGGGGGCTGGAATTTCATGAAGAATTTCTCGCTGACCACACTTACCCGACCGGGAAGATGTGGCGAGATCGACCAAAGAACCGGAGTGGTGTGCACTTCGAATGGGAACCTGAAAATGAGAGAAAACGATGAACCTTCAATTGCATAATAAAGTGGTCGTTGTCACCGGAGGTGCCAAGGGGATCGGAGCGGCTTGTGTGCAAATCTTTGCGGATGAAGGGGCGATCCCGGTGATCGTCGGGCGCTCGCCGGATATCGGGCGGGAGTTGATTGCGAAGTGCGGTCGCGGATTGGTGGTGGAAGCGGAACTGACCTCGGAAGAGGCCTGTCGAAATGCCATTGCTGAGACCATGAAAGCCTATGGCAGGATCGATGGCTTAGTGCACAACGCGGGCATCAATGACCAGGTTTCGCTGAGAGACAGCACGGCGGATTTCTTTGGATCGCTGCAAAAGAACCTTCTGCACGTCTTTGCCCTGACGCACTGCGCGCTCGAGGCCTTGATCGAGTCGCGGGGATTTATTGTGAATGTTTCCTCCAAAGTGGCCGTCACCGGGCAGGGTGGGACGTCGGGCTACGCGGCCTCGAAAGGTGCCATGAATGCGCTCACCCGCGAGTGGGCTTTGGATCTGGCGAAACACGGCATTCGCGTCAACGCGGTGGTCCCGGCAGAAGTGTATACCCCGATGTATGAAGGCTTGGCTGCGGCGACGGATGATCCGGAGAAATTTCTCGATGAGATGTCCGGGCTGATTCCTTTGGGGCGGCGCATGACGACGGCGGAGGAAATTGCCAATGTCGTGGTCTTCCTCGCCTCGGATCGCTCGGCTCATACGACAGGGCAGATCATCTCTCCCGACGGGGGCTATGTGCATCTCGACCGAGCCTACCAGCCGGAGCGTTGAAGACTTACTGCTGCCGAATCTAGGCGAAAATATCTTCTATCACGCGACCGCCCCCCGGACCGGTGAGACGGTGATCCCTGCCCGCGTGATTGAAGGTCAATTCGTTCGGGTTCAATCCGAGGAGATGCAGAATTGTGGCATGGAGATCGCGGAAGTGCATCTTGCCCTCGACCGCACGGGCTCCCGTTTCGTTGGTCGCGCCGTAGGTGAAGCCAGGTTTGACGCCGCCGCCAGCCAACCAGAAAGTGAAGCCCTTCTGGTTATGCCCGGTTTCGTCCTTCCCCCCCGGCGTTAATCCTGGCCGACCGAATTCACCGCCCCAGACCACCAAGGTCTCTTCGAGCATCCCGCGCTCTTCCAAATCCTGTAGCAGCGCCGCAATCGGGGCATCGGTGGCGAGACAGTTCGCCTCGAGGTCGCGGCGGTGGTCTTTGTGCTGGTCCCAGCTGCCGTGGTTCACCTCGACAAAGCGCACTCCGGCCTCGCAAAATCGGCGTGCGAGGAGGCACTGGCGGCCGAAGTCGCTCTCGCGGCAGGTTCCCACGGCATACTTCCGACCGACCTGATAGCGCTCGAGGACAGACTTGGGTTCGGTGGCAAGATCCATCAACCCCGGCGCCGCGGTCTGCATGCGGAAGCCGAGTTCCATCGACTGGATCACCGCTTCAAGCCTGGGATCGTCGCCGCTGCGATCCCGGTGATCGCGATTGAGCCTCTGAATAAAATCGAGCTGCTTGCGCTTTGAGTCCGGCGGCAGGTGATCGCCGGTGACGTTGGGAATCGTGGCCCGTGCCATGTCCTCGCCGTTAATACCGATCGGTGTCCCTTGGAAAACGGCCGGTAAAAATGCCGAGCCGTGACAGTTTGGTCGCGATGAGTTCAGGCTGATGAAACCAGGTAGGTTTTGGTTCTCCGTGCCCAAGCCATAGCCGACCCAGGCGCCGAGGCTGGGGCGCTCGCGCAGGCGATCACCGGTATGCAGCTGGAGAAACGACTGGGCGTGGATGCCCGTGTCACAAAACATCCCATTGAGCACGCAGAGCTTGTCAGCATGCTTCGCCGTTTCCGGAAGGAGCTCGGAAATCTTCAGGCCGCTCTCGCCGTGCGGCGCGAATTTGTAGGCCGAGCCCGGGTGCGGTTTCTTGCCGGTCTGCGGTTTGTGATCGAAGGTGTCCATCTGCGCCGGGCCGCCGCTCATGCAGAGAAAGATGACCCGCTTCGCCCGTGCAGGAATCGGTGGTAACTTGGGCGACAGGCCCGGGAATTCCTTGGACTGGGCGATCAGGGCACTGAGCGCGAGGGAGCCGAAACCGCACGAGGCGGTGCCGAGCATGCGTCGGCGCGAGAAAAGTAAATCAGTCGACATAGCGGAATTCATTGGTGGCGAGAAGGGCTTGACAGAGTGCCGGCCAGGCTTGCGGGCGAGGTTGCATCGTGTCTACGAGAATGCGGGCATCGGAGAGTTCCACGGGCGTTGGGGCGCGCTTGAGCGTTCGTTTCCAAACGGACTGGATACGAGCTTCGATCGCGCTCTGGGGATTGAGCGATTTCGCGAAGACCTCGGCTTGCGCGGTCACGAATGGGCTGTTGAGCAGAAAGAGCGATTGGGTTGGGAGCATCGTTTGATCGCGCTTGCCGGTCACCTTGAGGGAATCGGGGAGATCGAAAGCGGCGAGCTCTTTTGGCGGCGAGTTCCTCAGCATGCAGAGGTAGACGCTGCGATGAGTGCTCGGCTGGTGAAGGTCGGGGGCGCGGTTGACAAGGAGTTCGAGGTGGCGGATTGGCGAGCCCTCGGCAGGTTCGGGGTTCAGGTTGCCCGAGGTTTTCAAGATGCTATCGCGGAGCGTTTCGGCATCCATCCGTCGCCGTAGATGGCGCGCGAGCCACAGGTTATCCGGGTCTGATTGCATGGGGCCAGCCGCGGCACGGCTGTCGAGCTGATAGGTGCGGGACAGCACGATCGCACGGATCATCGCCTTCACCGACCAGTGGTGTTCGGTGATAAACCGTGTCGCGAGGGAGTCGAGCAGTTCGGGGTGAGTCGGTTTTTCACCGTAGACGCCGAAATCGTCTGGCGTGCCAACCAAGCCCTTCCCAAAAAGGTGAGCCCAGATCCGATTGACCATGACTCGGGCGGTCTGGGGATGGTGTGGGTGGACCAACCACGCGGCGAGTTCTCGACGTCCGCTTTGCTTTGGGGGGATTACGATTTCGCGCAGCGCCTTGCTTTCATAGGCGGTAAGGAATCCGCGCGGCACAGCGTCACCGAGCTTTTTCGCGTCGCCTTTGAGGTTGATCTTGCAATTTGCAGGCGCTTTTCGATCGCGCACGCCCATCGCGACGGGCGTTCCAGGAGCGTAGGTGAATTCCTCTTTGGGCCGCGCATAGTTGCGCATCTCCAAGGCCTCGGTTTCCGCCATCAACTTTAGTGCCTCGGGTGGGGCCGGCACCTTCGCAGGTGTCTTCAAAACGTGCAGCGGGGTGGGCGGGGCCGTCAATTTTTCGTTGGCGGCGATCCCCCACAGTGTTTCCGAACTCGTGAAAAGTCCGGCCATCGCGTAGTAATCACGCGTGGGGATAGGATCGAATTTGTGATCGTGACAGCGTGCGCAAGCGACGCTCAGTCCGAGGATGCCACTGCCGATGACATCGATCTGATCCGCGACCACATCCATCGCAAAATTGGTATTCATCGCCGTCGCCGGCTTGGCACCGAGGGCAAGAAATCCGGTCGCAACAAGATTCCGATCGCGTTCCGCATCTGAGTTCGCTTCCAAGAGGTCTCCCGCGATCTGTTCGCTTAGAAACTGATCATAGGGCGTGTCGCGATTGAAGGCGTCGATGACGTAGTCGCGGTAGCGCCACGCGTTCGGGAAAGAGGCGTTGCGGCTGAGTCCGTCGTTGCCGTTCGATTCCGCATAGCGCGCGACATCGAGCCAGTGCCGGCCCCAGCGTTCACCAAAATGCGGTGAGGCGAGCAGCTTGTCGACCAACTGTTGGATCGCGCGAGGCGCGTCTGATTCGAATGCGGCTTCGA
>Ga0222651_1000713_pt1 | contig 19092 bp, 19 predicted proteins | sample AntAcemetagen369_FD_179855 | JGI IMG/M metagenome (GOLD analysis project Ga0222651, IMG submission 179855) | Saline water microbial communities from Ace Lake, Antarctica - #369 | ecosystem: Environmental > Aquatic > Non-marine Saline and Alkaline > Saline | place: Antarctica: Ace Lake...
AGCTATATTCGTAGGTTCACAAGCTTGGGAATGGGCAACTTTTATAAAGGGCGATTTTGGAGCTTTGGAAACCAAAGGGGGTAGAGTTTTGCAATTCGTAAGTGCGGATTCAGGACAACGTTTGGCAATAAGGGATTTTGCAGAAACACTGCCTAGTGAAAGGGTAAATCATGAAAAGAAGAATGGAATTTGGTATTATCAAGGAGATGCCCTACCTAGTTATTCCTTAAATGAAATTGTGGAAGGGGTTAAATCCAATTCGAATGTTTTAATACGCACCGAACTAATAAATGAAGATGGGCATAAAACAGTTTTGACAAGGGATGAAACTTTAAATAAATTAAATGATGCGGCATTGGTCCTGGAAGGTGCCAATTTAAAACATAATGAATACGGGAGTAGATTGTTTGCCGATTTCTTTTTCTTCATCACTGGGTTTCACGGTTTTCACGTATTTTCCGGTGTTATAATCAACTGTATTATCTTTTTTAATGTTATTCTTGGTACGTATGAGAGAAGGGGGCATTATGAAATGGTAGAAAAAGTCGGGTTGTACTGGCACTTTGTGGATTTGGTATGGGTATTTGTATTTACCTTCTTCTACTTGGTATAGTTTACTGTGAATTATTATTTATCCTTAAAAGAATACATTAAAAAAATATAATTAGAATGGCACACGAACATAAACTCGAAATATTTAGAGGTCTGTTGAAATTTAAGTCCAACACACAAAAAATTTGGGGCGTACTAGTATTCCTTACTTTGGTGACTATAGTTGAAGTTGGCTTAGGTATTACAAAGCCTGCCGTTTTGACCCATTCACATTTTTTGGGAATGAAGGTTTTGAACTGGATCTTCATCATATTAACCTTGGTAAAGGCCTATTATATTGCTTGGGATTTTATGCACCTTAGGGATGAGAGGAGCTCTTTGAGAAGAGCCATTATATGGACACCAATATTCTTGGTGGCCTATCTTATTTTTATCCTTCTTTTTGAGGCAGATTATATATACCACGTTTACACTGACGGTTTTGTAAAGTGGAACTTCTAACGAATAATTAACAGCTCAAAAAGACGGTATAACAACCGTCTTTTTTATTTTTGCACATATTCGATTTGTACAGAATTTACAGGATAGCAATGTTCTTTTTTTGTCTAAACTGTAATATAGTAAACCAATATATAAGATGAAGAAAACAATTGTACTTGTTACCTTATTTATTCTGCCCATGGTCATATATCTCTTTTTTGCTTCGGGGATTACAAACTTTGGAAGGTTGGGGACCTTGACCGAGAATGTTTCGGAATTGGAACTTGTTCCGGACAACGTATCCCTGGAAGGTAAGATTACTGTTCTTGGATTTCTTGGGAGGGATGTGGAAAATAAAAAAGGTAATGCCTTTAATTTGAACCAGAAAATTTACAAACGCTTTAGCGAGTTTGACGATTTTCAATTTGTCATGGTAATGCCGAAAGGTACGGAGCAGCGTGTAGAAGAATTGAAAAAAGAGTTGAGGCAACTGGCGGATGTGGGCAAATGGAAGTTTGTTTTTGGCGATGAAAATGAAATTTATGCCATGTTCAACAGTCTAAAGACAAACCTGAGCTTGGACAAAGACCTTAGTACCCCCTATGTTTTTATAATAGACAAGAAAAGGGTTCTTAGGGGAAGGGACGATGATGAGGGGAATGGTATTAAATATGGGTTTAATACCTCCTCGGTAGCAGACCTAAACAATAAGATGGAGGATGATGTAAAAATTATATTGGCCGAATATCGTATGGCCCTCAAAAAGAATAATGCCAATCGGATAAAATAATGCAAAAGAATAAATACACTTATGTTTGGGTTTCATTGGTAATACTGGTTTTCGGAATAATCTTTGTTCCAAGAATCATTGAACGGGTGCAAGGTGGCAGTGTAGTGCAAAATGATAGGTTAAACCTTAGGGGTGACAATGAGAAATTGGCATTTGTGGAAATTAACGGTAAAAAGAGAAAAGTGCCCCCCTTTGCCTTTATGGACCAAGATAGCTTACTCATTACCAATGAGGATTATAAGGGCAAGGTATATCTGGTGGAATTCTTTTTTACGACCTGCCCAACGATCTGCCCAATTATGAACAAAAACTTGGTACAGATTCAAGAAGAATTTAAAGGCATTGAAAATTTAGGTGTGGCTTCATTTACCATTAACCCTGATTATGATACACCAAAGGTATTGAAGGAATATGCCGAAGAATACGGGATAACCAATATGGATTGGCATTTGTTGACTGGAAACCTAAACGATATTTATACTTTGGCCAATACTGGATTTAGTATTTTTGCAGCAGAAGCTCCGGCCGCAGAAGGTGGCTTTGAGCATGCGGGACTTTTTGCATTGGTGGATAAAAAGGGCTATATACGCTCTAGGGTGGATAGCTTTGGAAACCCTATAATATACTACCGGGGAACCATTTCCGAGGAGGAAGGTGAAAATGATCAGGGAGAAACGGAGCAAATATCAATTCTAAAAGAGGACATTAAAAAATTGTTGGAAGAATAATGGATACAATAGCGCTTAAGGAGAAAAAATTTAATAAGATGATCAACCTGGTATCCGTTGTGATACCACTTGTTGTTGCCATACTATTTGGGGTTAAACTGCCAAACGTAGAGCCTTTGAGTTTTTTGCCGCCCATTTATGCCTCTGTAAATGGATTAACGGCCATATTATTGGTTATTGCGGTCATTGCGGTAAAAAATAGGAAGTTGGAGTTGCATCAAAAGCTTATGAATAGCTGTATCTTATTGTCTTTGGCATTTCTTGTGATGTATGTGGCCTATCATATGACTTCTGATTCTACCTCGTTTGGGGGCGAAGGAATTGTTAAGTATATCTATTTTTTTATTTTGATAACCCATATTATACTTTCCATTGTAATAATACCTTTGGTCTTGCGCACCTATTCAAAGGCATATTTAAAGAATTATGGGGCACATAGGAAACTTGCCAAAATTACTTTTCCATTGTGGTTGTATGTTGCAGTTACAGGAGTTCTGGTCTATCTAATGATATCTCCCTATTATGTGTACTAAATCATTCTCTTTTTTTTCAGGACTCCCCATGTTAAAAATGAAATACCTGGTATTGATTTTAAGCTTGTCATTTTTCTTGTGGCCAACCTTGTCGGAGGCCCAATGTGCCATGTGTAGGGCAGTTTTGGAGAGTGAGGGGAGCGAGGCAGCAGCCAAGGGCATCAACAATGGCATAGTATATCTTATGGCTGTTCCATACCTATTGGTGGCAGGATTGTTCTTCTTTATCTACAAAAGGATGAAATCTTAGGGATTGTTTATAACATACTTTTGGCCTTTTAGGGGAGTAGTATTATTATTATTTAAGAATAGAAGTATACTTCCTCAGGAAAACTTCATTTTTAACATAATTTTCACATCACGAATTGTAACAACTAATGTTTTAGTAAGTCATATACTCGTATTTTTGAGGAAACTCACCTAATTCAACAAAACATGATAGAAATAAAAGATCTTCATAAATCCTATAAAATGGGAAGTAATTCCCTTCACGTCTTAAAAGGTATTAATTTTTCTGTTGAAGAGGGCGAGCTCGTTGCAATAATGGGGTCTTCTGGTTCTGGGAAGTCCACCCTCCTTAATATACTGGGAATGTTGGATGTGCTAGATGAGGGGTCTTATACGCTGGATGGAGTGCCGATTAAAAACCTTAACGAAACTAAGGCCGCTCAATACAGGAATAAGTTTTTGGGTTTTGTATTCCAATCCTTTAATCTTATCAATTATAAAAGTGCCATGGAAAATGTAGCCCTTCCTCTGTATTACCAAAAAGTAGGGAGGAAAGAAAGGCAGGAAAAGGCCTTAAAATATTTAGATCAAGTGGGCTTAAAGGAGTGGGCGGATCATTTGCCCAGTGAATTGTCCGGTGGGCAAAAACAAAGGGTGGCAATTGCTAGGGCCATGGCAGCAGAGCCTAAAGTGTTATTGGCAGATGAACCTACTGGAGCTTTGGACAGTACAACCTCTTACGAGGTCATGGATCTTATTCAAAAAATTAATGATGCAGGCAATACCATCCTTATAGTTACGCATGAGACGGACATAGCGGACATGTGCAAAAGAATCGTCTATTTAAAGGATGGGGTCATTGTTGAGGATAAGAAAATAACCCAGGTTAGAGCTTCCCAGTATGTTTAGCAGGGATAACTGGAAGGAGATTTTTGAAACCATTCAAAAGAATAAACTAAGGACATTTCTTTCCGGGTTTACCGTGGCTTTGGGTATTTTGATTTTCGTGGTACTTTTTGGGATGGGGAACGGTCTGGTAAACACCTTCAATGAGTTTTTTGGGAATGATGCCACTAATGTACTTTATGTATTTCCAGGAAGAACTACCATCCCGTACAAAGGCTATAAATCCAATAGGGTCATAGAGTTTGATAATAGTGATTTGGCGGATATTAATAAAAATCTGGCCATGTTTGTAGAGTATACTACTCCGCGTATTTCCAGAGGCGGCTTGGTTAAATATAAGAACGAATCCAATAATTATACTACCATAGCGGTTGGTCCCGCACATCAATATGCTGAAAAGACGATAATGATGAAGGGTAGATTTATAAATAAAGAAGATATAAAGAATAGGACGAAATATGTTGTCATAGGAAGGCTGGTGGAGAAAGATCTTTTTGGAAGTGAAAATTCTTTAGGCGAATATATAGATGTGGTAGGCAGTGCTTTTATGGTTATCGGTGTTTTCCAGGACGAAGGGGGGGACAATGAAGAACGATTGATCTATATGCCATATACAACTCGACAACTCATTGAGAAAAATACGGACAAAATAGATCAACTAATAGTCGCATTTAAACCGGAGATCGGTTATGTTGGGGCCATGGCCTTGGATAGGAGCCTAGATCGATTTTTCAGGGAGAAGAAGTATATCAGTCCGGATGACCAGAACGGTGTGTTTATTAGAAATATTGCAGACCAATTAAAGCAGAATCAACAGTTTGCAGGGGTCTTGCAGCTCATAGTTGCCTTTGTTGCCTTTGGCACCATAATAGCTGGTATTATTGGTATAAGCAATATAATGGTGTTTGTTGTAAAGGAACGTACCAAGGAACTCGGGATTAGAAAGGCTTTGGGAGCAACACCAAAATCGGTCATTGGATCTATCTTGTTGGAATCGGTTTTTATTACTACTGTTTCAGGTTTTCTAGGAATGCTTCTCGGAGTTTTTATTTTGAATTCATTGGGCGAAAAATTGAAGGACTACTTCATAACCAATCCTTATATAGATATGACAATGGCAATTAGTGCAACATTAGTTTTGATACTGTTTGGTGCCATTGCGGGATATATTCCAGCAAAAAGAGCAGCTGATATAAAACCAATTGAAGCCTTAAGAGACGAATAATATGGGATTTTTATTTGACGCTAATACATGGCAAGAGATTTTTGGTTCTATTGGAAAAAATAGAACTAGGACCATAATTACAGTAATAGGTGTGTTATGGGGAATATTTATTTATATCGTATTATCAGGTGCAGCCCAAGGTTTGAACAATGGGTTTGAAAAGCAATTTCAAAATGTGGCCATGAACAGCATGTTTACCTTTGCACAAAGTACCAGTATGCCCTATAAAGGATTTAAAACGGGAAGACAGTTGCAACTTAAATTAAAGGATGTCACTATATTAAAGAACAGGATTCCAGAAATTCAGTATATCGCCCCTAGAAATGTAAAAGGTGTTTTTGGTAGCGGTCCGGCCCAAATTATTAGGGCGGGGAAGGTTGGAAGTTATGCCGTTTACGGGGATTATCCCATATCTACAAAGATTGCGACCAAGAAAATATATGATGGTGGTAGATTTGTTAATGACGAGGATATTGAATTGACTAGAAAGGTTTGTGTTATAGGGGAACGTACCCAAAAGGAGTTGTTCGAGAATGATGAGAATCCTATAGGAGGTTATATCAGAATAGATAATGTGTTTTTTCAGGTAGTAGGGGTGCATAAGTTTACTCCTGGAGGTGGGTTTGAAAGTGATTCCGATATATATATACCCTTTACTACATTTAGGAAATTATATAATACCGGCGAAAATGTAGGTTGGTTTGCCATCGCAGCCTATGATGATGCGGATGTTATTAAGGTGGAAGAAAATGTAAAAGCGGTTCTAAAGAAAATTCATAATGTGAATCCAAAAGATAATCGGGCAATTGGATCTTTTAACCTCGGGGCACTCTTTAAAAGAATTTTCGGCTTTGCAAAGGGGCTGACCTTCATGTCCCTGGTGGTGGGGATAGCTACTATTTTGGCCGGAGTAATTGGAATCGGAAATATTTTATTGATCTCTGTTAAGGAAAGGACCAAGGAATTGGGAGTTAGGCGAGCACTTGGTGCCACCCCTAAGGAAGTTAGATCTCTAATTATCTTGGAATCGGTGTTTTTGACAATGATAGCGGGGATTATGGGCATTATATTGGGGGCGGCAGTGCTAAGTCTGATCAATAAGTTGACCCAGGGGATGGATTTCCCATATGCCAATCCCACCGTACCCATTCCTTATGTTTTGGGAGCACTGGCCATCATGGTAGTGCTAGGAACATTGATCGGGTTAATACCTGCCCAACGTGCCGTAAGTATAAAACCAATAGATGCTTTAAGAGAAGAATAAACAAACCAATACAAATAAATATATAGTAAAATGAATAAGATTGTAAAATATGTGCTAATTGGAGTTTTGGCGCTTGGAGCTCTATGGGCTGCTGCTTTTTTTATTAAGTCCAATAGCAAATCGGCCATAACCTACGAGACAAAAAATCCCTTCACAGCCAATATTCAAAAGAAAACGGTGGCGACAGGTAAGGTGGTACCCGAGGATGAAGTGGAGATAAAACCTCAGATTTCTGGTATTATCGACGAAATATTACTAAAAGAAGGCGTTAAAGTTAATGCAGGGGATCTTATTGCGAAAATAAAGGTGGTTCCCAATGAACAGTCCTTGAACCAGGCCAGAGGTAGGGTAAAGAATGCTGAGATAGCATTGAACAATACCAAGATCGAATATGACCGGAATAAGGCCATATTTGATAAGGGAGTAATTTCTTCCCAAGATTTTAATACCCAACAGTTGCGGTACGATCAGGCAAAATTGGAATTACAAAACGCTCAATTGGATTATCAGATCATTAGGGATGGTTCGGCAGGTGGCTCAGCTACTGCCAATACCAATATTAGGGCCACGGTTTCGGGGACCATTTTGGAAATACCTGTGAAGGAAGGAGATCAGGTAATTCAGAGTAATAACTTTAATGATGGAACTACTATTGCCACCATTGCCGATCTAAGCATTATGATTTTTGAAGGAAAAGTAGATGAAGGTGAAGTTGGAAAATTGGAATTGGGAATGCCATTGGAGATTAGCCTAGGTGCCATTAACGATAAAAAATTCAATGCTAAATTGAGGTTTATCGCTCCAAAAGGAATTGAAGAATCTGGTGCTGTACAGTTTAAGATAGAGGGGGATGTAACTGTTGAGGATGACTTTTTGATCCGTGCAGGATATAGTGCCAATGCCTCATTGGTACTGGAAAAGAAGGATAGTGTTATGGTTATACCTGAGGCCCTTTTGCAATTTGACAAAATTACGGATAAGCCCTTTGTGGAGATAGCTGTTGGTACAGTGGAAGAACAAAAGTTTGAAAGAAAGGATGTTGAGATAGGAATTTCTGATGGAGTGAATGTGGAAATTGTTTCTGGAATTACAAAAGATGACAAGGTTAAGATTTGGAATAAAACAGAGCCTATAAAGATCGGCACGGAAGAAGATGGTGAATCGGCAGTCAATTAAGAGAAATATCAATCCAAAAACAATCAAAAGATGAAAATTAAGATTATTATAGGTTTGTTTATTTTCTGTTGTGGCGTCATCACTGCCCAAGAAAAAAAATGGACCTTGGAAGAATGTGTGTACTATGCTGTAGAAAACAACTTGACCATAGAGCAGTTTGAACTTGATCTTGAAAGCGCCAAAATAGATAAGTCGGATGCGATTGGAGATATGTTGCCCAATTTTAACGCAAATGCAAGTGTTACTCGTAATTCGGGACTAGTTTTGGATCAATCCAGGAACCAACAAGTTACGGGAACGGTAACAACCGCATCAGGTGGCTTTAGTTCTTCGGTCAATCTTTTTGATGGACTCAGGAATATCCATAGGTTAAATAGGGCAAAATTGAATGCCTTGGGCAATCAATATAGACTGGATAATTTAAAGGATGATATTATGCTTGCCGTGGCCAACTCCTACTTACAGATTGTGTCCAATAAGGAGTCGCTTAAAGTGTTCAGGGCCCAATACGCCGTGACCGAGCAGGATATGATAAGAACCAAGGAATTGGTCGATGCTGGTGTTGTTCCCCAAGGTGACTTATTGGAAATAGAAGCTACGGCGGCCAATCAGGAACAGCAAATTGTAAATGGGGAGAATCAAGTTTTGATTTCCAGGATCGGCTTGGCGCAACTACTTCAGATTACTGACTACGAAAATTTTGATATTGCGGAAGAGGAATTTGATATCCCTCCATCCAATATTTTGGACAATTCCCCCAAAACAATATTTGATAAGGCGCTTACATTTAGGAACGATATTAAATTCTCCATGTCCAACGTAGATTTGGCTTTAAAGGACCTGCAAATAGCAAAAGGAGCGGTATATCCAACCTTGGGTGCTTTCTTCAATTATGGCACACGATATTCAAGCGAATTTAGGAATCCATTGACTTTCGATAGAATAGCTTTTACCGATCAGTTGTATTTAACGGATGGCATAGCTTATGGGCTACAGTTAAATATTCCCGTGTTCAATGGGTTTGGCGTTAAAAACAATATTCATCGTGCCAAGATCGGGGTAGAAAAGTCCAGACTGCAGTTGAAGCAGGACAAATTGGATTTGGAGACCAATATCAATCAGGCATATGTAGATGTAAAGAGTTTTTCCAAAGCCTATGAAGCGGCACAAAAGACCCTGGAGGCTCGGAGATTGGCCTATAATTATTCAAAAGAAAGATTTAACGTAGGCCTAATGAACGCCTTCGATTTTAGTCAATCGCAATCCAGAGTGGATAATGCTGAGGCGGAATTGATAAGGACAAAATATGATTATTTATTTAGGTTAAAAGTATTGGAGTTCTTTTTTGGATTACCTATAACCTTGGATTAAGCTATATGTACGGTCTATTATGACTATAATTTTAAATTTAGAGACAGCAACCACGAATTGTTCGGTTAGTATCGCTAGCAACGGGGAGGTTATTTTTTTAAAGGAAGATAACAGTCCCAATTATTCGCATTCGGAACAATTACATGTTTTTATACAGGAAACTTTGAAAGAAGCTTCCATGACTTTTAAGGATATATCCGCTATTGCCGTTAGCAAGGGTCCCGGTTCCTATACTGGGTTGCGCATTGGTGTATCAGCGGCCAAAGGACTCTGTTTTTCATTGGACCTGCCACTAATCTCTATATCCACCTTGGAAAGTTTGGCCAGGCAAGGCCGGGGTAAAAAGTACGATTTTATAATACCCTTGTTGGATGCCAGAAGGATGGAGGTATATTCCACCGTTTTTGATGTGGAGGGTAATAACATAAGGGAAACCAAAGCTGAAATAATTCAAAAAGAGAGCTTTTTGGAATATGCACAAAAGGGAAAAGTATTATTGATCGGCGACGGTGCCGAAAAATGTAGGTCGTTGTTGGACCATCCTAATTTTAACTACGAATCCGCATTGCCTACTGCGAAGGAAATGGGAAAAATTTCCTATAAAAAGTTCAAAGCAAGCGAATTTGAAAATATAGCTTACTTTGAACCTTATTATTTAAAGGATTTTATGCTGCAAGGTAAAAAAACCTAGGACTTCGGGTTGTGCATAACCCTTTGTGGAAATGGAATCTCTATTCCGGCTGCATCAAACCTACTTTTGAGTTCTTCCATAACATGGAAATGGGCGGCCCAGAATAAATCATTCTCGGCCCAAAATCGTAAGGAAAGGTTAACCGAGCTGTCCCCCAATTCGGCCACGTACACTTCAGGTGCAGGGTCTTTAAGGATATTTGTATTTTCTGCACAGATCTCCAGTAAAATTTCTTTGGCCAACTTAATATTGGAGCTATATCCTATGCCTACGGCAATTTTATCCCTTCTCGTGTTTTGGCTATTGTAGTTAATGATATTATTGTTGGACAGCTGCCCATTGGGCACTATGGCCATCTGATTGCCAAAGGTGCTGATCTTTGTGGTGAAAATCGAAATTTCCCTTACTGTGCCGTCCACCCCTTGTGCAGAGATGAAATCGCCCACTTTAAAGGGTTTAAAAAGTAATATAAGGACTCCACCGGCAAAATTCGCCAAAGAACCCTGTAGGGCCAGACCCACCGCAAGTCCGGCAGCTCCAATAATGGCTACTAAGGAGGTGGATTGTACCCCCAATTGTGTAATCACTACAACAAATAGCATTATTTTAAGACCAATGCTTATAAAACTTTGTAAAAAGGACTCTAAAGAAGGATCATAGTCCGCCTTGTCGAAAAATTTACGGACCATTCGGTTGATAAACCTTATGACCCATAGTCCCAGAAAAAAGATAATAATGGCCATAACCAGATTGGGCAGTGCTGCCCACATAAATTCGATTGCATGGTCCAAATGTTCTTGATAATCGTTAATTATATTCATGTAATTCTAAATTTTTGCAAAACAATATAAAATCCAGTTCCTTGTCAAATTTTAAGCACTAAACAATTGTTAATCTTGATGGGCAATCCTAATGGCCACCCTAAGGTTGTTGAAAATGGATGTTACAAAAAAAGCGCCTTTTATTGGCGCTTGTTGGTTGAAATGCGAAAAAAATTAATTCACTTCAAATGTGATTTTAACATTTACACGATAATCATCCAGTTTTCCATCCTTCACTGTTGCACTTTGTTCTTTAATATAAACCGAACGTATGTTTTTTACCGATTTGGAAGCTTGTTCTACCGCTTTTTTAGCGGCATCCTCCCATCCTTTGTTAGAATTTGCCAGTACTTCGATAACTTTTAAGATTGCCATAATGTATATTTTTAGATTCTCTTAAAGTTAACAAATAAAACCTAGAATAAGGCTTAAATAGATTCAAAATCAGCCATTTAGGGCTACGACTTCCTGTACCTTGTCTCCCATCATGTCTTTTAACATGGTTTCAATGCCATTTTTCAAAGTATAGGTAGACGAGGGGCAGCCGCTACAGGCGCCTTGTAAGATAACGTTAACGGTTTTTGTCTCTGCTTCATATGATTTAAACAGAATATTGCCTCCATCACTGGCAACCGCCGGTTTTACATATTCCTCCAGGATATCGATGATTTGTTTTGAAGTATCATCCAAATTGGTATCCACTAATTTAGCTTGGGGAGCAGCTGTTTTTTGCTTTTGTAGGCTCGTTGCCGATACCACTTCATGACCTGCCGCAATAAAATCCCTAATTTTCTCACGCAATTCGAAGGTGATGTCATCCCATTCCGCAACCTCATACTTACTTATGGAAACATAATTTTCATCAAAAAATACTTCCTTAACGAAGGGTAGCATAAATAGCTGTTTGGCCAATTGAGATTCTTTGGCCTCATCTATATTCTTGAACTCAAAAATAGTGGGTACAATTTTTTTGTTGGCAACAAATTTCATTACCGATGGATTTGGGGTGACTTCGGCGTAAACAGTCACCGCTACCTTTTTCTTGCTATCATCTTCTTTTACAACGGGTTCACCCTCGTTAAGATACTCTACCAACTGTTGGGCCACGCTGTCTTTTACATCGTCCCATTCTACAATATCATATCGTTCAAGTCCAATAAAGTTACCTGAAATGTAAACCGTTTTAATAAAAGGCAGGTAAAATAACTGTTGTGCCAAAGGTGAATTTTTGGCCTCATCTATGTTCTTGAATTCGTAATTATTATTTTTTGTAATGAAATGATTAGTTTCAAATTTTAGTATCGCCGGATTCTTTGTGGGTACTACGGTAATTATAAACTCTTTCATTTTAATATTTTTTACAAAAGTACGAAGGTTTTCTAAGTAATGACTTATATAATAATGTAGTATTTCATCCGTTATATTTTATATTTGGACGATGTCATTATTAATTCACCCCTCATCTTAAATGAAACACCATTTACTTATTTTACTTTCATTTTTTGCGATTGGCTCTCAGTCGTTTGCACAAGAAGGCGTCCCTGTCTATTTTGATTATTTAGCGGATAATTATTATTTGGTATACCCATCAATGGCTGGTATAGGTGAAGGAGGAAAGATTAGGGCTACTATTAGAAAGCAATGGTTTAATGTGGATGAAGCGCCTAATTTACAGACTCTAAATGCCCATGTCAGGGTTGGTGAAAGTAGTGGTTTTGGCGCAACTGTCTTTAATGATGCTAACGGCTATCATTCCCATACGGGATTAAAGCTCACCTATGCCCATCATCTTCGGTTGGGAGGGGATTATAGGAGTCTTAATCAGCTTTCATTTGGTCTCAGTGCAGGGATTCAACAAAGTAATTTGGATGAGTCGGAGTTTGTTTCGGTAATTCCGGACCCCATTATTACCGGTTCCAGGAACAGTGTGAGCTATTTTAATATGGATCTGGGGATGTCCTATAATTTTATGGAGTTCTATGCCCATGCCGCTATCCACAATTTATTGGGTAGGGGAAGGGATTTATATTCCGCAATCGAATCTAACAACTTAAGAAAATACTTGGTATCTACTGGTTATGTATTTGGAAGGAGCGAGTGGCAGGTAGAGCCTTCAGTATTATTTCAATTTACAGAATTTACCAAGGAAAAGGCCATTGATATAAATGCAAAAGTCTATAAGAGTGTGGATTTTGGAACGGTTTGGGGCGGAGTTTCCTACAGAAGAAGTTTTGACGGTGCGCAATACCAGACAGCCACGGATTTTGGAGAACAACGTTTGCAGCTTATTACGCCAATTGTTGGGGTAAATTACAGAAATTTCCTAGTGTCCTATAACTATTCCTATCAAATGGGCGATGTAAGATTTGATAATGGCGGATTTCATCAAATTACCTTGGGGTACGACTTTGGTCAATCCGAGAAAAGGTACGATTGTAAATGCCCGGCAGTTAATTACTAGTTCCAAATCTCAATGTTGCCATTTGGGATGGCAGTTTTTCTAGGACCTTGCAATTTACCCTCGATACTTGGTCACCTTATAAAGCAAATGCTCAATGAATCTATATAGGTCCATTGAGCATTTCTTTAATATATATCTTATAGCCTTTTAGGAAGCCTAAGAAGTGACTTTCTTTAACTAGTAGGCTATTCCCAACTGTAATTCTTCTTGGCGGCCTGTTTTTTAATGGCTGTAAGCATGGCGTTTTCCAATTCACCTTTTTCGTCATCCTTTTCCTGTGCGGCAATATATGTTTCCCTTTTTTTGTTCAGCTCTTGAATTTCTTTTTGAATATCATTACGTTCCTTTTTCTTGCCCTCTACGTAAGTTGCAATTTCCGCTTTGGATTTCCCCTGCAATTCCATAGGTAATTGTTCTTTTTTAATATTAGCCATATCAAAATCCTTTTCATCAGAGGCATCCACTAAATCCCATGAGAAATTGGAATACAGTCGGGACGATTTGCTAACTGCTCGTTTTACGGCAACAACTTCTTCCATTTCCATAGCATTGTTGTCTTGGGCACTTTGCTGTTGCATCTTGGCTGCACCCAATGCGCCATAGGAAATATATGTTTTGTTCAATTTGGTATTTAGCCTAATGATCACATCGTCATAAGGCGTGTTGATATGTATTACTTCCCTGTTGTGGTCAATGGCCATATATTCCCCTCCTGTTAGTTGGGCGCCATTTTTCCAATCGGTGTTTATGCCTTGCTCGTAGGCCCCACAAAAAATGGTATTGATTATGACGTCTTTTTCCTTGGCATTGGCCACTGCATCTTTATAGTTCAATTTTCCTTGGGTAAAAGGCTCATTGCCAGCAATAAAAATCATCTTAAGCTGGTCTGGATTTTTTCCCCATTGCAACTGGCTTAAGGAAGTTTGTATCACCTGACCACAATACTCTTCCCCGCCATTGGTGGAAAGAGAGAATAATTTTTCTGAAATCTCATCCAAATCACTGCTAAAGCCTAATACCTGTTGTATAAAACCTTCCCTAGACGATAAATTATCGTTTCCATATTGGTAAAGTGCAATTTGCAATTGCGGTCTACCATCGTTAGCGCATTTGGCATGCGTAAATTTGTTGACAATATCCCATAACTGTGCTTTCGCCTGATTTATAAGTCCGTCCATACTATTACTGGTGTCCAGCAATAGTGCAATCTGAACCACGTTATTGGCCGGCTTGGATTTTTTCATATCCGCTTCGGTGAAAATGGGGTCCTTATTAGTATTCCAATTATTAAGGTCGGAACCATAGCTGTTGCCCATACCTAGGATGATGGTTCCCAATACTAAAATTTGTTTTAAATTTTTCATTTCTATTTTATTTAAGTTAAACATTGATTCTTTTTTATTTTTCGTGGTCCTACTGTTTTGCATTACCACTATTGTTATTGTTTTCTATGCCACCGAAATTTTAAGTATTTGGATATAAATCGGTGCAATCACAGGTTAAAAGTAGTGGCAACATATTTTTAAAAAAACCGCTAATGAGTAAACGCCACTTTTGGATGAGGCAACAGGAGTTTTGGATTCGTAAAGCCTATTATTTGGCCTTTAGGTATGCAGGCTAATGGAATTATGCATTTTTTAATATGATTTAAATCGATTAAGTTTATCCTATATTACATGAGGTAATGGCAAAATGTTTTTACATATGGTTATTAATAATGTTCAGTGCTGCTGGGCATGCCCAAATATCTCAGACTGGCGAACTATTTGAGGTGCAGGGCATTGTTAAGGAAAGCAAAAGCAACCAGGGTATTTCGGGGGTAGCGGTTTCGACCCATAGCGGAGAGTATAGCCTGACGAATGCGAGAGGTGAATTCAAAATAAAGGTAATCTTGGGTGAGGAAGTTGTATTTGAAAGTCCTGCAATGGAAACAGTCCGCTATAGGGTAAAGAGTAGGGGCAATATAGAGATTTTGGTGGATGCCTTTGAAAAAGAGGAAATGGGGGCAAGCAAGAGCAGGAGTATGGATAGGTCGCTCTCCTTATATAGAACCTATATAGATTCTGCAAATTTTTACAAAAGGAAGGATATTCGGAAAAGCATCGATTTTATTACCCAATCCATTTCTCATTTGGGGGTAGGCAATAACAAGGAGGAATTGGCCATTTCCTATACCACCTTGGGAGAGGTTTATCAATATCACAAACAGTACGACCTGGCCATCTCCAGTTATAAGGATGCACTTTTGGCAAATAAAACCCTTAAAACTTCATTGCTGTTGGGCCAAACCTATATTTTGAACAAAGATTACGGGGAAGCGGAGAAAATTTTATCTCCCTTGGTCAAAATACCTAAAATGGTTCCCTATCAAAGGGTAGAGGTATACGAGTCCCTTGGGGATGCCTATGTAGGGCTTGGAGAAGTGGATAAGGGTGTGGCCTTCTATAATGAAGGGCTTTTGGTGGCCGAAAAAAATCAGATTTCACCAAAAACAATCGATTTAAATTCCAAGATTGCCGGGGCCTATGCCAAGGAAAATAGGTTGCAGGAGGCAGATTTCTATTTTAATAATTCCTTGGAAATGGCTTCTGAACAAGCCCCTCAGCGCGCTTTACAAGAAAAGGAGAAGGTAGCCGATTTTTACAATCAAAAAAATCAATTTGGTCAAGAAATAGCATTGCGCAAAAAGAGCTTGGAAGATCTTAAGAAAATCCCCAAAGCCAAGTCGCCCGCAGTGGGACCATTAAACCAAAGCGATTCCATTACCGCCCAAAGAATAAATTATAAGATAGCCAACGCATATATTGCCCAGGACAAATATGAAGAGGCCATACCGTATTTGGAAGAGAGTATTAAAGATGCGGACCTTGAGGATGATTTGTTCGTACAGAAAGACGCCACGAGAAAATTGTCGGAGGTGTATAAGTACAAGGGCGATTTCACCAAGGCTTTGGAAACCTATCAACAGTATGTGGCTGTGGTAGATACCTTGTATGTTAGGAAGGAACAGGAAATAGCCAGGGCGGCACGTTTTAATAGGGAGATCGCCTCCAAGCAAAGCAGAATTTCCGGACTGGAACAGGAAAGGGAACTTTCGCAAAGTAAATACAGTCTTGCCCTCACCGAACAGCAGTTGGTGGAAGAAAGTGTAAAACGGCAAAATTGGATTATCTACTCCCTTATTTTTGGAATGCTTTTGATGGCGTTGGCCACCTATTTCTTTTATAGGAGCAATAAGCAACAGAAATTGGCAAACAATTTATTGGCACTGAAATCGCTGAGGTCCCAAATGAACCCTCACTTCATATTCAACGCCCTAAATTCTGTCAATAATTTTATTGCCAAAAGCGATGAAAGAAGTGCAAACAGGTATTTAAGCGATTTTTCTACTTTGATGCGGGCCGTATTGGAAAATTCTGATGAAGATTTTATTCCCTTATCCAAAGAATTGGAATTGTTGGAATTGTATACCAAGTTGGAGCATTCCCGTTTTACGGATAAATTCGATTACGAAATTGTGATAGATCCCAATATAGATATAGATGCTTTTCAAATTCCGCCTATGCTATTGCAGCCCTATATTGAAAATGCCATATGGCATGGGTTGCGCTATAGGGAAGACAAGGGGTATTTAAAGATTGAGTTGAAGCAAAAGGATAAAAGTGCTTTGGAAATTTCTATAACGGACAATGGTATAGGTAGAAAGAAATCCACGGCCATCAAAACTCAAAATCAGAAGAAACAGAAATCCAAGGGCATGGGGAATATCAAAAAACGAATAGAAATATTAAACGATATGTATAAGGATAAAGTGGACGTTTTTATTTCTGACCTGGAGGCAAATGGAACAGGCACCAAAGTACTTTTTACTATTAAGAGGGATTAATAAAATAAGAGCTTAAGGTTTATCATTTAGTCCTACAAAATTTTCAATATATTATAATATCCAAGCATGAAGTTAAATGCCATCATTGTAGAAGACGAAGTAAATAGCCGGGAAATTCTTCGGAATTATTTGGCGAAATATTGTCCCACGGTAAATCTGGTGGGAGAGGCGGCAACCATTGCGGACGGACTAGCCCTGATTAAAGCAAATGAACTTGATCTGGTGTTTTTGGATGTGGAAATGCCGTTTGGAAATGCTTTTGATTTGTTGGATCAGCTGCCGGACCGTAATTTTGAGACCGTTTTTGTCACTGCCTATAATCAATACGCTCTGGATGCTCTTAATGCCCATGCAGCTTATTATTTAATGAAGCCCATTAGCATAGACGAACTCATAAAGGCAGTGGAATATGTAGCTGAAATAAGGGAAAAGGAACAAGCGGTTGAGGATCGGATACTTACCCCAAAATTCAATAAGGTGGACGGAAAGATCACCCTGCCGCAACAAGATGGCTTTCAGGTACTTAATGTGGCCGATATTTTATACTGCAAGGCAGATGACAATTACACGGAACTGTATTTGGACAAAAAAAAGATCCTGGTAAGCAAAACTTTAAAATATTTTGAGGAAGCCTTAGGGGAATATGCCTTCGCCAGAATACATAAATCGTATTTGGTAAATGTTAACGAAGTGGTCCAATATAAAAGGGGCAAGGGGGGTAGTGTGGTAATTTCCAATGGTAAGGAATTAATGGTTGCGGCCTCGAGAAAGAAGGATTTGTTGTCCTATTTTGAATAGTATAGATTTGCCTAAAGTCGGACGTACCTGTTACAGGCTGTCCACGTTAAGATGAAAATGGAAGGTCAGAAAATGAAATCTGGCCAAATAATTAAAAAATCAAAATGATAAAAACCATAAACGGAAAATCGCCCCAGATAGGGGAAGATTGTTATATAGCGGAGAATGCCACTATTGTAGGGGATGTAAGCATGGGGGCCCAGTGTAGTATTTGGTTCAATGCGGTCTTAAGGGGGGATGTTCATTATATAAAAATGGGCAATAAGGTGAATGTGCAGGACGGTGCCGTAATACATTGCACTTATTTAAAGTCTCCTACCAATATTGGGAACAATGTTTCCATAGGACACAATGCCATAGTGCACGGTTGTACCATTCATGATAATGTGTTAATAGGAATGGGGAGTATAGTTATGGACGATTGTGTGGTGGAAAGCAATAGTATTATTGCGGCCGGTGCTGTGGTCACCAAAGGGACCCGGGTGCCTTCGGGGACAGTATTTGCAGGTATGCCAGCGAAAAAGATAAAGGATATCAGTACAGAGTTGAGTGTTGGCGAGGTAGAGCGAATAGCCAATAGTTACGTAAAATATTCCAGCTGGTTCAAGGAGTGATTTTTGGGATTAAATGGATAAATAATTATTTTTTTGGTGGGAATGGAAGAATTGAATGGACGCGGAACGGCAGTGGGTGTGAAAAATTGTTAAAAATCCAAACGGTCACTATTACAAATAGTCTTATTTTTGCCCAAGCATTGAATAGTATTAAAACAAACGTATGAACGCATATATTTTTCCTGGTCAAGGAGCACAATTTGTAGGAATGGGATTGGATCTTTATGAGAAGTATCCTATAGCACAAAAAATGTTTGAAACTGCCAATGAAATTTTGGATTTTTCCCTTACCGACCTTATGTTCGAAGGTACTGCCGAGGATTTGAAGGAAACCAAGGTAACCCAGCCAGCCATCTTTTTACATTCGGTAATCATGAGCAAGGTTATGGGCGAAAGTTTTAAGCCGGATATGGTGGCAGGACATTCCTTGGGGGAGTTTTCTGCATTGGTGGCCAATGGGGCCCTGAGTTTTGAAGATGGATTAAAATTGGTGTTCCAGCGGGCAATGGCCATGCAGAAGGCCTGTGATCTAAAGCCAAGCACTATGGCAGCAGTTTTAGGCCTGGAT
>Ga0222651_1000723_pt1 | contig 18935 bp, 18 predicted proteins | sample AntAcemetagen369_FD_179855 | JGI IMG/M metagenome (GOLD analysis project Ga0222651, IMG submission 179855) | Saline water microbial communities from Ace Lake, Antarctica - #369 | ecosystem: Environmental > Aquatic > Non-marine Saline and Alkaline > Saline | place: Antarctica: Ace Lake...
AACCAGCACCTGCCATTGCCAGCCCCCAATGAATTCCCCCGAGAAAGGAAACGATGACGGCGCCATATGCGGCCAGTGCCAATTGCGCGGGCTCTTGTCGCGCAGCCTCCAGAAACGAACTTGCGAGAGCAAGGAAGACAAAGGGGATGACCCCAAGAGCCCCCAACCACTTCGCAGCAGGCGGAACTTCAGAAGGCGACGATAGAGGCGGCATGGTGGCCTCAACAGCCAAAATGGGTTCAGAATTTGACATACTGTGTGTATTACGATTCCAGTCCTGCTCCGGATCACCACCTGCCGAATTCCCGCAACCATCTGGTGTCACAGCGGCGCATCTGCCTAAACTCCCTTAACGCGCATGGGAGGCGATGCAGAATGAAAGTCACAGTTTCCGAAGGCCGGTTCCTGGCGGAACAGACCATGGTTGCCGCCGGGCATAACGTGGATGAAGCCGCCATAATCGCCGATCACCTTATCGACTGCGAATTGCGGGGCCTGAGTTACGGCGGCCTTCCCCGCGCGCTGAGTGTTTACGAGCGCATGACGAAGTCCGGTTTCGACCGCGGCAACATTGAGATTGCCCACGAAACACCGTTATCCGCACTCGTCGACGGGCACAACAATATTGGCTATCTGGTCGGGCGCCGCGCCGCCGAGATCGCAATCGAAAAGGCATCATCCCAGGGCATGGCCGTTGTTGGTGCACGCGATACCTGGCACACAGGGATGCTATCGTATTATGCGGAAATGGCCGCCAATGCAGATCTTGTATCGATGATTGCGTCCAACGCCTCCCCCAATGTTGCACCACATGGCGGCAGCGAAGGCCGGTTTGGTACAAACCCCATTGCATTCGGCTTTCCCTCTGCGGATGCGCCGGTAATCTGGGACATCGGTACATCGATGATGATGCATGGCGAGGTCGTGCTGGCCGGCCGCCTTGGCGACGATCTGCCAGAAGGCAGCGCGTTCGATACCGACGGCACCCCCACAACCGATCCTGCCAAGGCACTACAGGGCGCCATTGCTGCATGGGGCGGTCATAAAGGCTCAGGCCTCGCAATCGTCGTTCAATTGCTGGGAACGCTATGCGCCGTCCCGCCGATGCCAAAAGACATGTTCGGTTACGGCTGCCTGTTTGTCATGATGCGCCCGGATCTGCTGATGTCCCTACAGGACTACAAGGCGAATGTGGCGGAATATGCTGATGCAATACGAAGCACCCGACCCGTGGAAGGCGGAGATCCTGTCCGTATGCCCTATGACCGCTCCGTCGCGGAACGGCAGCGAAGAATAGTAGAGGACTCAATCGAAGTGGTGGACGTCGTATACCAAAGGCTTCGAACCATTGCAGGGTCCAACATCCCTCCCGAATAGTCACCATAAAAATGGCGGCACAGACCGGTGCCGCCATTAAGTACCGAAATTTCTACTTGCGCGATTACGCAGCAGCCAAACGACGGCGACGTGCGACGGCAAAACCGAACACACCGATACCAAGAAGTGCCAAAGCACCCGGTTCCGGAACTTGCGTGCCCGAAAAACCAGCGATACGAAGCCGGGAAGACGAGCCGCAAAGGCCTGTGCCAGCGGGGCAATCCTCCACTGTTGCCAAAGCAGCGATAAAGATAAAGCCGAAGGGGTCTGAATCATCCAGCGAGAAGAAATCAGGGCTACCGGCGACACCTTCCAACGTATTCAACAGCACCGCATCGGAACCGTCATTGCTATTTCCGCCAAACACCTGAACAAATTCACCTGCTCCAAATTGTTCAATCGTGATGTCCTTGGCAAACCAGTTGTCGGCACCAAAATCCAGTCGAATGACATCCGCGAAAGCCGTTTCGAGCTCAAATGCCGGGGTTGGCGGAATGATACAACCAAAGAAGAAACAAAGACCGGGCGTTGCCCCTACATGGCTATTTGGAAATGCCTCTAATTGCCCATTTCCATTGCCAAAACCAACACCAATCCCACGATCATTCTGATGAATATTCACTGGAAGAACCAGTCCAGCCGTATCTGCAATTCCAGGCATTGAGAAGCCCCGAGCCGTAAGTACAGACCCGTCACCGGCAATGAAATCTTCCGTAAAACCCAAATTTGTACCGTTCTGATCGCCCGTAAAATCCCAACTACTCAATGCCGATGCAGTTGAACTTCCCAGCGCAAGAAATGCCAGAGCGCCGACAGAAACAGCAATTTTACTCATTGGCAACATCATGTCCCCTCCCCTCCAAATTGGCGCGCTTACGAATATTTCTCAGCGCGCGCATTTACTCTCAACAAAAGATTCAGAGTAACCCTATGGTTGGGAAAGCAACCTTCGTGCCACTTCGATTTTAAATTATTTTTTCAATGGGTTAACGGGTTTTCATGCAGCGCACGATTGAAGCGATTGATATTATCGACCAAAAATTGTAAAATTTTCCGACACTGAATTTGTAAATTTAGCGAAAATCCCGCTAGTTCGGCCAAATTTCAAAAACTATCCCTCTCTTAAGGGTGTAATTTCAATATGCTAACCTTAGCCAACGAATTGAATGCAATAAGTTAGTGAAAGTGTAAAGTTTATCGACAACTTATAGCGATACCGCTCAACTGAAGCGTGTTACCGCAACTCAAGAGGTTTTACAGATTCATCGCGTCTCCAGGGCGGATTTGGCCGCGATCATGTAAAAATGCCCCCAAGAGCATCTTTGTTGACTTCATTCGGCCTGTCCCCCTAGCCTCTGATCGAATCTTGCGAATAGGGAGCCACTTGATGGCGCGTCTAGAAGAAGTCCCCCGAAGCGAGCGGAAGATGATGGTAGAGCTCGACTGCTCGGGGTTCGAAGGACGACGACCATGGGTCGCGGGGCCACCATTATCAGAACGGCGGACCGCAATCGTATCCACCGCGGCGCTAAATTTGCGCGGTGATGACGTCTACCAGCGGGACGCAACCGATTATCGGGTCATTCCAGGTGATGTCGACCCGGGCGATGTAGTGATGAGCCATGTATCGGTAAATTTTGATCGCACCGGATTTCAGCAGGACCTGAACGTATGTTTTCCGTTGCAGCGTCTGCACGAAATGGCCACCGAAGGCACAATTGGTTCTGTCGCCAACTTTCATTACACCGTATCCGGTGCTGCCCATCCCCTGGAACTCGCAGACTCTGCCCGGGAAATGGCCAAAGCGATGCGCGCGGATGCCGTGGATACGGTTCTTCTGATTCCTATATGACCCAAATGCACGCGCGCCGTTGGCGGGCTTGCTATTATTTTTGAAGAAGAAGGCCTCGCGACAACTCAGATCAGCCTAATACGGATCCATACCGAACGCACCTCGCCGCCGCGCGCGCTTTGGGTTCCCTTCGAACTGGGACGCCCCGTGGGTGTGCCCAATGACCCCGAGTTTCAAAAACGGGTTCTACTGGCGACCCTGGCGCTATTGGATCGAACCAGCGGTCCCGTGCTGGAAGATTTCCCGGACGATGCCCCGGAATTATCATCGAGCCAGGATGAGAATGCGATGAACGGCATGTTCTGTCCGATTGCATTGCCAAAGCCTGTCGACGATTCCGAACAGCCCGGCGATGCAGGGTCAACGGTTCTGCGCGAAATTGAGTCTCTGGCGCCCTGGTATGACCTTGCGGTTCGGTCTCGGGGAAGAACGACCGTGGGCCCAAGCGGTATGCCCATCAAAGATGCCGCAAGGTTTGTCATGGCCTTTCTGGAAGACCAGACAGTCCCGGCACCGCACAGCGACCAGCCTTATGGACGACTGCTCAAACTCGCCTATGAGGATATCAAGGCCTACTACGGAGAGGCGATAACCGCGCAGCCCGGATTAAATACCAGCCTGCAGATCGAGAACTGGCTCTTTAACGAAACGTCGTTCGGGAAAGCCCTGTGGTCGCTTCGCGATATCTGTCAGGCCAGCGACGATGAGTATTTTCAGTACCTTGGAAAGAACTCCATTGTTCCTGACCGCCAGATCAATCCCGCCTGAAAAACCCTAGCGCCGAACACTGCTCCCTGGCCCCCCATCAAATTTGGGCAGGTTTTCTTGCCTGACGTCGGACAATGGCACAGCGGAAAAATCAGTAGGCGCAAGATTCCGAGTAATCGGCAAATCCTTCCCAATGCACGACAAATACTACCCCACACAATGGTACGTGCCAGAAACAGGCCGCACTGCGCCGGGCGCAACACATTGATAATACGTTAATTTTTTAGCCATGCCGCTTTGGCATCCCCATTGCTAACCACCCTACTGACGTTTGCGGCCTAATTCCGGCTATGTCGCAGGCAGTGGAGATTACAAATGATTTGGAAATCATCCGCTACTTGCGATAGGTCCAGGCAAAGCCTGTGCCGTGCCGGAAAGCGGTCTTCTAAACCCTAGAAGGGGATACGGTAATGGCAGATAAAGTTGAACTTTCGGCAGCAATTCGCTCCAACCTTTTAACTCTTTCGAGAACGACCAATCTGATTGATCGGACACAGGATCGTCTCTCGACAGGTTTGAAAGTCGCCTCTGCACTGGACGATGCGGCCGCCTTTTTCGCAGCACGAAGTCTTACAAATCGCGCGGATGATCTGAATGGTCTGAAAGACAATATCGATCAGGGCGTCAGTACGCTCGAAGCCGCCATCAACGGCCTGGAAGCAATCACCGAACTGATTGAACAGGCCAAGGGTCTGGCGATCACCGCCAAAGCAACGAGCGACACCACGGAGCGGTCCTCGCTTTCAGTGCAGTTCAATGCACTTCTGGATCAGATCGACTCACTCTCCAATGACGCCAGCTTCAGCGGTGTCAATCTGGTTCAGGGAACTCCTGACAACCTTGTCGTCAACTTTAATGAAGATGGCACAAGTGTTCTCACGATTAACGGTATTGATTCGACCACGGCGGCAACGGGCCTCAATGTTGCGGCTGCCGGCAATGACTTTGCCAGCAACACTGACATCGATACCGCGATTACAGCGGTCAATACGGCGATTACAACGCTCCGTACCAGTTCGGCGACTCTCGGTTCGAACGCGACGGTCCTTCAGACCCGTCTCAATTTTACTGAAGATCTCGTCAACACACTGGAATCCGGCGCTGGCAAATTGACCCTGGCCGATCTCAACGAGGAAAGCGCAAACCTGCTTGCCTTGCAGACCCGGCAGCAGTTGGGCATCAACTCCCTTTCGCTGGCGGCACAGAGCGAACGGGGTATCTTGGCTCTGTTCGGCTAAGACGCCACACCGCAGGCTGCAAACCTGGCCGCTTCTCCACAACAGGAGAAGCGGCTTCAGGTGCGTGTATCAGATATCGAAGCCATACAGGATACCTGGATTCGTCGCGAGGATATCATCGCGGATTTTCTTGTCCGGCACCCAATCGAGCAGCGGATCAAGGCAATCGGCTTCTTCCGGCTTGTTGTCCAGCGGCGAATTCGGATGCGGCCAGTTGGCGGCCCAAACAAGTCTGTCCGGCCTTGTCTCAACAAGCGCTCGAACGCGTTCGCCGGCATCCCGGTAAAGCGGCGGCCCGTCCGTCGATTGCAGATAGGGCGCGGAAATTTTCACCCAGCATTTTCCGGTTTCCATGAATTTAAGCAATGCCTGAAAATCAGGATCATTGATGCCGTTTGCCGCAGGTGTTCGACCGATGTGATCAATGACGACATCGACAGGCAGATCCTTCATGTAAGGCATGGCATCGACGATCCAGCTCCCATTGTCCTGGACCTGGACATGCCAGCCGAGCGGCGCGACCTTGGCAGCCATTGGCGCCAAATCGTCAATGGTGAAATCGTCGACCAGAAAAAAGAACCGCATCCCGCGGATACCGCCTTCGTGCAGACGCTGCAGCTCCGCCATTTCGACATCCGCCGCCGTGACGGCGACACCCCGTGCCCGCTCCTGCCCCATCGTATCAATCGCTTCCAACGTGGCGCGATTGTCTCGCCCATAGGTCGATGGCTGTACGATGATGCCACGCTCGAATCCCAATCTCGCCAGCATCGTTTCATAGGCTGACAGGGATGCTTCGACATGGTTCACCCTGCCGGGGTGATGCGGATATTTCGAAATCGGACCATATATATGCGAATGCGTTTCGCAGGACTTGGGCGGCGCAATCAGCTTTGGTTTGCGCCCCGTCCCCGTCATGACCTGATCCGACATCTTCTACTGTTCCTTTTGTCTTTGCAGTGTTGCTACTGCAGCTTTCCACGTGCCGTGATCGGCCATAAATCTTCGACCCGGCCGTCGCGGATACACACATACCAGTCGTACATATTGACTGTCGGATCGACATGCCCCGGAATCAGGCGGACCTTGTCACCGACTTTCAAATCGTTGTTGCCGCCCTGTACTGATTCCGAAACCAGCAACTTGCCGTGCTCGTCCGACGCACCGACGAATTCCACGCCGGGGATTTCCCATGGTAATGGCAATCCGGAATCAACGCTCAATGCCTTCAGACCCGCGTCAAGAATGGCCCTGTCACCTGTGGTCCGGCTCATGACCGTGGCATAAACAAAAAGGCTATTCTCAAAGTCGTCAATGGGATTGCCACTGGCATTCAGATTATATCCGTAATCCGCGTCCATAAAGATATAGGACCCCGCCTGAAGCTCGTTATAGACCCCGCTCGCGGCTTCGAACGGAAAGGTCCCGGTTCCTGCTCCGCCAACAATGCCGCATTCCAGACCGTGACTTGCCAGCAAGGAAACCGTTTCCTGCGTCATCGCTATCGCGGATTCAATGGCACTCTTTCGGCCTTCATAGGCACGGATATGTTGTGCCGACCCCTGGTAGGCCTGCAATCCGCCGAACCTGAGGTTTGGTGCTTTGTCGATCACCTCTGCCAAGGCCAGCGCAGGCTCCCCCGGCGCCACGCCACAACGCCCCGCTCCGACGTCTATTTCAACCAGGACATCCAGCGTCACGCCCGCAACTGCGGCCGCAGCATCAAGATCCGAGACATTGCCCGCATCATCCGCGCAGACTGCAATTTTCGCCCGCCGCGCCAGAGAAGCAAGTTTCGTCAATTTGGGCGCGCCGACAATCTCGTTGCTGACCAGAACGTCACTGATTCCACCCAGAACCATTGCCTCGGCTTCGCCGACCTTCTGGCAACAGACGCCCACCGCACCGACTTCCATCTGCTTCAACCCGACAGTCGGACATTTGTGGGTTTTGGCATGCGGCCGCAACACGGCAGAACTATCCTGGATCGCATCAGCCATCCGTTTCAGGTTCCGTTCAAAAGCATCCAGATCAATCAGCAATGCCGGCGTATCGACTTCCTCGACCCGCATGCCGATCGACGCCGGCGGCAGTGTATCCGCCATGACTTCCCCTCCCTGAATTGAGATTGCACGACTCTATCGCACAGCGAACGCAGTGGCAAAAGGCTGTCAGCGGAATAGTGCCACGCCGCCCATCGTCAGGACCACGCCCAAGACCGTATACCGAAAAAGTTTTTCAGAGACACCACTGAACGCTCGCGCACCGATCCAGATTCCCGCCATATACGGCAGGACAAGAGCGACAGCGAGCCAGAAGATTGCCAAAGTCACCATCCCGAAAGCGAGATAAATCACGATGCGAAACAGGACCGAAAAAGAAAAATACGCCATAATTCCGGCCCGGACTTCGATAGCCGAATTGCGGCCCGCCATCAGGAAGACCACGACCGGCGGGCCGCCGATATTCGATGCGCCACTGAGAAACCCGCTGAACAATCCGACAGTAACCGTCAAAAGCTTCGAGGGTGTTTTGCTGTAGCGCCAGCCACTGGCAATCATTATTCCAGCGGAGATAACCAGCACCGCGATTATCCGGCGCATATCCTCCGGCTCAACATAGGTCAGGAACCATGCGCCCAAGGGCAATGTGAAAAGCGAAGCAATCCCGAGCGGCGCGACAGATCGCCAGTTTGCATGGCGTACCGCAGTGGGCATGAGATACAGGGTTGCCGGAATATCAACCAGCGTCATGGTCAGGACAGCCTCTACCGGACCGTATAACACCGCCAGCACGGGAATGATGACCAGCCCTGCGCCAAAGCCGATGAATCCCCTGGCCAGCCCCGCAACAAAGAGCGCGACAACAGACAAAGCCAGAGATAGATCAAATTCCAATTGGAAGCCCGGATCGTGAGTTTACCTGAATGGAATTCACGCCTTCTCGGAATCCGTATCCGCAGCCTCTTTCGCCTCGAAATAATTTTCGACAAGCTGAAAAATTGCTTCGGCATCTTCTTCATTGCTGACGACCAGATTACTGGTATCGCCATAAATGTTCAGCACATAGCCGCGGTCGCTACAGACCGTTTCCAGCGCCGCCGCGAATGGCGTGATAATATGGTCGTTCAGGGATTCGGCGTCCGTATACCGCGCCATCCTGTCAACAAGCTCATCGGCAAACTCGTTGCCCGCCGGCTTGCCGCCACGTTTTCGCTTCGCCATTGCTGTCCCCGGTAAATCGTGTCCACTGCCCCCGTGATACGGCGTCGCGCTCTACTGTGCAAGCGTGTGCTTGGGCCCGATCGTCAACCGGCCGCTTGCCATTCTCAAGTACCATCGGTCATGGTTTGGAACCCGCAGCAACCGTGGCGGTAATCGGTTGCCCCCGAGCGCCCCATGGCTATCCTGTCTCGATTGCACACGGATGGAAAGGCGAGGCGATTGCCCGGAACCGCGCTGACTTACATGTTGTTCGCCGTATGGGGCGAACGCTTCATCGATAAGTTCGCTTCGCTGACGATGGCGAGCCTGCTTAGCCCCGGGAATCTTCCAACCCTGGCAAAGACCCACCAGTTGCAACTGATCTTCCATACCGACCGCTCCTCTGTTGCCTATCTCAAGATACGAATGGCCCCGCTGGAAGAATATGCGGACCTGACCATCGTTGCCTTCGAAGACACAACTGTGGACGGTCGTACTGTCGCCGATGGGATCTCCCTCCTGAAAGGCCCTGCCGTAAAACACGAACTGGAACGACTGGTCACCTTCCACACCCTTGATACGGTGCTGGACCACGGGCAAGGACATAGCCTGTTCATCATCCCCTCGGACCTTGCCGCCAGCGACGGAAGCTTTACCCGGGCCCAGACCCTGTTGGATAACGGCGCGGAGGCGGTCGCCCCGCCCGTGCTGCGTTTATCGGAAGACCACGTGACATTTTCGGGTACGCAACTCAGGGACGGCATCGACGACACGACAATATGCGGCGCGCTGCCTGAATCATTTCAGCATATAACGGGCAGTTGCATTGCAACCTCGCAGAATTTCAGCGCATACCCTGCCTCTATCCTGTGGCCGGTCGCGGATGACGGCTTTCTCTGCCGGACGTTCTTTCCGCTTACGCTAGCCTTCAAACCGCAGGATCACTGCCGCCGCTACGACAGCTCTATTGATTACGATTTTTTGCTGAACCTCGTTTCCGATCCTGCGAAAATTTATATCCCCGCCAGTTCGGCGGAGATTTGCGCCATGAAAGTTACAGGGGGCGATTACATGCAAAGGGATTCAACAGCTCAGCCGCTACGAGGCGCTGCCCTTGCCCACTTTATGCTCACGGAAACCAACAAAGCACATCGGAGCCTTTTTTCGCGGCCATACCGATTACTGAAAAAGGCCGAAGACGAACTCGACCAGGAAACATGGCGCTATACGGAAACGGAATCAGGTCGTTTCGTCGACAGCGCCTATGATTTCATCGATCAGATTGTGGCCAAAGTCCCCAAGGATACGCCCGGACTGGCACAATCCATCGCATCGCATTTCGGTGGGCTGGAAGACTACCTTTCCCCCATGCGTCGACCGGCATCCAACTGAACTAACTTACTGGCTGCGTCCGCTCATTGCGGCATGGCGGCGACGGATCGCTTCCGGCCAGCGCGATTTGATATAGGCCAGTGATGCCCAAATTTCGGCATCCGTCAGAATATCCTTGAACCCCATCATATCGGATTGATATCCCGCTGGCGCGAACGCCGCGACCCCCAATTTCGTCACCTTGAAATTCTGTTCATCCGGATGATGCCAGGTATGGCCGCTTTCATCATGCGGCGGCGCCGGCAACCGACCATCGGGCCGACGTTTTTCCCAATCGGGCTGGCCTTTCAGGTCCGCTCCATGACAGGAGGCACAATGCTCCGCATAGACCTGACCACCACGTTCGACGAGGCCGGGGTCGTCTGCATCCGCAAATGACGGCGCGTCAATTTCGCCGAATTTCCATAGGATGATCGCGGTTACCGCCGTCAGAAGCACCGCGAACAGAATATAGCGAAGTGACATGTTTGTTTCCCCGTGAACAATATGTCGCAATCTGGACCTTCAAGCGGTGGGAAGGTCAAGCCCGGGACTCGACAAACGTCTGCCGGGGGGCCTACCGGTATCCGTCGAGACACGGTATTTTACCGAACATCAAATTATTCCAAATCCCCTACCTGTAAGCTGGAGCCCCGCATATGACTGACGCCGCCGCACGCCCCCTTCCCCTTGACGGTATCAGGGTCGTGGAGTTCTGCCAGACCATCATGGGCCCTTGCGCCGGGCTTATTCTGGCGGATCTCGGCGCGGACGTCATCAAGGTGGAACCTGCACCGGCTGGCGACAAGACACGAAAGTTGCTCGGCTTTGCGGCGGGATTTTTCGGTGCCTTCAACCGGAACAAGCGCGGCTTCGCAATAGATCTGAAAAGCGATGAAGGCCGCGAGGTTGCGCTGAAACTGATCGCCTCCGCCGATGTGGTCATCGAAAACTATGCGCCCGGCACAGTCGAAAAACTGGGCGTCGGCTACGAACAATGCCGGGAAATCAACCCCCGGATCGTCTATTGCTCCCTGAAGGGGTTTCTAAGCGGACCATATGAGAACCGTCCGGCACTCGATGAAGTCGTCCAATATATGGCGGGGCTCGCCTATATGACCGGGCCGCCGGGCAGACCTCTTCGGGCAGGTTCCTCCGTCATTGATATAATGGGCGGTACCTTCGCTGTCGTCGGCATCCAGGCCGCATTGCGGGAACGCGAAACGACCGGCGAAGGGCAGTTCGTAAAAAGCGCGCTATTCGAATCCACAGCCTTCCTGATGATGCAGCACATGATCGGCAGCGCGGTAACACATGCCCCGTCGCCCCCCATGCCGGGCCGGGTCGGTGCCTGGGGCATATACGAGACCTTTGATACGGCAGATGACGAAATGATTTTCATCGGCATCACCAGTGACAATCACTGGCGCTGGTTCTGTGAGCGTTTCGATCGACAGGACCTGCTGGAGGACCCGACCCTGAACACCAACGAAGGCCGGGTTCGCGAACGCCCCAGAACATTGCCCATTGTCGCGGAAATCGCGAGGCAGCACACCCGAGCCGAAATGTCCCAGATTTGCGAAGAGATCAAGATCCCGTTCGCGCCCGTCGCCAAACCGGAAGACCTGACTGACGATCCCCAGCTAAACGCAAATGGACGAATGCTCCATCTCGATCTGCCCGGGGCGCCAGGGACAAAAATTCCCCGGCTGCCGGTCGAGATCGGCGATCACGATTTCAAACTGCGGACACAACCGCCGAAAATTGGTGAACACAGCCACGAAATTCTGACTGAACTGGGATATACCGAATCGGAAATTGCCGCGTTACAGGCGGCGGGGAAAACGGTCATCGCCAGCTAGGGCAAGGGTTCTTCATCCTCCAGAAATGCCAGAAAGCGCGCCAGCTTTTCCGCAACGGCGCGTTTATAAGCATCCGTATCCTTGCCACGCCAATCGTAGAAACCTTCGCCTGTGGACATACCAAGATTGCCGGCAGCGACCTTGTCCTGCAGCAACGCCACAGGTGTATTCGTGTGGTACAGCGCCGGGATAACGCTTCGATGCGTCGCGGCCGTCGTTTGCAGCCCGCTGATATCCTTTTGCAGGATGAGGCCGGTGATGCTCATTCGGGGGCCCAGCATGCGCGTTATCACCGCATCGACATCCTCAACCGTGCAAAGCCCATCTTCAATCATTGCCAAGGCTTCGTGCATCATGGCGTGCTGGATACGGTTGATCAAAAAGCCGGCAACCGGGCGGTTCAGAACCAGAGCACCCTGTCCATTCCGCTTCAAAGCGGATCGCACGGATTCCACAACGTCGTCACGGGTTTCCGGAACCCGGATAACTTCAACAAGCGGCAGGGCATCCGCCGGCTGCATGTAGTGGACGCCAATGAACCGATCCGGATGTGTCATCCGCGCCGCCATCTCCTCCATCGATAACGAGGAGGTATTCGTTGCGATAATTGTGCGCCCGCTGTAGCGAGACTCCAGGTCCGCGAACAGCGTATGTTTGAGGTCTATTTCTTCCGGGACTGATTCAATAACGAAATCCGGTTCGGTATCCGGCAGGGCATCGACGACCCGTACATTGGCCGACTCAAAAGCCGGCACTCTGGACGGGTCGCGGCTGACGACGGTTACATCATGCCCGCCCCGGGCAAAAGTGTTCGCAATTCCGCGCCCCATCGTGCCAGAGCCGACGATCACCGCTGTCGCTATTTCCATTTGGTCCCCCACTGTTTTACCGTTGCGCTTTCTACCAGTATCAATACGTCATCATCGTTCGTCGAGAAAAGGAACCAATAATGTCATACGAAGAAATTGCCCAGGACCTTGAAGAGCGCCGGGCCAAAGCCCTGAAAATGGGGAAACCCGCCGTTCTCGACAAGATGAAGAATGATGGACTTTTGAACGCACGGGAGCGGCTGGATCATCTCTTCGACAAGGGCACTTTCGTTGAATCCGGCTTGTTGGCGCAGAGCGCGCGGCCTGAAGTCCGCGACCGAACACCTGCCGACGGCAAGATCGCAGGCTTCGGCAAGATTGACGGCCGCTGGGCCGGCTGCGTTTCAAACGATTTCTCGGTGCTGGGCGCCTCCAGCGCGCTGAACAATCTGAAGAAAATGAAACACATCAAAACCGTCGCGACAAAACGGGGTATGCCGCTTGTGTGGCTGGGTGAATCGTCAGGTTCACGCATGCCTGACCGCATGGGCGCACAGGGCCGCGCCATCATGGCCCAGGACCCGCATGAATATCGTCGCATGCGGGATACCCCCTGGGTCACTGCGCAGCTCGGCGACTGTTATGGTTCCTCTACCTGGTATGCCTGCATGTCGGACTTTGTTGTCATGCGCAAAGGCGCAACGATGGCGGTTGCCAGCAGCCGGGTCACATCCCTGGCCATCAACCAGCCGGTGACGAACGAGGAACTTGGCGGCTGGAAAATGCATACATCAACCAGCGGTCTGGTCGATGCCGCCGTCGATACCGATCAGGAAGCCATCGACCTCAGCAAACAGTTTCTGTCCTACCTGCCAAGCCACAATATGGAAGCGCCACCTGTCGCCGCGGTTCCGCAGGGATCGAACGACGCCATTGCCCGCATTACCGATATCGTCCCGGAAGAGCGGCAGAAGGTCTACAACATGCGCCATGTCGTGGAGGTAATTGCCGACCGCGACAGCGTGTTTGAAATGAAAGCCCGTTACGGTCGCTCCGTCCTGACCGCCCTGGGACGGGTTGATGGCAGAACCGTCGGTTTCCTTGGCAACAATCCACTTTACAAGGGGGGCGCTGCAGACCCGGACGGTTGCGCCAAGGCTGCAAGTTTTCTGGTGTTTTGCGATTCCTTCAACATTCCGATTGTCATGCTGGTCGACGTGCCCGGCTTCCTGATCGGCGTGGATGGCGAACGGAAGGGCGCACCCGGCAAGATCATCAACTGGATGAATGCCCAGTCCTTGTGCACGGTCCCCAAGATCACAATCGTCCTGCGCAAAAGCTACGGGCAGGCTTATATCAATATGGGCGGCAACAAAAATTCCGACGAGTACGCGCTTTGGCCGACGGCCGATGTCGGATTCATGGATCCGCAGACAGCCGTGAACGTCGTCTTCGGGATTACCAAGGAAGACGACCCCGACGAATTTGAAAAGCGCGTCGATCAGCTTGGTCGGGACGCTGCCCCGTGGGAATTGGCAGCAATGTACGAAGCGCAGAATGTCGTCGCGCCGCAAGAGACCCGGCAGCACATCATCAACATGCTGGATATTCACGCGATGCGCATGACCAGCGGGGTCGGCGAACACCTGATGCGAACCTGGCCAACCAGCATCACCTGACCCGGCCAAGGGGCCCGATCATCACATATTTTGCGGTGCAGCAAAAAAGCCAATTGGGCCATTGGCTTTTTTCTCAAACACTGCTTAACTACCCCATCCAAGCAAAGGGGGGAACATCTTTGCACGTGAAACGTAGAACAGGGAGATGATCATGAAATCAATTTTGTTCGCAACCGCAGCAGCCACAATCGCTTTTGTGGGAAGTGCCCAGGCAGGGCTGCTTGAAGACGTAAAGGCAAAAGGATTTATTCAATGCGGCGTTAATACCGGGCTGACAGGTTTTTCCGCACCAAACGACAAGGGTAAATGGGAAGGCTTCGATGTCGATTTCTGCCGTGCCATGTCTGCGGCAGTGTTCGGCGACGCTGACAAGGTCAAGTACACCCCGCTGACCTCCAAGGAACGCTTTACAGCATTGCAATCGGGCGAAATTGATGTGTTGTCGCGCAACACGACCTGGACATTCACCCGCGATGTCAATCTCGGCCTGGAATTCATTGGCTCGAACTACTACGACGGTCAGGGTTTCATGGTCCGCAAAGACCTGGGCGTAAAGAGTGCCAGGGAACTGGACGGTGCATCAGTCTGCATCCAGACCGGCACGACGACCGAACTGAACCTCGCCGACTACTTCCGCACCCACAAGATGGAATTCAACTCGGTCGTTTTCGAAAAGGCTGATGAAATTCGTGCGGCATATGACGCGGGCCGATGCGATGTTTACACCACGGATCGTTCGGGCCTCGCGGCACAACGTTCGTTGCTGAAAGCGCCGGAAGATCACCTCGTCCTGCCGGAAGTTGTTTCGAAAGAGCCGCTTGGTCCGGTTGTCCGTCATGGTCAGTCCGAATGGGGCGATGTCGCCCGCTGGACGCTGTATACGCTGATCGTTGCTGAAGAGCTCGGCATCACATCGGCAAATGTCGACAGCATGAAGTCCTCTAAAAATCCTGAGGTTCTGCGTCTGCTCGGTATTGAAGGTGAAATGGGCAAACAGTTGGGTGTATCCGCCGACTGGGCCTACAACATCGTCAAGCAGGTCGGGAACTACAGCGAAGTGTATGAGCGCCATGTTGGCGTCAATACGCCACTCAAACTAGAGCGCGGTATCAACGCGCTGTGGACGCAGGGCGGCCTGATGTACGCCCCTCCCTTCCGGTAGGAAGCAAACAGATCAGCCGGCCTCGTGCCGGCTGATTACGTTTGGTGGCCAGTGATGGTGGAATTCCCCCCTTTTTCACCTTCCCTCGCCGCCGGCTCACACCGGAAAGGAGCATATGATGGCGCTAGGGAGTGACACCCAAGGCACCGCGCCGCGTCCCAGTTTCTGGAACGACCCGAACAAGCGATCAATCATCTATCAGGGGATCGTCGTTCTGATCTTCGTCGGGTTGGCCGCCTACTTCGTCAACAATACAGCCGACAACCTTGAGCAACGCGGCATTGCCTCGGGCCTGTCTTTCCTGTCCGCCCCTGCGGGCTTCGACGTCGGCATGTCGCCCTTCCTGACATACGACGCGTCCACGGCAACGCATGGTACCGTCCTGATTGTCGGTATTCTGAATACGCTGCTGGTTGCGATTACCGGCATCGTTCTGGCGACAATCATCGGCTTTATTTTCGGGGTACTGAGACTGTCGCCGAACTGGATCGTTTCCAAGCTGTGCTACTGGTATATCGAAATACTGCGCAATATTCCGCTGCTGCTGCAATTGCTGTTCTGGTATTTCGCTGTATTGGGGACACTGCCGAGCAAGCGGGATAGCATCTCCCTGTTCGACCTGTTTTTTTTGAATATCGAAGGGATGTTTGGCCCCCTGCCCGTGCCGCAAGACGGCTTCTGGATGATTGGCCTTGGACTTATCATCGCCATTGCCGCAATCATCGTCATAAAAAACTGGGCCCGCAAGCGACAGGACGAAACCGGACAGATATTCCCGGTTTTCTGGACATCGCTCGCATTGCTTATCATCATCCCGTTCATCGCAGCGGCAATTGCCGGTTTTCCACTGGAATTCGAGCATCCGCAAAAGAACCGTTTCGGTCTGCGCGGCGGCATGATCATCTTGCCCGAATTCGCAGCGCTGGTGCTTGGGCTGAGCCTCTATACCAGTGCATTCATCGCCGAGATCGTGCGTTCCGGCATTCTTGCCGTCAGCCACGGCCAATCGGAAGCTGCCTATGCACTTGGGTTGCGCCCCGGTTTGACAATGCGGCTGGTCGTCATCCCACAGGCGTTAAGGGTTATCGTTCCGCCCCTGACAAGCCAGTACCTGAACCTGACCAAGAATTCTTCATTGGCCGTTGCCATCGGCGGCGCTGAAATCGTCGCTATCTTCGCCGGAACATCACTGAACCAGGCGGGACAGGCGATCGAGATCATTGCCATCACCATGGCCTTCTACCTGACGGTCAGTCTTCTGATTTCGCTGTTCATGAATTGGTACAATAACAAAATTGCGTTGGTGGAGCGCTAGACCATGACTGACAATTCCTTCGTACGAACGGAGTCTCATCCTGATCTGCCGCCCCCTGTCCGTCACACGGGGATCATCCGCTGGATGCGGCAGAACCTGTTCTCATCATGGTTCAACACCTTTCTAACGATAAGCTCGCTATACCTGCTGTACCGGATTGTTCCGCCATTCCTTGAATGGGCGATCTTCTCCGCCGACCTTTCCGGCTCAACCTACCAGGACTGCACCAGCGGGGGCGCCTGCTGGGCCATGGTCCGGGTCCGGTTCGATCAGTTCATGTATGGATTTTTTCCGACAACAGAGCGCTGGCGGGTGGATATCGGGTTTCTGCTGCTGTTTGCGACTGCCATTCCGCTCATGATCGATGGAATACCAGGCAAGAAGTATCTGGCGATCTTCGTCTTCGCGATCTACCCCTTCGTTGCCTTCCTGCTGTTCCATGGCGGGTTCGGTCTGGAGATTGTGGATACTGCCCAATGGGGCGGGTTGATGCTGACCCTGGTCCTCGCGACAGTGACGATTGTCGTGTCGCTGCCGCTCGGCATCCTGTTTGCGCTGGGCCGGCGATCAGAAATGCCGATCATTCGAATGATCTGTATCGGCTTCATCGAATTGTGGCGCGGCGTTCCGCTGATCACGGTCCTGTTCATGGGTTCCGTTATGCTGCCGCTGTTCCTGCCGCCGGGAACCAATTTCGACAAAATCCTGCGCACGCTGATTGTCATGGCGCTTTTCGCCGCCGCTTACATGGCGGAAGTCGTCCGTGGCGGCTTGCAGGCCATCCCCAAGGGCCAGTACGAAGCGGCCCAGGCAATGGGCCTGAGCTACTGGAAAACGATGGGCCTGATCATCCTGCCGCAGGCGCTGAAGATCGTGATCCCGGGCATCGTCAATACCTTTATCGCGCTGTTCAAGGACACGACGCTGGTCCTCGTTATCGGCCTGCTCGATTTCCTCAGCATCATCCAGTCGGCAACGACGCACAAGAACTGGCTCGGCACCTCGACCGAAGGCTATGTCTTCGCCGCCGCCGTCTACTGGATCTTCTGCTTCAGCATGTCACGTTACAGCATCCGGCTTGAGCGCAAGCTCGATACCGGGCACAGGAACTAGAAGGAGATATGGAAATGGCCACAACCGAAGCCGCAGCCACCACCTCCCCGCCCGTCGGCGACGATGTCGCGATCCAGATACTCGGCATGCACAAATGGTATGGCAATTTCCATGTGCTGAAGAATATCGACCTCACGGTGTATAACGGCGAGCGCATCGTCATTTGCGGCCCGTCAGGTTCCGGCAAGTCGACCCTGATCCGCTGCATCAACCGGCTGGAGGAGCACCAGCAGGGCGGCATCTTCGTCAACGGCAACGAGTTGACCGGCGACCTGAAAGGCATCGACGCTATCCGCCGCGAAGTCGGCATGGTGTTCCAGCATTTCAACCTGTTCCCGCATCTGACCGTGCTGGAGAACCTGACGCTCGCCCCCATCTGGGTGCGCAAGGTCCCCAAAGCCGAAGCCGAAGAAGCGGCGATGAGCTATCTGGAACGCGTGAAGATCCCCGAACAGGCCCTGAAGTTTCCAGGTCAGCTTTCCGGTGGCCAGCAACAACGCGTCGCCATCGCTCGCTCCCTGTGCATGAACCCGAAGATCATGCTGTTCGACGAACCGACCTCGGCGCTCGACCCGGAAATGATTTCCGAAGTGCTGGATGTAATGGTCGAACTGGCGGAAACCGGCATGACGATGCTCTGTGTGACCCATGAAATGGGCTTTGCCCGCAAGGTCGCCAACCGCATCATCTTCATGGATGAAGGCGAAATTGTCGAGCAGAACGAGCCCGAGGAATTCTTCCATAATCCCAAATCCGAACGGACCAAGCTGTTCCTCAGCCAGATCCTGTCGCACTAGGGAATATCATTACAGCAGGTCGAGCTGCGCGCCCTTCGCCGGCACCGGCGGTGCCTCTGGTTCCGTTTCGCGCCAGAGTTCCGGCCCGTCATTGCGCACACTGTTGACCTCCCGTGATATCGGATAGGCAACCAGTTCACCGTCATAGGGGCGCATCAGTCCCGCCGCCGCCCCGATGTCCTGTCCCTCCCCGCCGAGCCACCCGGCATAATCCTCCGGTTTCACAATCACCGGCATGCGCCCGTGGATCGACTGGATCGCGGGGCTGGCATCCGTTGTCACGATGGCGCAGGATTCCAGCTCGCTGCCCTCCGCCGATTGCCAGCCTTCCCAGATACCGGCAAAGGCAAACAGCGCATCCCCCGGCAGCGCGATCCGCATCGGCTGCT
>Ga0222651_1000730_pt1 | contig 18775 bp, 14 predicted proteins | sample AntAcemetagen369_FD_179855 | JGI IMG/M metagenome (GOLD analysis project Ga0222651, IMG submission 179855) | Saline water microbial communities from Ace Lake, Antarctica - #369 | ecosystem: Environmental > Aquatic > Non-marine Saline and Alkaline > Saline | place: Antarctica: Ace Lake...
ACAATAGAAATAGAAGACACTCAGCATTAAATTACAAAACTATTAATGAGCTGGAATTAGAAATGAATAATCAAAAATTAGCAGCATGATCTTAACCTAGTGTCCATTTTTTTGTTGCAAGTCCAATAATTGATGATTTAGAAAACTGGCCAGTAGCCAAAAACTATAGTCAAAGACAATTTTTCAAAAAGCACATCCAACCTTTTGTTGAAAAAAAGCAACGCGTGTTTGTCATTATATCTGATGCATTACGATTTGAGTGTGGTGTTGAGTTAAATAAAATATTAACTCAAGAGAATAGATATGATAGTGAAATTGAAGGTGCGTTAGCGTCATTACCTTCCTATACTCAATTAGGGATGGCTTCTTTGTTACCTCACAAAGAACTATCTGTAAAAAATGGAACAGACCAAATTTTGGTTGATGGAATGCCGTCTATGGGTATTTCGTCTCGCTCAAAAATTCTAGCTGAGAATACGGAAGCACGAGCAATAGCAATTTTAGCTGAGGATTTTATGAAGTTTAGTGCCAATACAACAGGTAGGGACTTTGTAAAACAATATGATGTTATTTACATCTACCATAACAATATAGATGATACTGGTGATGACACAACATCACAAGACAAAGTATTTGATGCAGTAGAAAGCGAGTTAAACTTCTTTATGGACTTATTAAAGAAGATTTCTAATATGAATGGTAATAATATGATTATCACTTCAGATCACGGTTTTTTATATCAATATGAAACATTAGAAGAAAGCGATTTTACAACAGCTGATATAAAAGGTGTAGTCGATAAACACAATAGAAGGTTTGTACTTGGTACTGATATAACTGGGAATGATGCAGTGAAGTCTTTTACGCACGAGCAACTAGGACTGAAAAGTACCGGTAATACATTAATTCCAAAATCGGTAAATAGATTACGAGTTAAAGGTGCAGGATCTAAATTTATTCACGGTGGTGCATCGTTACAAGAAATTATAATACCTGTAGTGAAAGTCAATAAAAAACGCCAAGACACCACAGCTCAGGTAGAAATAGATATTATAAAATCTACAGATAAGATAACTACAAACTTACTCGCGGTTTCCTTTATTCAAACAGAGCAGGTAGATGACACAATGTTGGAACGGAAAATTAAAGCGTCCATACAAGCAGAAGATGGTACTTTGTTAAGTGATCAGTTTATCTACACCTTCGATATTAAAGAAGAAAATCAACGACAGCGAGAAGTTAAGAACAGATTCCAATTAACTGCTCAGGCAAGCGGAAAATATAAAAATCAACGTGTAAAACTGGTACTAGAAGAACCAATGGATCGCGCTAACAAATGGAGAATTTACAAAGAGTATTACTATACCCTGAATATTTCTTTTACTAACGACTTTGATGAATTTTAAAACCTATGAACGCACTAAATGTAAAAATAAACGAGCACTTTGCAGGTAAGGTAGTTCGTAAGGATTTAACCAAATTAGTAAAAGGAAATGCTATAGTTCCTACCTATGTCCTCGAATATTTATTAGGGCAATACTGCGCTACAGATGACGAAGCAACTATTGATGAAGGGGTAGAAACTGTTAAAAATATTATTGCCAAACATTTTGTGCATCGTGACGAGTCTCAAATAATAAAATCTACAATTCGGGAAAAAGGTTCTCATAGAATTATAGATAAAGTGGCTGTTCAGCTTAATGACAGGCAAGATAGATATGAAGCTTCATTTGCAAATTTAGGCTTAAACCGCGTTCCTATTTCGGATGCACTAATCAGAGAGCATCAAAAATTACTATCTAGTGGTGTTTGGTGCATTTTAACCTTAGCATACGTTCCTTCAGATGAAAGAGATCATATACCTTGGATGGTTGAAAATTTAAAACCAATTCAAGTTTCCAATGTAGATATTGAAGAATATAAAGGCGCTCGGAAACATTTTGAAAAGGAAGAATGGATGGATGTTTTATTACAATCCATAGGGCTTAATCCTGATGAATTTACATTTCGTTCAAAACTGCTGCAACTAACTAGACTTGTTCCATTTGTAGAGAACAATTATAATTTAATTGAGCTAGGTCCAAAAGGAACAGGAAAGTCTCATATCTATTCTGAAATGTCGCCACACGGTATTTTAATTTCTGGTGGAGAAGTATCAAAAGCGAAACTATTTGTAAATAATAGTTCAGGTGATATAGGGTTAGTTGGGTATTGGGATGTTGTTGCTTATGATGAATTTGCAGGTAAAACGAAGCGTGTAGATCGTGGCTTAGTGGATATAATGAAAAATTATATGGCTAATAAATCTTTTTCAAGAGGAACTCAAGTCTATGGAGCTTCTGCTTCAATGGTATTCGTTGGAAACACAGACCATTCAGTAAAATATATGATGAAACATAGTGATCTTTTTGAGGCTTTGCCTAAAGATTATTATGACACCGCTTTCCTTGACCGTATGCACGGATATCTTCCAGGATGGGAAGTTCAGAAATTACGAAATGAAATGTTTACATCGCAATACGGTTTTATCGTAGATTACCTTGCTGAAGTATTAAAGAACCTAAGGAAAGAAGATAGAACACACGATTACACTAAATACTTTGAATTATCGAGCACAATTACTACCCGAGATAAAACATCGATTGCCAAAACATTCGCTGGTTTAATTAAAATAATCTACCCAGATAACGATTTCACTGAAGCCGATGCGAAAGAAATTTTAGATTTCGCTATTGAAAATAGAAAACGTGTTAAGGATCAACTTCGTAAAATGGACGAAACCTTTGAAGAAGTCGATTTTAGTTACGTAAGTAAATCAACAGGAGAACACTTTCCTATTCTGACACTAGAAGAGATTGAAAATGAAACAAAACCTTCAATATCCCGTAGTGACGAGGCTGAGAACAGTCAACCCCAGAAATCTGAAAATATTGAGTTATCACTAGAACCTGGGCAAAAAATAATTAGAGATAATCAATCCGGTATTTCCTATGATAATTTGTTTGGAGCTTATTTATTAAATGCTACTGATTTTAATATCACAGACCCATACATTAGGTTACCCTATCAGTTGCGCAACTTTATGGAACTAGCAAAACTGATTAGTGAAAAGAAAGATCCTGAGACAGAAGTTAAAGTTCACTTAGTAACTAGTAATAATGAAGATTTTATAGAAAATGCCAAGGATGCTTTTGAACAAATGCGTTATTCGTTGGAGTCAATGGGTATCCTATTTTCATATGAGTTTGATGATTTTATTCACGACAGATCTATTGAAATGAATAATGGTTGGAAAGTAATTTTAGGAAGAGGACTAGATATTTGGCAAAAAACTGGCGGTTGGTATGATATCAATGAATACATTCAAGAACGACGAATATGTAAGGCTTGTGAGTTTACGTTTGTGAAGGTTGGTTCTTAGACTCCCTTCGATATAAATAAATTACTTATTAGCTATTATGAAAAAGTAAACTTTAAAAGCCATAAAAACTTACGAACAAAAATAACCAAAAGGCAGAATTACAACATATAAATATACCTAAGAACCTAAATTATACTCTCTCGTTTATAGTTCCTATGATTTAGTGAAGTAAAAATTAAAATTATGGAAATTAGTTAAAAAATTATATTAAAACATTATGCCAAACAAGAATCACTTAAGAATTATTGCAAATAGACAGCTAGAAGAATCTGGAGAGGTAAAGTTCAATTACGGTTTCGGAAACAACGATGATGAAGCAAATCCAGAGCCAAATTATATATTTATGGCAAGAGCTTTCCGGGATGATTTACAATCGTATCGCAGTGACTTAGAAGTGAAAGCAGGCGCAAAAGATGAGACTATTAATGTCCCTTATAACGTAGACTATGTAGAGGTAGACTTTATGGGGCAGTTTCATTTGGAGAAATACTATAGCATTTGGTACAATACTTTTGGTCTTGAAGGAGTAAGCTTCACAAACTTTAATAGAACAGCACTATTTTCAATTGCAGATCGTGATAAATTTCAGGTATTTATAACAAGTATTGAAAGCTTGATTAATAGAGGTTTAGGGAATAACGCAGAGGCAGTTTACAATAAAAACATACTTTTTGTAAAAAACTTTAAGCTACTCACATTGAGCGACGTACTGCAAGTAGATGCTGGGACTCTCGGGAATGTCGTTGTGATAAAAACAATAGAGCTCCCTACAAATACACAAATTGAGAATAGAATCATTGAGGCATTAGAGGTGTACTTAAATGATCATCTAATCGCATATGTTATTGATAGAGGGACAAACAGATTAGAGCTTTTCGACGTTACATTAAATGAACTTATTGTGATTGCTCAAAATTTTGATGTTATAGAGAGTATAACCTCTTCCCTATCTGGAGTGGTGCGGCCTGGTGTATATAATATACCTAGCAGAGCTTATGGTTTTGAAATTGTAAATGCAGATGAAGAGCTTCCTTTAATTGGAATCTTAGATACCGGAATAAGTATGCAAACACCTTTATCCAGTATTACTTTGCAAGATGATACTTTTACACTTGATGGTAATCCATTAATTGATAACTGTGGAAATGATGGGCACGGCACAATGGTAGGTGCTCTTGCCGCACTAGGAAGACAAAACCATAGTAATAATTTTGAAGGTGAGATATCTGCAGACGCAAAGTTACTTTCTATAAAATTAATAGGTAGTGGTAATGGCTACCTTTCTGAAAAAAAAGTAATTGAACTACTATATAAAGCAAAAGATAAATATCCGCATTTGGATATTTTCGTCCTAACAATTTGTTATAAAGTCCATAAGAAAACAAACGAAGCGTTTTCTAACTACACATTCGAACTGGATAAGTTTGCACACGAAACTGATAGTTTGATTTTTATAAGCATAGGAAATAATGATCTAGCAATGAACGAAAATATTGATTATGATCTAAACTACTTTAATAATGAGCACACCAACTTAAATACGCCGGCAGACTCAATGAATAATATGACAGTGGGTGCAGCTGCAGATGGTCTATATAATGGTGTTTTTAATGGTATCGCATCAGGTAAAGAATTCCCGGCTATTTATAGTCGTACAGACCATATTGATCTCGCTGCAATATATTCTGTTAAGAAGCGTAATAAAAATCTTTTCAAGCCAGACGTTATTGAAAGTGGCGGTGATTATGGATTTTACAACCCTAACACAATAGATCGTATGGATAACGCTGCGATGTCCGTATTATCGTCTAATCCAGCTTTAGGGTACACCAAAGAAATAGGAACAAGTTTAGCTGCTCCACTAACTGCTAACCTTGCTGCAAAACTTAAAATTCTTTACCCAGATTTAAAGTCGCAAACTTTAAAAGCATTGATAATTAATGGGGCATCTTTAAAAAACACAGTCTATCCAGATGCCAACAAACCTTTACTAAACAGAACCTCAGGCTATGGGATCATTGATGTTGATAATACCATTTTTTCCGATGAGAACAATGTTACAATGATTCTTGAAGACAGTATCCAAAGCGGTGAACAGAAAATTTACCCTGTTAACTTCCCAGATTATTTAATTTCAACTAATCTTGGTAAAACAAATGGCATCCTTAAAGTAACAGCTACATTATGTTTCAGCTTTTTGCCATTACAGCATAATCAGTTAACCTATTGCCCATTACATATGGCCTTTAGTGTTTTTAAAAATCATTCGTCTGATGACATTAACAGAGTAAAGCGAGAATTAAATTCAAAATTACGCACAACACTAAGTTGGTCGCAATCCGCTAGAGATAAATCAACGCCTGCTCCTTACAGTAATGTTCAGAAAATTGAATTTAATGTTGACGTTTCTCAATTACGTAGTGAAGGCAAAACGTTTAAATTGGCGGTACAAGCTTTATTATCAAATCAGATTATGGCATCTCAGATTGAGAATTATCCAACAGAATTTAATTTCTCACTTGTTCTCAAAATTGAAGAAACTTTAAGAGCCAATACTGGTCGTCTGTACGAAGAATTAAAAGCGATAAATAATGTTGAAGTAATAAATGTAGTCGAAGCTGAAGCTGACTTAGAAGGAGAAGTTTAAGCGCTTATATCAAGAGATTTCTTTTCTGCAATTACAAGAGATTTCCAAATATGGCTATCAATTTTGGTAATTGACTTTACATCTTTATCACTTTGCTTAAACAAACTTCTCTTTAATGCAGTAAGAAGTGTTTTCTGAATGCTGTAGTATGACAAACCTTCGCACATTCGCATAATTTTATTTGCCTCTTTCGTATTACTGAATAAAAACCCACTCTTACTTAGTGTAAGTTCAACAAGATTTTTTATTTGTTCTGTGTTAGGTAAAGAAAATCCTATTATACTGTCAAATCTTCTAGTCAACGAAGAATCTAACATTTCCTTTTGATTCGTTGCAGCAATGACAATACTGCTTTGAGGTAAATAATCAAATAACTGAAGAATAGTATTAACCACACGCTTCATTTCGCCGTGGTCTTGACTATAATCACGTACTTTTCCTAAACTATCAAATTCATCGATGAAGATAATACAATCTTCAAGAGCTGCTTTCTTAAATATTTTGGAAAGGTTTTTACTTGTTTCGCCTAACTTGGAAGAGACGATAGCCCCTAAATTAACGACAACCATCATTTTTTTGAGTTCCCCTGCAATTACATAGGAGGCAAGTGTTTTACCACATCCAGAGGGCCCGTGCAAGAGTAATTTATTAGAAACAGGAAGGTTGAATTTTTGAAGTAATTCAATTTTATCGTGTTCTTCAATAAAGTTTTTTAGTTCTCCCATTACTACATCATCTGCAACAATGTTTTCTAATGAATAATCCGAAGTGATTTTTTCAAGAATTAAATCTTGAATATCGCGGTCATCAAGACGTTGATAATAAGAATCAGAACCAACTTTAGTCAAATTGTTAGTACTTTGTTGTCGCATAGACTCTTTAAGAATCGATTGCAATTGAATTGCAAAATTCACTTTTTTAGTCTTTTTAGAATGTTCAACAAGCTCATTAATTACGGTCAATAGACGTTCCTGGTCATTTTCCAAACCATATTTCGCTATTTCTTTTATGTAATCAAATTGACTCAAACCGATCTCTTAAATTTTATTCAAATATAACGAACTATGCCGAGATTTTAGTATTATATCACTCATTAAATGCTCTTCATCTTATTGTATTTCAGCTAAATAAAAGTGTATTAAGCAATTAACACATCGATATTCAATTAAATGCAACAACTATAAATTAATAGTAATATAATCTACTACCCAAAAATCGACCTAGCTTCTTCATAAATCCGTTCAAAGTTGGCTAATAAATCTGCCTTAGAAAATTCACTATTATTCTTTGGAAGCCTTCTTTCAATCTTCTGCTGCTTAAATTGCACTCTTTTATCCTTACCATCCGCATATGTGATAAATTCTCCTTGCTTCAATCGAAAGAAAACATCGGCCCTGATTTTGGGAATTTCCTTCTCTCCTGTGGTAATTCGGGTATCAAAATCTAAATTATGGCCTCGGCTAATGCTTTTTGTTGGGTCTTTGACAATTTCAAAAAAGCGTTCATAATATTTTGCCGTATCAGGATCATTTACTTTACCAAAAAACTGGTAGGATAGATTGCTTAAAATTGCTTTGCTTGCCTTATCGCCATACATCATATCATTTTGGATTTTGTCCTGCATCACGTAAACAGTAGAAATATTATAGCTACGCAGAGTTGCTGGAATACGGTGCATATTTAATAAACGTATGGTTGGCGCTTCTTCCATTAATAAAAACGAAGGTTCACTATTCCGAACGCTCATTTGCTTTGTAATTGTATGGATTATTGTTGCAATTACGGGAGAATACGAAGTTTCAAATTTTGGGTTGTTGACAATCGAAATCACACAAGGATTTTTAGAATCATTTATATTGAGTGGCACTTCGTCTGCGGATAACGCCATAAAAATACGCTGTGTACTAATTCGTTTCAGCGCATTGGCCAAGGTACTCTTAACGCCTGCGGTCTGTCTTTCAGAATCTTTACCACTTATAAATGCATCTGCCATTGCTCTTGATGTGGTATTCGTTTCCAAAAACTGGATAAGGCTGTCCGTGTCCAGATATTGATAAACCGCTATTAAATGTGGCAAAGTGCAGAATTGGGAATAGTCGGTTTTTAACTTCCAAATTAATCCGCCGATCAAACCTTCGGCAGCATCATTGAAGAATTTAGACGTTCCAGTGGTTCCAGATTCCCTTTGCTCTAAAAGGTTTTCGATTAGCACCCTTGAAACCTCGTTTACGCTTTCTTCATTCTCTAAATAGCGCGGTGCAATAGGATTTACTCGATGTATAATTCTATCAAAGGAAATGACCTTAAATGGGATATCGCTATCCTTGAAAAGTGGATATGCCATTTCAGTCAATTCAAAGTCTTTGTAATCGTGAATAATCCCACAAAAGTTTTCTTTCCGGAAGTGTTTCAGGAAACCATAGACAACACTTTCAGTCTTTCCACTACCAGCAGAACCTATGACCGATGCGCCACGTTTAATATTATCCAATTTGAAGTTTCCTTTGGTGGTAGCGAAATTGACCTGATATTTACTATTGCCATTTTTAGGTTTTTCGGTTTTATGCAAAAAAACATACAGTCCTATATTAATTAATGTGAGAGGACAGACCAAATAGAGTGCTATTAAAATTAGTTGTGTATGTTCGTTTAGATAAAGCACGAGGACACCAAGCATCAGAAAATTGATTAGGAAGGCATATCTGTTTATCCGAAACATTCCATAGAAAATCGTACTGGTCAGACCAATAATGAAAAGAACCGTTAAGAGATTGTCTAACTGCATAATTTAGATTCCTATGGAACTTGATTTAATGGCCACTTCTGCACCACGTCGTAGCCTGTTAATTATTTTCATTGCCAATTGTGCTTGCGTTACTGGAATACTTGGCATCATCGGAATGCCCGCTTTGCCCATTATTTTGAAGGCCAATGCCTTTTCATTGGTGGGTAATTTCATCAATGATGCAAAATAGATTTTCGGGTTTTTGATAAAATCTTTCCTTGCCTTATAGGTCTCCGCAAAATTTCTTTGGTAGCCGAAAGTTTTATCAAAGGTTTTTTCGGCACTCTGAAAAAAATTATCACGGTCAAAACCACGTTTTACTTTATTACCGTGCATCTCCACTTCCGAAGCTTTGTGTTTACTCCCTGGCGAAAGGCTGAATGTATTGGATGCATCCTTTCGACTCACGATAATATGAATATGACTTTGATTTCCCGCCTTTGGCATTCCTTGAACAATACGTTTGCCATTTTGTTGGTGTGGTGCTTCACGTTCCAATTTTGCCATTTCCTTTTCTTTGGGTTTTACATTCCCTTCTAGTGTTCCACTTTCTATTTTACGGATGTCATTTTTGAGCTGAAGTATTTTTGTGGCGTAGGGTTGGTTTTCTTTAATCTGAAAGTCCGTTCCTTTAAAGGTTCGTTGATGTTCAATTTTCGCATAATATTTTATATCATCTATGGTAATAGGACGACCATTAATTTCCCGATTGAAGGATGCTACATAATCATTCATTAACTCACGAGTGTACTTTTTTAAATCTTCGCTGCTGTTCTGTAATCTGTTCAATTCATATTTGGAAGGACTGGCCGTTATGGAATAAAACTTCGGTTCGGTCTTCTTCAATTTCGCACCATTTCCATCGATATCTTTTACCACTTCTTCGGCTGAAATCTCATCCCCATATTGATTGAAAAAGTGTTCCATTTGTTCCTGTTCCAAACCTTGGTTTTCTTTCTCTAGATAGCCCACAAAATCCGCTGAACTTTGTGAGTAAGTACCTCCTAATTTTTGAGGTGTAATTGTGATATACATAGCTCAAAAATTTAAAGTTCGTTGTTGTGATTTTGCTTTTCTCTGAATCGCACTTCCTTCTTTTTTTCTACAAATTTCTTCTCTAAAATCAAAGGTTTCTTTGTTGGTGTTTCCGTTTGAAAAAGTGATTCTATCATTGCGACCGTCGGCTTGGTTTGAGTCTTTTCCATATCTCGCATTATGGCGATTACCGCATTGATACGTTTCTTAATGGAAGCTTCGATTGTCCGACCAGTCGGACCCAATTTTTCCTTTGGCGAGATTTCGTTGTAGTAGAAAAAATCGAGCATCGTTGCCATTGCTTCTGTATGCGATTTGAAGTGTGTTCTTGAAAATTCTTGAAAACGTCTTGCAGTTTTCTTTTTGAATCTAATTCCGATAAATGAGTCCATAATTCGCCGATTTGTCGCAAAATCTTCTCTAAAAATGGGCGTTTCCAGCCCGTTTGTCGCAAATCGTTGATTGTCAGGAAATTAAAATATGTTCAAATATCTGATTATCAGTTATTTGAATGCGAAAAGGAATACGAAACATCGCGCAGCGTGTTACCCTCTTGCTATTCCTTTTCGTTCGCCACAGGCGAACAAAAATCCATACAATCCAGCTCAAAAAGCTGATTGCCATTTTAGGAAAATAATTTTCCGATATGTTATTTTTCGATGTGTATGGTTATCGGCGAAAGTCGAAAAGTGGATAACCTTACTTTAATTTGTATGCTGTATTTCCAGCGAAATAAAGATACGTTTTTTTATTGACTTGAGATTATCTCAACACAAAAACACCTCCAAAATTTAGAGGTGCTAGTTTCTTATTTCAAAAAAATTAAATATTGAAAATGAATTTATAAGAGTATAAATTTCGCATCGCTTCTTCTTCAATCATCGTTTCAAAACAAGTGTAATTTTCGGTTACGTATTTGCGAATACTATCGCCAAATTTTCGTTCCACATCTTTTTTTGAAGCCTCCAAAAGTCGGTTTTGAGCTTCTTCGCTCAGGTCTGTAAAATTAAGATATACCATAGCTTTAGATTTTAGTATTCACTAGGTAACATCAACGTATTATTTACAAAAAATAACCTTAGTTCATCAAGCGGAAAATCGGTTACTCTATATCCGTGTTTTTCGAGAATATTATCGTTGCCATCGGTATAAATAATTTCAGCTTCATAACCTGAATAATCCTGTTTTTCTTTGGACAATCTTCTAAAATCTATGGTTACAAATTCGCTTCTATTAATCAAACTTTTTGCAATTACGGAAGTGTCCGTAATCAGCCAAAAACATTCTGCTACCTCGGACAAATATTTTAGTCCATCTGTAAATCGTGTTCTTAATAATGGGATTTGATAGAACATTTCCGTACCGTGAAAATGTTGTAATCCTTCTATAATTTCGTTAACTTGTACTTTCATTGTGAATATATTTAATGTGTGAATAATGAAAAAAAGAGGGCGCATCTTTAGACGGTTACGCCCTCTTTACTTTTTGAATCCTACTTATCGTTTTTACTACCAAGTAATAGGATTTCATTTGCTTCAACCTCTGTTACATAGCGTTCATTGCCATCATCGGTTGTATAGGTTCGGGTTTTAAGTTTCCCTGTAACACCTAGTTCTTTACCCTTGCTTACAAATTTTTCTATAATTTCAGCAGTCTTTCCCCAAGCAACTACAGTATGCCAATTGGTGTCCGTTTGTTTTTCGCCTTTGGCATCTTTGTAATACTCGTTTGTAGCCAATGAAAAACGTGCTACTTTTTTACCGCTTTCAAGGTTTGTAATGGTTGGCTCTTGTCCAACATTTCCGATTAACTGTACGTGATTTTTTAAAGTACCCATAATAAAATATTTAAGAATTAATTAAAATCTATCTGAACCATTCAGACAGTTTGTGTTTATATTTTTTTGAAGTGATTTACTTATTATATCTTGAGCGTTTTCCTTTTTTGTTTTTTTTGGTGCCGCTTCATTTTTGATGTTTTTGTAAGATTTCATAAGGTTTATTTTAGATTTACTTCCCATAGCGCCCTCGCTGTTACCTTTTTTTGTTGCTGATACATTTTCAATATTTGGAATTGATAAGGACTTATAAATAGTGAAGCGTAGCGAGAACGGTTTATGCAGTCCGTTCAACTTCAAAATGTTGGTATTTTGCTGTCGAAAAAAGGGTATAACGGCGAGGGTGCGGATGTAAGTCTAAAGACTTTTGTGAAGTACAGAAACATAGGAAGCGGTACCAAATGAATAATGGAATTCCGATTTGGCGGACGCTATTCTCAGTTTTGACTCTGTAATGAAATGTGCCGTTCCAGCGCAGCGGATCGGGTAAACGGAATGGAAAGCTAAAATTGGGGATTGTGTCCAAGACCTGTGCAGGGAAGCTCTTTTCCCGAAATATAGCTTTTCGCGAAATGCAGGGGAATGTGCTTACCGAATTATGAAAACGGATTATTCTCTTTTAGTAGAGTGTTAAGCGGACTTGACTTTAAAGGTGTAGATTGGGAATGAAGCGATTCTGCTATTTTCTAGCAGGTTCAGCGCAATGGAAATCGGAAGCTTTGAAGTTATGTCCAAGATTTCTAAAGTGAAGCGTATTTACCGAAATGAAGCTTTTTCTGCGGAATGCAGGGGAATGTGCTGAGTGGAATTTAATACTTAAGAATAACTAATAAAACAAATCCAGTTTAAGTAGGTACTGGATGAACCTTTGATTTCGATTTACACCATAGCATAAACTTCATCGAATACTATCTTATCTAACTTCTCTTGCTGTGAAAAGGTTTTTTTCAAGGTATTATGAAGCATCCAATTAAAAGCATTGTAACCATCCCACAACGTTGGTGTTTCGTACCAATCGTTTCCCTCTATAGCTATTAAGTCCAGTAACTCTCTAGCCTTCTTTGATGGATTATCATTTTTGTCGCTAGATTCATATCGAAATAGTTTCGTTTTTTCAAGTATTTCTTTTACAAAAGCTCTCGTATCAATAAGTACTATTTCTTCCAATTCCTTGAATTTTCTAGTAATCTCGTAGTATTCGTTATCCAAAAACTTTTCGAACAAACCGTTCAATTTCGGTAATACTAATTCGGTATTATTCTTCGTATGTTTTATTGAAAAGTCTATCTGTGCATTTGAGACGTGAAGTCCGTTCGTGCAAACTTCTCTGTAAAACCCAAAATGTCCCGAAGTCTTTTCCCTACCATCATAGGAATTTTTAAAACGAAGCATCGGCAGTATTCTACCCGATTCATTTTTTAAGGTAAATTGGTTTTTATCCTCAATAATAAAGTCAGTTATAAAAGACCTGTCATCCCTATTGATTGTTCGTTTGCTGTATTTCAATTGGGCATCTATCAATAACTGTTCTGCCTTTTTAAAGAAGAGTTCATTCGGAATGTGTCCGTAACTGTTGGACACTACATTGACGATTTTACCATTGGATATAATGGCGTTTTCAAGTCCTTTTCGGGATTCCATTCCTGTAATACTTGCTAATGATGTCATTTCATTTGGAACGAAAATGTCATCTTGTTGTAACTTTTTTAAATACATAACTTTTGAATTTAGATTAAACAATATTTAAGCAGAACCCAAACGGAAGATAAAATCTTGGCTCAAAAGGAAACGGAATAAATAAGCGTAGGAAGAAGTTATGGCTTTATGCCGTAGTCTTTTGATGGAAGTATTTTACGTGTTTAAATTGCGGTTATATTGTATAATAATAAACTCCCCTTTCGAAGGAATAGGGCAATAAACTATAAGATATCGCTTTATAGTAAACAATTCATAAAGTTTAAAACTAAATGCTGGTGTTTGTTATCAAACCTAAAGAAGTTTTGAAAATGGAGTTATTCTGTACCTATTCTGTACCCATAGCAATAAAAAAAGGCTTCACATTTCTGTGAAGCCTTGTCTTTACTAGTAGCGGGAACTGGACTCGAACCAGTGACCTTCGGGTTATGAGCCTTAGGAGCTATGGTTGGATATGGTCTAATATGTAGTAAAACCTAGTGTTTATAGGGGTTTGTATTTTATGTTAAACCATAAAAAAGCACTAAAAAGCAGTAAATGTTTTACCTATGTTTTACCCTTTTTTGACAAGTTTTATATATCTTTAACAAAAGGTAAAGCTCATGGCGTCAGTAAAGATAGTACTTGTCAAGCATAAAAAGAAAAAAGATGGTTCAGTCCCTATTGCCGTTCGCTTGATAAAAAATCGCAAACCTAGCTATATTTTTACAGGGAATTACATTCTTGAAAAAGATTGGAATGCTTCTGAACGATGTATAAAAAAGTCGCATCCGAATTCGACAAGATTAAATAATTTACTGCAAAGAAAGTTGAGTGAGGCTCATGCAAGTCTCCTTGATGCGGAAACGAGCAACGAAAGTCTATCAACAAAACAAATAACTAATAAAGTAAAGCGTAAGGGAAATAGGGTTTCATTTTTTGAAGTTGCAGCAGAGCGAATTGAACGTAAATATAAAGCTGGAACGTTTTCCGTTGCGAAATCAGAACTGTCTATTATGTGCAACCTAGAAGAGTTTTTAAATTTAAATTCTCGTGAGCCCATGGAATCCGTAATCGAGCAGATAAAGGATCGTCGTAAAAAAAGAATGGTTCAAGGCCGTAAACCTGAACATTCTATGGTTGACGACATTAAAGCTTTTGCCAAGAAAAAAACACTTTCCTTTGAGGAAATCGACACGGCTTTTTTGATTAAATACAAATCATTTTGTGCTGCATATTTGGGTCAAAAAACACGCACGATTACAAACCAATTGATTTTTATTCGCACCCTTTTTAATCAGGTCATTACAGATGGTGAAGTGGATAGAAAACATTACCCGTTTGCTGGAGAAAAGGAAAAAATAAAAATCACCTCTGGTCATAAGATTGGGTTGACAAGGGAAGAAATATTGAGGATAGAAGGTTTAAAATTGAAGCAGCAAACAAGTATTTGGCATACACGTAACGTTTGGCTATTTTCCTTTTACTTTGCCGGAATCAGAATTTCTGATGTGTTAGAAATGAAGTGGTCGGACTTTAAAGATGGGCGTCTGTTCTATACTATGAACAAAAATGAAAAACCTGTCAGCCTTAAAATACCTGAAAAAGTTAAGGGAATTATCGAACTATATAAATGGAAGCGCAAATCTTCGGATTATATCTTTCCGTTTTTGGACAATGTAAACCCACAAAATGAATATGATAAATTTGTCAAAATCAGAAATGCAAGTAGACTGTTTGATAAATATTTAAAACGAATTGCAAAGCAGTGTTGTATCGAAAAGAACTTATCGAATCATATTGCCCGTCACAGTTTCGGGAATATTGCCGGAGATACTATTAGCCCTCATATGCTTCAAAAGTTATACCGTCACAGTGATCTTAAAACTACGATAGGTTATCAAGCGAACTTTATCCACAAGGAAGCTGATGACGCGTTGGATGCCGTAATTAATTTTTAAAAAAAAATTACTAATCTTCTAATTAATAGGAATCTAGTGCCATGAGGTGTGAGAGTGCTAGTCTGGAAGGTAGTCCAAGTTCCATAAAAATTTAACAAAGCACTTCCAAGAGATTGGAAACCAAAAGGCTTACAATTGGCTCACTTTCGTTCTTTATCATTGGAAAATGAAGAATATGAAATGGTGTGAGTGTAAGTGTAAATAACTTATAATCAATATTTTACAATAGTTCTATTGCTTATGTGTTCTTGAGTTTGATAATAAAAAAGCAGGGGGCCATTTATTCCATACAAGTTGTGCCTGCGATAGCAATTGGAATATAAACTTGAGGGAGGAAGTACACTCATTTTCAGGTGCTGAGAGAAACGCAATATGTTTGTCCCGGGGTTTTTATTATATTTTGATGAAGAAAGGCACAGTAGGAGGAAGGAAAGTATTTCAGGTTATGCAATGATTATTTTGAATACAATAATTAACTATTGATTATAATAGAAGGTTCCGAATGCTTGAAAGAAAACTGAAAAAGAAGACAATTTTCTTAATAGTGGAAGAATTCTATTGTCTCTCGTCATAGTGTGTAAAAAGTCCTTACTTGCTATACAAAATTAAAATTTTCCTTGCGCAGATTTAATGATATTTCGTTCATTATCTACCCAGTTTTCTTTGTAGTAGGACATTGGTTTGAATTCATCTTGCAATTCTTGCATTTTTGTTGTCATCTTAAATTTCATTTCCTTATACACCTGGGAATAGAGCGAATCATTTATCAAATTTCTCGTCTGTTGTGGGTCTTTAAGATTGTCAAAAAGCAACTCTTTCCCATCTATTAGATATTTGGCGTAGGTAAAGCGCTTGTCTCTCACTGCTCGCCATTCATGACCATCTTTCCACAAATATGTATGCCCCATTCCTTGTAAAAAAGCGTATTCTGGTTCTTTTCCAACTTTACCTAAACACGTTGCACTTAAATCCATACCTTCTACCGAAATAGGAGAAGGCAAACCAGCCAAACTTAATATAGTAGGCATCAAATCAGGAGTATTAATGGTTGCCTCTGACTCTAAACCTGCTGGGATTTTACCTGGCCACCTAAATAACAGGGGAATGCGTGCTGCACTTTCGTAAAATGTCAATTTAAACACACGACCATTTTCACCGAACATTTCACCATGATCCGCAGAAAATATCACTAAGGTTTCCTCGTCAATTTCAAGTTCTTTTAATTTTGCCATTAGACGTCCCATATAAACGTCTATACTTGCAACCATGGCATAATAAACTCTTTGTTGCTCTGGAATATTTTCTTTCCAAAAATTCAACCATTCTTCAGGGTTAGTATTTCTGTCCATATAGGGATCAGGAGTATCCTGCCAATTATCCGGCAACTTGAATTCCACATCCTTAAACAGATTGTAGAACTCTTCGGGAACATTTGATTTTACCCAAGGGTCGTGTGGTACGCCAATATTTAAGAACATTGCAAAAGGGGCGCTGTTTTTAGATTTTTTCTTCACAAAATCCATAGCCATATCAAACTGTGCTTCCGGCTCGTACGCTTTATGATAAGTTTTTCTTTCCGGAGTATCTTCATAATAATACCCTTTGTAATTTGAATGATTAAAATTGAATGCCGCCCAATACCCATCAAATCCCATTCTATATGGTCCAGGTGGAACATATGAGGTTTCAAATTCTCCGTGATGTCCCGCTTTATTGGACCACATATGCCATTTGCCGATATATCCTGTTTCATAACCATTCTCCGATAGTACATTAGCGATAGTCTTATGGTTCGGATTCATACGAATTTCATTTGTTACCATCCCAGTACTAGTTGAGTATTTTCCTGTTATTAAGGACGCCCTATGCGCCGAGCAAACTGGGGTCACCGAAACACAATTTTTAAAATTCAAGCCCTCTGCTGCCATTTTATCCAAGTTTGGAGTAATGGCCTTATAATTGCCAGTATACCCCATCATATCATGACGAAGTTGATCGGCCATTACATAGATTATATTTGGTTTTTTAGTGGTAGATGTTTGGCCAAAGACCACCATACTGCCCAATAGAAAAGGAGCAAAATTTAATGCCGTTTTATACCTTGTAAAATTATATTTTATGATATTGTTTAGCATAATCACTAATATTAATGTAAAGTTTAAATACTGAATTTTATTGGTCTTTTTTACGTGCTTCAAGCCTGTTTTGAATAGCTTCTTGCGTGGGTAAATCTTCTGTTCTAGGATAGGGGATTCCAATTAATAGCAAAGAATCATTTTGTTGCACGTTCATTTTAGCGAGCAATTTTTTAAGCTCTTCTTGATCCTTTCCATATTTGGGATTTCCAGCTAAATTATGTTGTTCTAGGGGGTCATTGATTAAGTCAAAAAATTCAAATTCTGGACGCATATGATATTTATCAATAATTGCCTTGGCCGCCGAGTCATTTACGGCCAATTGCTCCCATGAATCCCAATAGGCTCCAGCACCGTTTTTACGTAAAATGTCAGAATGGTTGGTGTGGTAATATTCTGAGAAAAGATTATGAATGTATTTAAAACGGTCAGTCCTAACACTTCGCATTGGATATACATTAAAATGACCGTCTCCGGAATGAGTGGTATATATAAAATCACGATGATTGGCTTCAGGGTTTTGCAAGACCTTAAGAAATGATTTCCCGTCCAAATTATCGGGAAGTTTACCTCCTGTCAAATCAATTAAAGTCGGGAAAATATCTACCCAACTTACCATAGCATTGGTTTGCCTAGGACGCTTTATTTTATTTGGCCATGAGACCACCAATGGTACATGAGAGCCATAGTCATACAAATTCCATTTGCCGAATGGCCACTGGCTACCATGGTCACTAGAAAATAGAAATATATAGTCATCACCGAACATATCTTTTGTTAGTGTTAGGATTTCTCCCAAATCTTTATCCATTCCTTGGATATCGGTGGCGTATCTTGCCCAATGCTCATCGGTTTCTTGACTATTCAAAAGAAAAGTTGGTAGGGAAACCGAATCCATAGGATAATTCGAATCCTTAATCCACGGTACGTGGGGTCTACGATCACCCATCAAGAGACAGATAGGTTTTGTATTCCTTCTATTCTTAAAAAAATTTCGTACTTGTTTCGGAAGGTTTACGGATTCCTTACTGAAATGGTCAAAACCGTAATCCTTAGCCTTTTGCTCTTCAAAACCATGTCCCACTTTCCCAAAACTTATAACCTCATAGCCAATTTCTCGAAGTAAATTTGGTAATTTCAATATTTCTTCCCTAGGATACGTATGGTTGGCCATAGCCCCGTTTCGGGCTGGATACAATCCTGTCAACAAAGCACCTCTACTGGGGGCACAAGATGGGGAGGCCACGAATGCTCTATTGAATGTTATTCCTTCCGCTGCT
>Ga0222651_1000736_pt1 | contig 18700 bp, 15 predicted proteins | sample AntAcemetagen369_FD_179855 | JGI IMG/M metagenome (GOLD analysis project Ga0222651, IMG submission 179855) | Saline water microbial communities from Ace Lake, Antarctica - #369 | ecosystem: Environmental > Aquatic > Non-marine Saline and Alkaline > Saline | place: Antarctica: Ace Lake...
CGACCCGGCCAAACCTGGCGAAACGGTTGATATTGCAGCACTGAATCCCGAGCATGCACCGATGCGCGCCATTCGCGGCGACCGCATTTCGATCATTTTTCAGGAACCGATGACCTCCCTGTCGCCGCTTCATACTGTCGGCGACCAGATCGGCGAGGCCCTGCATCTGCATCGGCAATGCTCGAAACCTGAAGGGGAAGAACTGACCAGGGATATGTTGCGCCTGGTCGGATTTCCCGACCCTGCCCGGGCACTCAGAACCTACCCGTTCGAGCTTTCCGGCGGCTTGCGGCAGCGCGCGATGATTGCGATGGCGCTAATCTGCCGCCCCAGCCTGCTCATCGCCGATGAACCGACGACCGCGCTCGACGTGACCATTCAGGCCCAGATCCTGAAACTGATGGTCGACCTGCAATCCGAATTCGGCATGGCCGTTCTGATGATCACGCACGACCTCGGCGTCGTCGCCAACATGGCCGATGAAATCGTCGTCATGTATCACGGCGAGGTCATGGAATCCGGAACGCTCGATCATATTTTCCGCGACGCGCAGCACCCGTATCTCAAGGCCCTGCAGCATGCCGTACCACGCTTCGATATGAAGCCTGGCGAAAAGCTGACGCCCATCCGGGAAATCAAACCGGCGCGCGGCTTCCTGCATGAAGCCAAGAAGCCCTGGCCGGAAGGCGCGGATGCCGCCGGACCGTTGCTCAACGTAAAGAACCTCCGAAAAGAATTCGTGATCCGTAAAAGCGGCTGGTTCGGTTCCAGTGACGAAGACCGCGTCGTTGCGGTGGACGACGTCAGTTTCGAGATCGCCCGCGGCGAATGCCTTGGCCTTGTCGGGGAGAGCGGCTGCGGCAAGACAACCCTGTCGAAAATGCTCATGCGCGCCATTTCGGCCGATAGCGGCAGCGTGACCTTCAATGACCACGGTACAGCACTGGATGTGCTGGGGCTGGACAAGCAGGCACTGAACCCCTTCCGACGCAAGATGCAGTTCATTTTTCAGGATCCCTATTCTTCCCTGAACCCCCGCATGACCGTTTTCGATATCATCACCGAACCCCTGGTCATTCACGAAATCGGCGATGACAGCAGCCGCCGCCAATGCGCGCGGGAACTGATGGAACTCGTCGGCCTTGATATCCGGCATCTGAACCGGTATCCGCACAGTTTTTCCGGCGGCCAGCGCCAGCGCATCGGTATCGCGCGGGCGCTTGCGCTGCAACCCGACCTGTTGATCTGTGACGAACCCGTCTCTGCACTGGACGTTTCGGTCCAGGCGCAGGTCCTGAATCTGCTGAAGGATCTTCAGGACGAGCTGGGCCTTACCTATCTGTTCATTTCGCACAACCTCGCGGTTGTGGACTACATCGCCGACCGAATTGCGGTGATGTGCCGGGGTCGCCTGGTGGAAACCGCACCCTGCGCCGAGCTGTTCCGCAACCCGGTGCACCCCTATACGCAGGCGTTGCTGCGCGCCGTTCCGGAACCGAACCCGGACAATAAACTCGATTTTTCGGCCATCCTGGGAGAGCGCGCGTCGATCCCGTCAGCATGGCCGGCACCGTTTACCGAAGACGGCGCCGCACGACCGGTATTGCGCAGCATTGGCGCCGGACATGCTGTTCGCGCCCAGCCCGAAGCAGACCTCGGAGCATGGATGTCATGACACACTGGATCAAACGTTGCACCGCAATCGGCCTCGTCGTGGCGATGCCGGAACTCGCGGCGGCGATGACGTATATGGAAACGCCCTCCCTGGCACCCGCCGTCGCAAGCGGCGCGCTGCCACCCGTCGCAAAACGGTTACCCGCCGTCCCGCAGATTGTGCCAATGGACAAAGCCGATCAATCGATTGGCCGGCACGGTGGTTCCGTGAATACCATCATGGCCCGGTCAAAGGATGTCCGGCTGATGGTCGTTTACGGCTATGCGCGGCTGGTAAAATTCAACCGAAACCTGGAAATCGTTCCCGACATCCTTGCAGGCATCGACGTTGTCGAGGGCCGGGAATTTACGATGCGGTTGCGGCCGGGGCATAAATGGTCCGACGGCAAGCCGTTCACCTCTGCAGATTTCCGCTATTACTGGAAAGATGTCGCCGGCAACGATTTGCTTTCACCGACCGGTCCCCCGACATCGCTGCGTGTCGACGGTGAACTGCCGACCGTAACCTTTATTGATGAAACAACGGTCCGGTACACATGGTCGAAACCGAACCCGGCATTCCTTCCGGCACTGGCCAGCGCGACGCCGCTTTATCTTTATCGCCCGGCCCATTACCTCAAGCAGTTCCACGCTTCGTATAATGACGAAGCGAAGCTGAACGCAAAGGCCAAGGAAAAGGGTCAGCGGAACTGGGCGTCGCTCCATAACAAGGAAGACCACGCCTACCGCAACCAGAACATCAATCTGCCGTCGTTGCAGCCCTGGACCAATACGACGGAAGGGCCGGCCGAGCGCTTTGTTTTCGAACGCAACCCGTTCTACCACAAGGTCGACCCCGAAGGACGGCAGCTGCCCTATATCGACCGTTTCATTTTGAACATGGCCAGCGGCAAAATCATTCCCGCCAAGGTCGGCACCGGACAATCCGATCTGCAGGCCCGCTATCTGCGGTTTGACAACTTCACCTTTCTGAAGCGCAACGAGGTCAAGAGCGGCTATTCAACAAGGTTATGGCGGATCGCCAAGGGGTCGCACCTGACCCTGTTCCCCAACCTGAATGCCAATGATCCGGCATGGCGCAAATTGTTGCGCGACGTTCGGTTCCGCCGAGCGCTTTCGATGGGCGTTGACCGGTTCGAACTGAATCAGGTGATTTATTACGGTCTTGCGCTGCCGGCCCAGAATACGGTTCTGCCGGATAGCCCGCTGTTCAAGGAAGAATACCAGAAAGCCTGGGCGAATTTCGACCTCGCCGCTGCCAACCAGCTTCTGGACGACATCGGACTGACAGAGCGCGACGACCGTGGCGTCCGCCTTTTGCCGGATGGCCGACCACTGGAAATCATCGTGGAATCAACCGGCGAAAGCACCGAAGAAGCAGACGTGCTGGAACTGATCACCGATAGCTGGGCCGCCATCGGCGTCAAGCTGCTGACCAAGCCGTCACAACGAGACGTCATGCGGAACCGGGTTTATGCGGGCGATACCATCATGTCGATTTCCTCCGGCCTCGAAAATGGTGTGCCGAACGCGGATATGGACCCGGAAGGCCTCACCCCGATTCACCAGATTCACTACCAATGGCCAAAATGGGGCCAGTATGCCGAAACAATGGGCCGGATGGGCGAACCTGCCGACATGCCCAAAGCAGTACAGTTGGTCGAATTGCACAAGCAATGGCGCAAGGCGACCAACACCGAAGCGCGCCGGAAAATCTGGGATGAAATCCTCTCGATCAATGCCGACCAAGTTTACACCATCGGCCTGATTTCCGGCGTGCTGCAACCGGTCGTGGTCCGCAACACGCTGCGGAACGTTCCGGAAAAAGGCATCTACAACTGGGACCCAGGCGCCCATTTTGGAATTTACGAACCCGACAGTTTCTGGTTCGCCGAAGAAACCGCGAGCAAATAGAACAGGCGCACGCATATGTTTGGCTACATCATCCGCCGGCTTTTCGTCATGATTCCCACGCTGATCATTATCAGCGCGCTGGTCTTTGTCATTATCCAGTTGCCACCAGGCGATTATTTCTCGACCTATATGAACGAGCTGCAAAGCCGTGGCGAAGCGATTGACGAAGCCAAGCTGCAATTCATCAAGGAACAGTACGGCTTCGACAAGCCGATGTGGGAGCAATACCTGGTCTGGGTATTCAATATGTTGCAGGGCGACATGGGATACTCGTTCGAATTCAACCGCCCGGTATCCGATGTGGTCGGTGACCGGTTGGCGCTCAGCTTTATCGTTTCCTTTACGACGATCATCTTCACCTGGATCGTGTCCTTCCCCATCGGGGTATATTCCGCCGTTCGTCAGTACAGCATCGGCGATTACAGCCTGACCTTCCTCGGCTTTCTGGGGCTGGCGACACCGAACTTTCTTCTGGCACTGGTGCTCCAATGGTTCGCCTACAGTTATTTCGGCACCTCGATCGGCGGGCTTATGGACCCGGAATATATCGATCAGGGATGGAGCATGGGCAAGTTCCTGTCGGTCCTCGAGCATCTCTGGGTCCCGGTCCTCGTTATCGGCACCTCCGGTACCGCCGGCATGATCCGTCGATTGCGCGCCAATCTTCTGGATGAGCTGCACAAACAGTATGTTACGACCGCCCGCGCGAAGGGCCTGCCGCCCGGCCGGGCGCTGGTAAAATATCCGCTGCGCATGGCGCTCAACCCATTCATCGCTGATATTGGCAACCTGTTGCCAGAGATCATTTCGGGTGCCGCAATCGTCTCGATCGTCCTGTCACTGCCAACCACGGGACCAATGCTGCTGAATGCACTGCAAAGCCAGGATATGTATCTTGCCGGATCGTTCCTGATGTTCCTCGCGGCACTGACCGTTGTCGGTACATTGATTTCCGACCTTGCGCTGGCGGTGCTTGATCCACGTATCCGGCTTGGCGGGGAGGGCGCACGATGACCGATTCGCCAATCGAACATTACGTCAACAAGGCAGAGTTCGACCCGAACACGCTGGTTACGCTGACGCCGGAGCAGGAACGCTTTTATATGGCGTCGCAATGGCAATTGATGTGGTGGAAGCTCAAACGCCACAAACTGGCCGTTATCAGTGGTGTTTTCCTGCTGCTGGTCTATCTGTCGATCACTATCAGCGAAATTCTGTCGCCCTATAATCTGCATGCGCGCAACACTGAATACCTGTATGCGCCGCCGCAGTCGGTACACATATTCCATGATGGCGAATTTGTCGGCCCCTTCGTCTATGGCATGAAGACCAGCCTGAATATGGAAAACCTGCAATGGAACTATGCCGAGGATACAACGCGGGTCCAGCCGATCCGGTTCTTCTGTAGCGGCAATGATTACAAGGGGGCCGATTATTCGTTCTGGGGCCTGGTCCCCGGCTCATTCCATCTGTTTTGTCCGGCAGCCGGCGGCCAGCTTTTCCTGCTGGGTACAGACAGGCTGGGCCGTGACGTATTAAGCCGTGTCCTCTATGGCGCCCGAATTTCGCTGACCGTCGGTCTGATCGGTATCGCAATCAGCTTTATCATGGGGCTGACCATTGGCGGATTGGCGGGATATTACGGCGGCATGACCGATACAATCGTGCAGCGCATTATTGAAATCATCCGGTCCTTCCCATCCCTGCCACTCTGGATGGCGCTATCGGCCATCCTGCCGGTGACCTGGAGTCCGATCCTCGTCTTCGCGGGCATCACGGTCATTCTCGGCATGCTGGACTGGCCGGGGCTGGCCCGCGCCGTGCGGTCAAAACTGCTGGCATTACGGGAAGAAGACTTTTGCACCGCTGCGGAACTGATGGGCGCGAAACCAAGCCGCGTTATCGGCCGACACCTGATGCCCAGCTTCATGAGCCATCTCATCGCATCCGCGACCTTATCGATCCCAAGCATGATCCTGGGCGAAACGGCGCTGAGCTTTCTTGGCCTGGGCCTGCGCCCGCCGATCACAAGCTGGGGTGTATTGCTGAACGAAGCACAGAACATCAATGTCGTAGCGCTTTATCCATGGCTGATGTTCCCGGTCGTGCCGGTCATTCTCGTTGTGCTGGCCTTCCAGTTCTTTGGCGACGGATTACGGGACGCAGCCGACCCCTACAAATAGGAAACCTTCAGCGGCACGCGAGCACCACGGTATCGATCGGATAGTCGACACCGCCGATCATATCGGCGGATCGCTCCTCGCAATCTCCCGTGGCCGCGTACCCTTGTCGTTTCGCAAGCCCGTAGGACTCGCGCGTCGTCAGGGCAACCGTTTCCGCGGTGCGATTGTGTTTCTCCAGCTTTGCGCACAGGTTAACCGGATCGCCGATGACGGTGTATTCTAGGCGCGTTTCATCCCCGACCGCGCCAAAGACGATCCGCCCCGTCACAACGGCAATTCCAATATCGACCGGGCTCTTGCCGGCAGCAACACGCTCTGCTTTCCACGCCAGGTAGGCAAGGTTCAGGTCGTCAGCCGCCCGCATCGCGTCCGCCGCGTAAGTGTCGCTCGGCAGTGCCGCGCCAAAGGTTGCGAGAATGCCATCGCCCAGGAACTTGTCGATATTCCCGCCATTCGCCTGAACGATCGGAACCATGCGGGATTCATACTCCGTCAGCAGGCCGACAAGGTCAGACGGTTCCATGTCATTCGCCAAAGCCGTAAAGCCGCGAATGTCGATCATCAGAATAGCCGCTTCGCGCGCCTCCCCCTGACCGGGACGGATTTGCGTCTTGGATTGGGTAATCTTGTCGGCGATCTCCGGTGAGAAAAACCGCGCCAGGTCCTTGGCCGCCGCTGCTTCGATAACGGACCGCTCCAGCAACCGCCGCGCCCGGACCAGGGCAACGGACAGAATCGCCGTCACGGTCAGAATTGAAATGATCTTGTCGAATTCCGCGCCGATCAGAACGGTATTGGAGGTCATGTAGGCGACATAGTCGCGGGTAATCATGTTGTCCTGCGGATCGATGGATATCACATAGCCGACCAGCAACAACCAGCCGGCCGCCGAAACCGCGCCTGCCAGAATAACGTACCGGGCCTCGAACCGCAGCGCCCGCAGCGCAATGAAAATGAACACATACAGCAGCGTCGGCGCCTTCAGGTAAAAGGAGGCGGGCTGATCGTACTGGATATGGAAGCTCCAAATCATCGTCAGCAACAACGCCAGATCGGCAACAACCGACAACGTCAGAAACCAGCCAGGCAACCGGATTCGATAGGACAGCCACACCCGGAACACCGAGAATACGAAATACAGGCCAAGCGACAGGCCGACCGGTGTCTGCCAGGGATCGACATCAGAGGTTTTCGGCGAAATGACATACAACGTGCCGAAAATAACCACCACACCGAACTGGACCCATGCAATCAGCCGCTCGCTGGCATCCTGCTGCCGGGCAATCGTATCGCGCACCCGTGCGGGAACCTCCAGCGCGCTGCTGTCCGCACCAAATATCGACGGCAGGAACGATCGTTTCATCGCCCGGTCCTCGTCCATTGTCACAAGAGTTTTTCGAGCCACAGACTCGATTCTAAAGCCCCGTCCAAAAGCGGCAGACGAGACACGACGCTAGCACGGCAGGCGTCATTCATGCGGGTCACAACATGGTGACTGGCGAACATCGGCTGCCAGGCGCCCCCCATCAGAAGCGCCGCAACACCAAGCTGTTCATTGTAGCCCCGCCAGTCCCAAAGCGACGGATAACCATCGGGCAGGAAGATATCGTGAAAATGAACGATGGCGCCCGGCGGCAGGGTCGGCAATACCGTATTCAGCAACAGGTCGACATCGCTGCCCGGCATCAGAATATGGCTGGAGTCGATTGTCAGGATATCACCGGCCGCCAACCCGCCAAAGGGCGCAAGGCCGACCTCCTGAACCGTCCGCCGGTCAAGCGTCACCCGCCGCAGCCCTTCCAGCGCAGCCCGCGGCGCCGGATCAATGGCCAGAATTTCTGTATTCAGCCGGCCATCCGCAATGGCACGGGCAAAAAACCGCGTCGAATGGCCGGAGCCGATTTCGACGATCCGGCGCGGTGCCTTCTGTCTTACGACAGTATAGGCAATCGCCGCATCCAACCGGGGAAACCAGTCCTGATTCCAGCGGGGCGCCGGGGCCGGCGCCACATCACCAATCGCCAGAAGCGATTCAGAAAATGATTCTATTGCACCCAGCCAATCCATGAACATTGGCGCCGATTCATCGAACAGCGCTTCAAGGGCCGGGTAACCGGGCCGCGTTTCCGGCGGCGGCAGGCTGCCTGCATACCGATAGGGAATAAAAAAGCCCTGCGGGTTCAGCCCCAGAACCGTCGGCAATCCGGAACGAAGGCGCCGTCGCCATGCCTGGAAGGGTGTCATGGGCGCAGTGTCAGCCCCTCGCGAGCGACCAATGTGCCCGGCCGCATCGCTTCCGCCTGCTTTGCGACCTCATCCATGAATTCATCATTGTGATTGGGGTCATGGTGAAAAATTACCAGCGTTTTGACATCGGCCGCATCCGCCAGCTTTACGCCTTCCTGCCAGGTTGAATGTCCGAAGCCCTTGAACTTGGGATATTCTTCGTCGGTATAGGTCGCGTCGTAAATGACAATATCGGCACCGCGAACGAGCGCGACCACTTTGTCGTCGATATGGTCTTCAAAATGTTCGGTATCGGTAATGTAGCAAATTGCCTTGCCGTCATATTCCACCCTGTACCCGGTCGCGCGGTTGGGGTGGTTCAAGGGACCGGTCCGGATTGTGACACCGGGATACGGGGTCAGAACCTTGCCGCATTCGTAATCGTTATAGGACACCTCTGCCTGGAAAATTTCCGGCGGCACCGGAAATAGCGGCGCCATCATCATTTCAACCAGCACCTGCCTCAGATTGTGTTCGGGTAACAAATGCCCGGCCCAGAGCCGAACCTTGTTGCCGGGAATGAACATGGGCACGAAAAACGGCAAACCGCAGACATGGTCGAAATGCGTATGGGTGAAAAACAGGTCTGTTTCGCCCGGTCCCATCGGCACCAGCTTGTTGCCGAGTTTGCGCAGGCCGGTGCCGGCATCAAAAATGAACCGCCGGTCACCGCACATGACCTCCAGACAGGACGTATCCCCGCCATAGCGAATCGTTTCAGGGCCCGGGCAGGCTATACTCCCGCGCACGCCCCAGAACGTGACGCTGAATTCCTGCTGCTCCGTCATACCATGCGTCCCCAATTCCCGGGTGGCGCCCCTTCGTTATGCCCGGAGTGTAGCGCTAACAATCGGGTAACGCTTTAAAAAAACGGTTAACGGGATACCGTCGGCTGCCACACCACGAAAATAGTTGTCATTAATAGGGAACCGACGATACGGCGCACAAAATACGCAATCAAGCCCCAGGCGACGTTAGATTACCTGAAACAGCAATCCCGCCAGAACCCCCGCCACGACCGGCAGGATCGCGGAGGCGGCGAGGCGGATGAAAGTGAACCGGGCGCCCATCATCGGGATCTCATAGACCATGACCCGGAACGTCGCATAAACCGACCAGCCGGTAATGAAGGCGATCAATTGCGGCAGGCCGGCACCTGTATGATACAGCGACAGCGCCAAGGGGAACGACAGGAACGGACCGCTGGGCACCAGCCCTCCTGCCAGCGACGCGATGATAATACCGGTCAGCCCGGATTCCGAGCCGATCAGATGGGCGATAAGTTCCTGCGGGATCATTTGCGACAGCAGCATTGCCGCCAGCAAGGCGAATGGCACAATTCGAACGACGATCTTGCCGAGGGTCAGGGCACCATTCAGGCCTTCGCGGACGCCCTGGGAGCCATGCGTGTACCAGGTCAGCGCCATGAAAAAGACGACCAGCCCCCACAGGATATAGACACTGGTATCAATCATCATGGCTTGGCCACCGGTCCGGCGCCGGGTTTCCTGTCACCAATGAAATGGGTGATCAGCATGATGGTCAATCCGGCGATAATCGGCAGGGGAATTGAGGAAATATACCGGACTGCAGCAAATTCAGTGCCCATGAAGGGCAATTCCCACATGATGATGCGATGGATGCCCAGCACCGCCCAGGCGGTGATAAAGGTCACGACGCAGGTCAGCGAGGCCCCGGCATTGCGCAAGACGACAACCAGCGGAAAGGCCAGCATCGGGCCGCCCGGGGTCAAGGCACCAACGCAGGTGGCGATCATGATCCCGCGAAAACCGGCGCCATCGCCCAGCCAGCGGGCGACCAGACTGCGCGGCACCAGCACCTGTATGAAGCCACCAATCAGCAATGCCGCCGACATGCGCGGGATCAGATTGAGAATCTGCGAAACATAATTATCGATCGACGTTTCGACCGCCGCCGGCCCTTCGAGATACCAGCACAACACCCCCATCACCAGCGACACGGCAAGCCAGATGACAATGCCCTTCCAGCCACCGCCCGGACGCCCCGCCTTGGCAGAGTCGGTTTCGCTCACCCGTTATTCCCCGGAATCGTCTGTGTTTACGTGAAATCGGTTTCAACATCCTGATTATTCCGCGAGCGCGAAAGGATGCCAATACCTTCGTTATACAGGCGGATTCGCCGCCGTCCAGAAACAACTGGGCCACACAGGGCAGCAATGCGCCTTGTGCAGAACAAGAAAAAGCCGCCCCACCCGAAAATTCCCGGGTGGGGCGGCCATTATACTATTGCGTTATTCGAACAATCAGGAAGCTTTTGCGCGGTTCCGCTCAAGCCAGGTTTCAACCATTCCCACGGTTTCATCGACCGTATCCAGGCTCATCCCTTTCTGCAGCGCGATCGTCCGCACCAGGCAGTCGGCGCGTTCGATATTCGGCACCCCTGCGGCCAATGCACGGGCCGCAGAAGACGGTTTGGCAAGCCCGTTGGCGGCATTCGCATACTTTTCAAACGGCACCTGATCCGCCACATCCGCGCCCATCGCATGAACAACCGACGTGACCCAGTTATAAACTTCGCGCGACTTGTCGAGGTCGCTATGCACCGCGTCCTTGATCGCGCGCATATCGTCCTGCTGGACGCAACGATAGTTGCCCGTCAACAACATGCTCCATTTCGCAAGCGGAACGAACACCGAATCATATACCTTCAGCTTTACCGGCAGTTCGATTTCACCGTCACCGGGATTGAAGCGAACCGCCTCGATATCCGCCTGAATCTGGCGCAAAATAGCGGTATCTGCATCGGATTCGAAGCGTGCGACCTTGAAATTGGTCGGCAGGCTGACCTGCAGAACATTGGTCGGTTCTTCCGGTGGGCGGAAGGCCTGCGGGTCCGGGCTGCACAGCGTAATCGTTTTGGGATCGAAACTATCCCAGACTGTCGGGTCCGTGTAGCAATGCTTCAAGCTGTCGGTATCGAGGCCCGGAATACGCGCCATATACGGCAGCGGCGGCATGTTCATGATCGACATGCAGGGAACGCCGGATTTAGCGACCTTGTCGAGCAGTTCACGGACGCCCGGGGACCGGTATTGCGGTTCCTGCATCGCCAGCGCGATTAAATCATAGTCTGCGGGATCGACCTCATCCGGCGCTGCCGCCGATAACGTACCCGGCAAGTTACGCGAATCGATTTCGACCAGGCCCTCACGGCCCCGAATCGGCATCCGAACGCGTTGACCATCCTTGTTGATCAGATCCGCTTCTTCCGGCAGGCAGACCATTTTGGCGGAATGCCCGGCCAGCAACAGCTTTATCGCGAGCAGCGATCCGTAGGATGCGCCCATAATGAGAGTGTTGTATTTCTTCGACATGATTTCCCCGTCCTGTTCCAAAAAAAGTGGTTCAGTTTCCTCATGGTTCAAACCTGAGGAATTTGGGGGGAATTTGCCCATCTCAACCGCATCAGGTCAAGCAATAGAGGGGATTTTTACGCCCCTTCCAGCGCCGCAAGCGGATTATCGCCTGCCAGACGCGCCTCGTCTTCTGCGGAACCTTTTCCGGATTGGATCGCCACGTGGGATAGCGACCGCTGAATGCGCTCATTCATCAGACGCATCATGATCATCCTGAGTTTGACCTTCAGGGCGTCGAGATCCGCATCATTGGGTTCGTCGCCAAACAGGTCTTCTGACGTTTTCAGGAAGGTTTCCCGAATTTCAGCGTCACTGTCACGCGAGAACAGTACCTTGATTATAAAAGAAAAACAGGCCTTGAGCTTCGCCGACGTGGTTGCCTGCTCAATTTGAGCAATCAGGCCGGTTTCAGGCGCCTGAAACACGGTCATCCAGTCGATGGTTCCATCGGGAAGTTTTGGCCAATCCATTGCGTATCTGGCTCCAACTCGTAAACGAAGCAACCGGCGAGACAACCGACTCACCGGGTAAACGACCGAAACGCAGCGGTTTCCGGCATTCCACCCTAGAATAAACGCTACAATGTTACCGCTATGTTAAAAACATAGCGCTGTCCCCGTGGAAGGCAATACGGCAATCGAAAGTCAGGCCCCTATAATTGGCTCCCCCTTGACCAAAGTCCGGTGCAATTCGCGCGGCTGCGTGTGGTCTGCCTGGGTACGGCTGTGCAGGGTGCAACGGTTATCCCACAACAACACTTCCCCGGGTGTCCAGGCATGCGCCCAGGTCAGGGATGGCCTCGTTGCGTTCGTCCATAGGGTATCGAGCAACGTCTCGCTTTCATCCTGCGGCAACTCCACAATGTAACTGGATGGCGCCGCGTAGCGCCGGCCAAGATACAACGCCTTGCGGCCTGTATCGGGATGAATCCTGACCAGCGGATGGACAGGTCCTTCGACCTCTTCACGGCTTGCCGGCAGTTTTTGGGTCGGCCTTGTACCCCCCGCGGTATTGCGGCTGGTATCGTGCCGGATATGCAACCCCTCAATCTGCGCCTTGAGGTGTTCCGACAGTGAATCATAGGCGTCATACTGGTTGGCAAACAATGTTTCCCCACCGCCATTCACCGGCACCTGGATGGAATAGAGCAGGCTGCCCTTGGGTGGCGTCTCGGTATAGGAGTTGTCGGTATGCCAGAACAGTCTTTGGCTGCCCGAGGCATGTTCGGCTTTCAGAAATGGCTTCCCGTCATCATCGAGATTGGAAATATACGAAATGCCCGGCAGCCGTGAAACGCGGGCCGAACCTTCCTTGTATCCCGCATCGACAAAATACTGCCGCGATCCCGTTGCCTGCGAACCGCCAAGCGCGTCGGCAACGCGAAGCAGGTCTTCATCCGAAAGCGACTGGTGACGGAACAACAGAACCAGATGGTTTCGCCATGCGGCCCGGACAAAGTCCAGCGTGTCGCCGGTCAGGGTGCGGGACAGGTCCACCCCCGTCACTTCCGCGCCAAGCGCTTTGCCAGACGGAATAACATTGCGTTCGATCACGGTGGACATTGCTTCATTCTCCCCCGAAACAGCCAATCCTGTTTAAAAACCTTAGACCCGCTATAACAGCGATGCAATCAGCGCCCATTTGACCGGACGACGGCGCGCGCATTAGAAACCCTGCATCAGTCCATATCCTCTGAATTCAAAGGTGTGCCGTGGCGAATGACGACCTCTGCTTTACCCCGGCGACAGAACTGGCAACGCTGGTCCGTGACAAGGCTGTCTCGCCACTCGAAATCATGGACGCGGTCATTGGCCGCATTGAGCAGGTCAACCCGGCCGTAAACGCGTTCTGCCATGTCGATTTCGACCGCGCACGCGACGGCGCGAAAGCGGCCGAGAAATCGGTTATGCGGGGCGACCCGCTGGGACCCATGCACGGCATGCCGGTATCCATCAAGGATCTCGCAGCCGTCAACGGTATGCGCTTCTGTGGCGGATCCCATATTTACGCCGAGCGGATTGCAACTTTCGATGCACCGATGGTCGAACGGTTGAAAGCGGCTGGCGCCATTGTTACCGGCAAAACGACGACGCCTGAATTTGGCTGGAAAGCGATCGGTGACAGCCCGTTGACCGGGATAACGCGCAACCCCTGGAGCCTTGATCACACCACCGGCGGCTCCAGCGCCGGCGCATCGGCTGCCGCAGCCGCAGGACTGGGGCCGCTGCATCAGGGCGGCGATGGGGCCGGCTCAATCCGGGTCCCCGCAAGTTTCTGTGGCGTCTTCGGCATGAAACCGACATTCGGGCGCGTGCCCGCCTGGCCGCAATCGAATGGCGACAACGCCGCCGCGTCCGGCCCGGTTACCCGCACCGTCGGCGATGCAGCGCTGATGCTTTCCGTCATGGCAGGGCCGCATCCGCTGGACAATACATCGCTGGAAGCCCGCCCCGATGACTATGTCGGGCGGCTGCAAGACGGCATCAAGGGACTTCGGATCGGGTGGAGCGGCGACCTGGGCTGCCTGCGAGTCGATCCGGAAATTGCCGCGATATGCGAACGTGCCGCGCAACGGTTTGTCGAGCTTGGCGCAACGGTCGAGGACGTGGCGATAGACTGGCCGGACCCATCCGAGATCATTCGTGTCATGTGGAGCGCGCATGAAAGCGGCAATTACGGTGGTCGCCTGCCGGAATGGCGCGACCACATGGATCCGGGCCTGGTTGCCTGCATTGAGAATGGCGGATCCTACCGTTCCGACGAATACATTCGGCAGCGCGCCAGCAAACAGGCCTATTGCAGCGCTATCGCCAGAACCTTCACCGAATATGACCTGCTGCTGACGCCTTCCGTTTCGGTCGCAGCATTGCCGGTCGGGCAGTTGAACCCGGAAGGCTGGCCGCAACATGAATGGGACTGGTTTGCCTGGGCCGGGTTTTCATACCCTTTCAATTTTTCAGGCAATCCGGCGGCATCCGTGCCGGTTGGTTTTACAGCGTCCGGGCTGCCGGTCGGTTTGCAGATTGCAGGTCGTCGGTTTGCAGACCTGGGCGTTCTTCAGGCCGCCGCGGCATTCGAGGAAATGATGCCATGGGCCGAGGCGAAACCGCGGCTTCGGTAACGTTCAAAAACAGACGCGTCAGGAAGCGAAGCTGGAGCGCATCTGCGCCGCCCATTTACCGTCGATACAGGCGATAATCCAAAGTGACCGGAACTGCCCGAGCGCCGAGCCATCGGCACGATATCGTGTAAACCGCACATCAAGGTGCACCTTGTCGGCACCGCCTGCAATCAGGTCACGTGAATCCCACGCGCTGTGATCCCAGCCATCGCCCGCGCGGGCGATGAAGGCGGCAAAATATTCATCGGGCGTTTCCCAGACCTGCATCCGGCCCTGGGTCAGACGGTAATGCGGGAAATGCAGCGTATCCGCCAGCGCTACTTCGTCGCGCGCATTCAGTGCTGCAATGTGATTGTCCATCACCGTCAGGGCAGCGGCATAGGCATCGTTATTATCGGTCACCGCCCTAGTCCTTCAGGTCTTCCCAGAATTCCTTGACCTTGGCGAAGAAACCCTCGGATTCAGGGCTGTAGGATCGGCCAGCGCCCGCCGCTTCAAATTCCTGCAACAGCTCTCGCTGTTTACGCGACAGGTTGACCGGTGTTTCGATGCTGGCTTCGACATACATATCGCCGCGCTGCCGGGAATTGAGCACGCTCATACCCTTGCTGCGCAGCCGGAACTGCTGACCCGTCTGCGTGCCCGGCGGCACCGCGACCTTGGCTTTGCCGCCATCGATGGTCGGCACTTCGACATTGCCGCCCAACGCCGCCGCGATCATTGACATCGGCACCTTGCAATAAATGTCGGCATCTTCCCGCTGGAACAAGCGATGCGCCGTCAGGGACAGGAATATGTAAAGGTCGCCCGCCGGCGCGCCATTCATACCGGCCTCGCCTTCGCCCGACAGCCGGATGCGGGTGCCCTCTTCAACACCCGGCGGAATTTTTACGGCAAGAGTCTTTTCCTTGTGCGTCCTGCCGGTACCGTTACAGGGCGGACACGGCTTATCGATGACCCGGCCCGCGCCGTGGCAGCCCGGACAGGTTCGTTCGACCGTGAAGAAGCCCTGCTGCGAGCGCATTTTGCCGGCACCGCGGCAGGTCGGACAGGAAATCGGCTGTGCACCGCCCTCGGCGCCGGACCCGTCACAGGTGTCACAGGTGACGGAAGTCGGCACCCGGATATCGGCGGATTTTCCGTTGAATGCTTCCTCCAGCGAAATTTCCAGATTATAGCGCAAATCCGAACCGCGACGGTTTCCCGATCCGCGACGCCCGCCGGCGCCACCAAACATTTCGTCAAAGATATCGGCAAAGCCACCGGCAAAATCGAAGCCCGCAGCGCCATGGCCGGGGCCGCCGCTGCCATTCTCGAAGGCCGCTTCGCCATAGCGGTCGTACGCGGCGCGTTTTTGTTCATCCTTCAGGATGTCGTAGGCGCGGCCGAATTCCTTGAATTTCTTTTCCGCTTCTTCGTCACCCGGATTGCGATCCGGGTGATACTGCATGGCCAGCTTGCGAAACGCCTTTTTCAGGTCGTCCTGGCTGGCGTCCCGCCCGACACCCAGCATTTCATATAAGTCTTCAGCCATTCTCCACCCCTAAAAGGTGAGGGCCGGCGGAATATTCTTCCGCCGGCACCCTTTGTACTGTCTGGCCGTTCTGATCCCGCGCGCCGCACATTCCCCCGGACGTCACGAAACCGGAAAGGCCGTCCGATTATGCCGACTTCTTATCGTCGTCGACCTCTTCGAAATCCGCATCGACGACATTTTCGTCCGCGGCCGGTTCGGTTGCCTCAGCGGATGGGTCCATGTCCGGAGCCGCCGTCATATCTTCCTGGCTGGCCTTGTAGATAGCTTCACCAAGCTTCATCGACGATTGCGACAAGGCTTCGGTCTTTGCCTTGATATCATCAGCATCTTCACCTTCAAGTGCGGTTTTTAGTGCCGCAACATCGGTTTCGATCTGCGTCTTGTCATCTTCGGGAATCTTGTCGCCGTGTTCGGCAAGATTCTTTTCTGTCTGATAGACAAGACTGTCGGCGGTGTTGCGGACGTCCACAAGTTCGCGGCGCTTCTTGTCATCGGCCGAATGCATTTCGGCATCCTTGACCATCTTGTCGATGTCGTCATCGGTAAGTCCGCCGGACGCCTGGATACGGATCTGCTGTTCCTTGCCGGTGCCCTTGTCTTTCGCCGATACATTGACGATGCCATTGGCATCGATATCGAAGGTCACATCAATCTGTGGCATACCGCGCGGCGCCGAGGGAATACCGACCAGATCGAACTGGCCCAGTACCTTGTTATCCGCGGCCATTTCACGTTCGCCCTGGAAAACCCGGATTGTCACCGCAGTCTGATTGTCTTCCGCCGTGGAGAACACCTGGCTCTTTTTCGTCGGGACCGTCGTGTTCCGATCGATCAGGCGGGTGAACACACCGCCCAGCGTTTCGATACCAAGCGACAGCGGCGTCACATCCAGCAACAGTACGTCCTTGACGTCCCCCTGCAGCACGCCCGCCTGGATTGCCGCGCCAATTGCGACAACTTCGTCCGGGTTCACGCCACGATGTGGTTCACGCCCGAAAAAGGCCTTCACCGTTTCCATGATCTTGGGCATGCGGGTCATGCCACCAACCAGAATTACTTCGTCGATTTCGCTGGCTTTGAGGCCCGCGTCCTTCAACGCCTTCTGGCACGGGTCAACCGTACGCGTGACCAGGTCATCAACCAGCGCTTCAAGTTTGGCGCGGGTCAGCTTCATGTTCAGATGCTTCGGACCAGACTGGTCGGCCGTAATGAAGGGAAGATTGATTTCGGTCGCGGTCGCGCTGGACAGGGCGATCTTGGCCTTTTCCGATTCTTCCTTCAGGCGCTGCAGCGCAAGCGGGTCACCGCGCAGGTCAATGCCCTGCTCCCGTTTGAACTCTTCGCACAGGTATTGAATGATCCGCTGGTCGAAATCCTCACCACCGAGGAAAGTATCGCCGTTGGTCGATTTCACCTCGAAGACGCCATCGCCGATTTCAAGAACGGACACGTCGAACGTGCCGCCGCCGAGATCGTAAACAGCGATTGTGCCGGCTGATTTCTTGTCGAGACCGTAAGCAAGCGCCGCCGCCGTCGGCTCGTTGATGATGCGCAGGATTTCAAGGCCCGCAATCTTGCCGGCATCCTTGGTCGCCTGGCGCTGCGAGTCGTTGAAATAGGCAGGCACTGTCACGACCGCCTGGGTCACTGTCTCACCAAGATAGGATTCTGCGGTTTCCTTCATATGCTGCAGGATAAATCCGCTGATCTGGCTCGGCGCGTAGGTTTTGGCATCCTTGCCTTCCACCCATGCATCACCGTTTTCGCCGGCAATGATCTTGTAGGGAACCAGATCCTTGTCCTTTTCGACTTCCGCATCCGTGGCGCGACGGCCAATCAGGCGCTTGATCGATGAAAATGTATTGGTCGGATTGGTGACCGCCTGTCGCTTCGCCGAATGGCCGACAAGCCGTTCGCCGCCATCTGTGAACGCTACCATGGAGGGCGTCGTGCGATGCCCTTCAGAGCTTTCAATGACTTTCGCGGCCGTCCCTTCCATGACCGCGACGCAGGAATTGGTCGTTCCCAGATCGATGCCAATGACTTTACTCATGCCGAAATACCTCTTCGTTTACGGCAGCCCCAACCGGCCTGCTTCGCAGCGCCTGTAAAGGCCCCTGAATGTTTAAGGATCACAGAATCGTTATGAACTACGGGTCATATAGGCATGTTCGAAAAGCCGCGCAAGCCGCCGATGCGTAGAAAATGGAACCGGAACGGGGAATTTGCAGCGTAAAGGGTGTGCTGGTGTGGACTCTGGTGCGAACTACAAACGATCCAGCAGTACAACAGCGTTGCGCACTTCGCGCTGTACAGCTTTCCGGCACGCCAGTACCAGCGGCGTATCTGCCTCCACGTCCGTCACAACAAGGCTGAACGTCACCATAGTGAACTGCGCCTTGTCGACGACAAATACCCGACCGTAGAAAATGGCCAGACCGTCGGCGTCGGGGCCGTCGGACCATAGAAACGCTTTCTCTTCATCGCCTTCGACAATGATATCAAGATGCCCCATTTCATCGACGATCTCCGTGAACTGCTGCGCCTTTTCACGTGCGGAAATCCTGGTCACGCCAGACAGGTCCCTG
>Ga0222651_1000738_pt1 | contig 18657 bp, 15 predicted proteins | sample AntAcemetagen369_FD_179855 | JGI IMG/M metagenome (GOLD analysis project Ga0222651, IMG submission 179855) | Saline water microbial communities from Ace Lake, Antarctica - #369 | ecosystem: Environmental > Aquatic > Non-marine Saline and Alkaline > Saline | place: Antarctica: Ace Lake...
CCTGCCCATTCTCACCATTCCTGGCTTTTTAGGCAAATTCTTCTATCCCATCCCCGTGGTCGTGATCGCTACTCTGATTTGGTCGCTGATCCAGTCCAAGCTGGTGCTGCCTTACCACCTCACGCTTTGCAAAGTAGGCGGCGGTGAGCGCGAAAAAATCAACTGGCTCCAGCGCCAGCAGCGAAAAATCGCCGATGGTTTGGAAAACTTCATTGAGCGTCGCTACCGCCCCTTTCTCAAGCGTGTCATCCAGTTTCGCTACGCCACCGTGGCCGCGTTCGTCGCGATTTTGATGATCATGTTCGGCATGTTAGCCGGCAAGCATCTGCCCTTCGTCTTTTTTCCGCCCGTGCCCTCCGATTACATCGTGGCCAAGCTAGTCATGCCCGAAGGCACACCCATCGCGCTCACCACCCGCGCCATCGAGCAGATGCAAGACGGCCTCGATCAGCTGATCGCCGAAACTAACGAACTCGGCTACGGCGATCCCTTTGACAACGCCGTCGTCACCGTCGGCGGCCAGCCCTTCGAGGGCAGCGGCGGCCCGATGGGTGACGCTCTGCAAAGCGCCAGCACCAACCTCGCCGAAATCGCCGTCGAGCTAATCAAGCGCGAAGACCTCGCCGGTGGCAGCGACATCGAAGCACTCTCCGCGCCCAATCTCGCCAACCGCTGGCGCGAACTCATCGGCCCCGTGGCCGGCGTCAAAGAGCTCTCCTTCAGCGCCAACGCCGCCGGCGGTGCCGGTATGCCGATCGATATTCAGCTCTCTGGCCGCGACTTTGGCCAGTTGCAAGCCGCCGCCGAAGCCATCAAGGCCAAGCTCGCCACCTACCAAGGTCTCTTCGATATTAAGGACAACTATAGCAGCGGCAAGCGCGAGATCCAGCTCGACATTCACCCCAGCGCCGTGACACTCGGCCTGCGCCAAGCCGACCTCGGCCGCCAAGTGCGCGCCGCCTTCTACGGCGTCGAGGCGCAACGCATCCAACGCGGGCGCGACGACATCAAAGTCATGGTGCGCTACCCGCTCGCGGAAAGACAGTCCGTCGAAAACCTCGCCGATCTCCGCGTCCGCACCCCCGATGGGCGCGAAGTGCCCTTCGATGAAGTGGCCGACTTTAAGATCACCGAAGGCTTCTCGGCCATCACCCGCGTCGACCGCCGCCGCGTGATCAACATCACCGCCGACGCCGATAAGAGCGTAGCCGATCTCGGGCTCATTAAAAAAGACCTCGTTGGCTACCAGCTACCCGAAGGTCGATTCGGTAAAATCCTCGCCAGCCTCGGCGTCGAATCTAAAGAAAGCCCGCTCGATGCCATCGTCGCCGACCAACCGGGCCTGACATGGAGCTTCGAAGGCGAAGCCCGCGAGCAAGCCGATGTCTTCGCCAGCCTCATTCAAATGACGCTTATCGCGATGTTCATCATCTACGCCCTACTCGCCATCCCGCTCAAATCCTACATGCAGCCAGTGATCGTGATGATCGTCATCCCCTTCGGTTTGATCGGCGCGATCGGCGGCCACATCATCATGGGGCAGCCCATGAGCATTCTATCCGTCTTAGGCTTCGTCGCCCTAGCCGGGGTCGTGGTCAACGATAGCCTGGTGCTGGTCGATTTCATCAATCAAGAACGCGCCGAAGGCAAACCACTACGCCAAGCCATCGAAGACGCCGGCGGCCTACGCTTCCGCCCCATCTTGCTGACCTCTCTGACCACCTTCGCCGGCTTGTTGCCTCTCCTGTTCGAGACCAGCCTGCAAGCCCAGTTCTTAATCCCCATGGCGATCTCACTCAGCTTCGGCGTCCTCTTCGCCACCTTCATTACCTTGCTATTAGTGCCTGCCTTCTATACCATTCTAGAAGACATAAGAGAGAAGTTCGTAGGCCAGTAATAAAAAAATCTTTGTCTCGCATTTAGCGTAAAAGTCTTTCGGGGTAATGGCTGATGAATGCACCCAGCCAAACAAGGAAGAACCTTAAGTATTGCACGACCGACGGCATCTGCGCGATGCCGTGGTTCCTGCTATCCTTGCCCGGCAGCTTCATCGCGGCAGGTCTGCTCAATGCGCTGTTCCATATCGGCCCGTTCTGGTTCGGAGTGGTGGCCGCCATGCCAGCGGTTGCCAACGCGGTGCATATATTGATCGTGCCGTTTTTTACGCGCTTTATGAAAGTGCGCGATATGGTGATCAGCTTTGGCTGGCTCAATCTCGGCGCGTGGATCAGCGGGCTCGTCGGCATTGCGTTTTTGCCCTTAGATGACCCTGCCAAAGCAGGTCTTTTTTTTGCGATCCTCTACGGCATCATTGCGCTGAGCGCCTCACTAATGAGCATCGCATGGACAGCTTGGGTGGGCGACTTCGTGCCTGCTCGCTTGCGTGGTCGCTACTTCGGTAAGCGCAACCGGCTGACTAGCCTCAGCACGATCAGCTTCATGTTGCTCAGTATCTTTGTTCTTGAATTTTACGGGGCTTCGCGCGGCGCTTACATCGGCTTGATCACGCTGGTCATCGTGGGGCGTATGATCTCGATGATGGTCGTGCACCTGATTGAATCGCCCGACCCCAGCGGCGGCTCGATCAGCGGAGCAAACTGGGCAAAAGAAATCGCTGATCTACGCAAGCAAAAGACGCTGCTGCGATTTATCGCCTTTGGCACCGTGGCGGGCTTCTTCATCGCCGGCGCGGGCGCAATTGCCGCCATGTATGCGTTTAACGACTTGGGCGCCACTCCCGCGCAGTTCACCGGTTTCAATCTCGCGGCCACCCTCTCCGCCGCGATTTGCGTGCCACTGTGGGGCAAACTGATCGACCGCCACGGCGCAATCCCGATCATTATGATCACTTTTTTCGCATGGCGCGTGGGCGATCTGGGCTGGTTATTCATCACCCCCGAAACTCTCAACTGGCTCTACCCCGTCTGGCTCTGGGGCGGTGCCATGGCGACCGGCTATATTCTGGCAACTTTCACTTTGCTCTTAAAACTCATCCCAAAGACCAGTCGCTCGGCCGGCATCAGCCTCAACCTCACCACCACTTCCATCGCAGGTGCCACCGCGCCGCTGATCCTCGGTGTACTGATCTCGAAAGCCGCCGATTTCGGGCTAACCACCACCCTCGCCTATCAAATCGGCATGGGGCTCAGTATCTTTGGAGGTATGTTTGCCATCTTAATTCTATTCCGTATGCGTGAGCCAGAGACTGACCCAACGCTCAACACCATACCAGGTGCCATGCGCACGCTGCGCAATCTAACCGTAAATCAAGGCGTCAGCTTTTTCAGTAATTCGATACTGGTGCGCCGACGCAAGCGCGGCTAAGGCGGCTAAATTCTAGGGAGGGCGACTGTCCCCAGTCGCCGAGCCGACGCAGCGGTTGGGACAACCGCCCTCCCTTAAATACGAGATCCGACGCAGCGGTTGGGGCAACCGCCCTCCCTTAAATACAAGATCCGGCGCAGCGGTTGGGGACAACCGCCCTCCCTTAAATACGAGATTGCGCTTAGGCTACAGATGACTTGGCTCTGTGCCATGCCTGCAAACGACGCGCCACTTCTTTCCCCTTCGCAAAAGCGTATCGTCGCCGCTGGCGGCACCGCGCTGGCCACTGTCTTCCTCGCCGCCACTTTCTATTTCCTCTTTGTACTGCTGCGCGAGTTCGTCACTCAATTCAAAAACGTCCTGCTCCCACTCGCTATCGCCGCGATCTTAGCCACTCTGCTGCGCCCACTGATCACGATCTGCGAAACAAAGACGCGCCTCAATCGCGTGGGCGGCATCGCGCTACTCTTCTCACTGGTCTTAATGGTGCTCATCGCCGTCGCGGTTTTTGTGCTGCCGCCTGCGCTGAACACCGCCGGCGAGTTCCTCAAGATGGCTCCCGACCTGCTCATCAGGCTAATGCAATTCCTACAAGGATTAGCACCCACTATTTGGGAATGGCTGACTAAGCAACTGGGCGAATCCCCCGAAACCTACCTGATGAAATCACTGCAAGGAAACACCGAGCTGATGCAGCAAGCACTGGCGCAGGTGCAATCCTCAACAGGTTCGATGCTCGCATTTCTCGGCGGGCTTTTTGGCCAAATAGCCGCTTACTCCATCATTCCTGTCTATCTTTTTTTCATCCTCAACGGCGACCGCAACATCTGGAAAGATGTCGATAAGCAGCTCAGCTTTCTACCCGATGAGCGTCGCCAAGACCTCGTCTTTCTTTCCAAGCAATTTAGCCAAATACTCGTCTCCTTTTTCCGCGGGCAAATCGTCATCGGCCTACTACTGGGCGTCGTGCTCTCCGTCGGCTTCGGTCTAGCCGGGCTCAAGTTCGGCATCGCAATCGGCTTCGTGCTAGGGCTGCTCAATATCATTCCCTACCTCGGCACCATGCTCGGCATCATTACAGTACTCCCCGTCGCGTATCTGCAAGAAGGCGGCGGCGGCGTCCTGATCGCGCTGTGCGCACTGGTGTTTGCCATTGGCCAATTACTCACCGACTACGTTTTCACCCCCCGCATCATGGGTGAAAAAACAGGAATGAGTCCGATGCTGATCATCTTCTCCATCTTTTTCTGGGGTGCCGCACTCGGCGGCCTACTCGGCATGATCCTAGCCATCCCGCTCACCGCATTCTTCCTAGTCTTCTGGCGACTCGCGCGGGAAAAATATCTGCCTGCACTGACTGCGAAACCCATCAAAGAACAATAATTATGACAGACACCCAAACACCCTTCGCTCGTCCCGATGGACGCGCCATCGATCAACTCCGCCCGATTTCTTTCGAAACCGGCATCGCACCGCACGCGCTGGGCTCGGTGCTGGTCAGCTTTGAAAAGACGCGTGTCATTTGTGCCGCCTCGATTGATGAGCGCGTTCCGGGCTGGATGCGCGCGCAAAAAGTGGAAGGCGGCTGGATGACGGCCGAGTATTCCATGCTCCCCTACAGCACCCTCGATCGCAAGCAGCGCGACATCAGCCGCGGCAAAGCCGACGGGCGCACCATCGAAATCCAGCGCCTAATTGGGCGCTCGTTACGCGCCGTGTTCGACCTCAAAAAACTGACCGGCAAAACAATCTGGATCGACTGCGACGTGCTGCAAGCCGACGGTGGCACGCGCACCGCCTCGATCACCGGCGCGTATGTCGCCGCCCAAATCGCGATTCAAAAACTCATCGCAGACGGCAAGCTCAAGGAGAATCCATTTACCAATTCGGTGGCAGCGGTCTCCGCCGGCGTTTATCAGGGTCACTCCGTCCTCGACTTAAATTACATCGAAGACAAAGACGCGACCGTGGATGCCAACCTCGTCATGACCGGATCGGGCAAATTCGTCGAAGTGCAAAGCTCCGGCGAAGAAGCCACCTTCAGCCGCAAAGAGCTCGACGTCCTACTCGACCTCGGTGCCAAAGGCATCCAAGAGATCAACGTAATGCAGCAAGCAGCGATTGCGCGAGGACTAGCGTAATCGGCTACACCTTTCGATGTATCTTTTGATCCGTATCACTCTGAGGCTGGTTTCTAAGAGGAATCACCACCGTCTTAGGCGACTACGAAACCCCCACCCCAGCACTGAACGCACTCTACCAAATACTAAGCGAAGGCAAAACCATCGGTGGCACCAGTGCCGGAGCCGCCATGATGAGCCCGAAGATGATTGTCGGCGGCAGTAGTGAAGAAGCACTTTTCAGCGGCGTCACCTCAACCGATCAAGTCGATCAAGAAGGCGGCGCGCTCTTAGTAGGCAGAGGGCTCGGCTTTTTCACCCGCGGCATCATCGACCAACACTTCGATACCAAGGCACGACTCGGGCGCTTGATCATTGCCACCTCCATGACCGAAGGTTCGCCAGAAGTCGGCTTTGGAATCGACGAAAACACCGCCCTCGTAGTCGACCTCAAGACAGGCCTCGCTACCGTTGTTGGCAGCGCTCAGGTAATCCTAGTTGAACCTAGCGGCTCTTTAGACCCCAATGAACTGCCTTACACCATCAGCAGCGTCCAACTCGCTTCGCTCGGTGCAGGTGACCAAGTCGATTTGGACACTCTGCAGGTCACGCCCGCTCCTGATAAAAAGCCGACTGTCGGCAAAGAATATTACGCAATCAACCACCCCACTTCCAACGGAATATTAAGCAGCTATGGCAGCCTCAATCAACTGCTCAGCGTCAAATTAATCGACAACAAAAACGCAAGCAAAGCCACCAGCTATCTAATCCATCCCGACGAGCAGAAAGCTTACCGTCTAAGCTTTTCAAAGTCCAAAGAAAGCCGCGGCTACTGGGCTTACCGCGATGGCCAAGAAGATCATTACACCGTCACAGGCATCCAGCTATGCATCGAGCCGATCCAGCTTTCGATCAAAGGCGAAGGCCAGTAATCTATTATCCCTAATTAATAATATCACCCAAAGACCTTCCCTCTCAGCCCCTTAATCACCTTAAGATCCCCCCAATCGCTACCACCCACAGACTGTTCCTTCGGGGGATGTTTGCGACCACGTTCTTCTTGCCATTTGCCCGTAAAGCCCCTAACAAATTCAGCAGAGCCGAGGATCGCACCATCGGTAAAGTAGCGCACACGGCAGCGCAGCACAACCGACTTCGGGAGTTGCCCTTGCTCAGCATTGAGAACCTTAAGCGCTTTCTTCTCATCAATGAGTTTCCCTTTATGCATCCAAGGACTAGAGCCCTTACCAAAGATCAGCATGCGGTGTGCCTCTAGGGCAGCTTGCCGGCTCCTAGAGCCAAGCCGATCCACCCATATAGCAAGCAGACCATTTCGAGCAAGCGCAGCACCCGCCACCGCCTCCGCATAGCCGCAGAAGCGGTAATCCTTCGGATCTTCGACCAAGCCTGCACGAACAGAATTTAGATCAATGTAGGCCGCCATCGTTTGTAAAGGGTTCCCTTCACCTTCAACCAGCACACTCTTAAAACGATCCATCCACAAAGTCCCGTAGCGATTATGATTACGGTTATACCAGACTGAAAAGCGCTGCTTCAAGGTCTTCATAAATGCCGAAAGATCGCTCATACGGGCCAAAAGCTTATCACGAATCGCCTCAGCATCCGCATCCCCCGCCAGCAAAGACTGCTCAATCCGGGCAAACTCAACGGTTTGATATTTTGTCGGCTTAGGGTAAAGCACTCTAAAACGGCGTAGTAGTTCCGCATCAGAAAGTCGGATCTTCTCCGGCACACGTATCAAAACATGGAAGTGGTTCGACATGATACAGTAAGTCAAAATCTCCACCCCAGAAAAGTCCGCCACCTGCCAGAGCATTTTGCGCAGCACCTCCTTCTCCCGATCACCCAGCAACAACTGACCACCCACCACCCGACTCATCGCATGGTATACAGCGGGGACTCCATCTAACTTCATTCGCTTCATCAGTTGAGGGAAAACTACTGAGAATCAAACGTCAACCCTTAATTTTATAACCAGACTGTGAAATTGAAGACTGTAAAATTGGGGATAGAATTGAAGGTTGGGCAGAGGAGAGAATCTTAGCCCAGCTCGCACGCTACGCAATTCCAACGCCCATTTCGATTGAAGCTCCCATCCAGCCGCGATACATCATAGCCGAGTTATACCCGAAAACGATCTCGCCGTCGGGAGCGACTGCGATCAAGCCGCCATCACCATCGTACTGGACGAGGTCTTCCTCGACTGTCGCGCGAACCGCTTCTTTGAGATCGACGCCACCATAGCGGATACGCGCCGCCACTTGATATGCTGCACTGCGTAGCAGAAATGGCTCGCCATAACCTGTGCAAGAGACTGCGCAAAGGCTGTCTTCAGCATAAGTCCCGGCTCCAGGAATAGGACTGTCTCCGATGCGACCATACTGCTTATTGGTCAAACCACCTGTTGAGGTGGCGGCAGCGCAATGCCCTTCTTGATCCACTACCACCGCGCCGACGGTGCCATACTTATGGTGATCCAGCGCCACGATACTATCCTGCTGCGCGCGTTTCAGTTGCTCATAGCGTGCCTGTGTGTAAAAGTAAGCGGCGTCTTCGAAAATATGCCCGCGCTCTTTCCCATATTGCTCCGCACCATCGCCCCCGAGCAGCACAAAGTTTTTTTCTGGCAGCACTTCCTTGGCCAGCAAGACAGGATTGCGCAAGTTCTGCACACCTGCAATCGCGCCCGCTTGATGCGTGCGTCCACACATTACACAGGCGTCCATCTCATGAGTCTCCTCAGCTGAAAACACCGAACCTTTGCCAGCGTTGAAGAGCGGTTCGTCCTCTAAGAGGCGAACGGCTTCGACAGCCATATCCAGTGCAGTTTCGCCCGCTTTAAGTCGTGGCCAGACCGCCTCTAGGACTCGCTTCAGCGCCGCCTTGTAGGCCGCGGCTTGCTCGGGATCGAGGTCTTCGGGGCGAAGGTCGCCCGCTCCACCGTGGATCGCTAGAATGGGAAGGCCGCTTTTAAATGTTTGTATCATAGTAGTGGTTAAGGTTGGAAGAGTTGAGGAAGTTGAAGGATTTCGGAGAGCGATTCCAGCGCACAATGAATCTCGGAAACAAGATTCGGGTCGCGTAAATCATCGAAGCTCAGTGCAGCGCGGTAGTGGCGCTCAATCCAAGCTTTCAGATCGGCGTAAAGTTCGGCATCCAAAAAGACACGCCCACTAACCGCCGCGCGCTCCTTCGCAGACATATAAACGCGCAGTCGTAAGCAAGCAGGCCCGCCGCCATTGCGCATAACTTTGATTGGATTTAAGCTTTGCCCCGTTTGCTTAATAAATTTTTCGGCGAGTTGATCGAGCGCTTGCGCAGAGTTTTCAAAAGCAGCTTCGTGGTAGAAAAGTGTATTTCCTTGCCCGACCGCGATCACGTCGTTGTGGAAGACGCCTGCATTGATCGCCTCGGCGGACTGTTGCAGGAAAACGGTCTGCGCTTCTTGAAGCCCCCCTAGCCTAGCCACTGCGCGCGAAGCCATTTCTGTCTGGCGAGCTGGAAACTGGAGCGAGCAATTGCCCCGATCCCCATCACCGTAGACGAAACAATGTATGCCTGCCTGATCGGGATGCCCAAAAAAACGAGTATGATTGGCCGCCCCCTCATCGCCTAGAACGGGATGCGGTGGCAGAGGCGCAGTGACTTTGAAGATTTCGGGGTTTTTGAAAATTGCGCGCAGATGATTACACGTGGTTTCGGCCTCGACCGAACGGTGAAACTGGTTGATCAAATTCGCTGGGACTAAGGTCAGACGCTCGCTAGCTGAGTCAATCGAAGGAATCACCGTCCCCGCATTAGCAGTCCAATTGAGGATGCCGACTTCGACTGAATCTGCGAAGCGTTGATAATATATTTCGCGGTCACTGAGTAGGCCCGCCGCGAGGCCGTAGGCGGTCTGATTACAAATGCGATACCTTGATCGGCGGCGGCCTCCGAAATGAGCGTGCCGATGTAGTTCGGAATTTCAGCCAGCGGATCACCGACACGTATCGTCTGCAGATCGGCCAGCACTTGCTCTAGCAGCTCATCACCCGCTGGCCCCACGGGGATCACTAGTCGCCGTGCACAGGTGCAGCGCTGCCCAGGCGCAATTTTTTGTGCGGGGTGATTGTAGCCGAAATCGTAAGATTTTGGACGGTCTGAGCCGCGCGTGTCGAGCGATCCAAAGCGTTACCGCTTCGGCTACGAACGCCCAAGTTTGAAAGAAGCTCATTTTTGAGAGTTGAACGTTTAAAGTTGAGCGTTGAGCGTTCTTTTCCTTCTAGACTCAGGAGTTGCAGAATCCGTCACCCACAGCGATGTCGACCCTTGCCAGATCGCTTCGCTTGAACGCTCAACTTTAAACACTCAAGGCCCAAGTTAGAAAGAAGCTCATTCTTGAATATAGGTCGAGGTCGTGCCGGGTGATTGTAGCCGAAATCGTAAGATTTTGGACGGTCTGAGCCGCGTGTGTCGAGCAATCCAAAGCGTTACCGCTTCGGCTACGAATAAATGATCTCGATGTAGATTACCACGTAGTTAAAATTGCACCCGCGCTGCCCTGCGGAGACGAATGCTGATTGACAAATAATTTTAGATGCCGCCGCGAGATCGGAAACGTCGTCGATCATTAGCGGATTGTTGCCGCCCATTTCGAGCGCTAGCAAAGTCTGTGGGCGCCCTGCGAAATATCGGTGAATCGCCAAACCGACCTTCGAGCTGCCAGTAAAGAAAAGACCTTTTAGATTTGGCAACTGACAAATTGCACGACCGATCTCGGCACCCCCTTGCACTGTTTGCATCACCTCTGTGGGAATGCCGGCTTCATGCATCAGCTCGCCTAGATACTGGCCGACGAGCGGCGTCTGCTCACTCGGTTTAAACAAAACGGTATTACCCGCAAGGAGCGCTGGCACGATGTGTCCATTCGGCAAGTGCCCAGGGAAATTAAACGGCTCGAGCACGGCGACCACACCAAGCGGACGGAAGCGAGTATGCCCGATGCCTCGACTGAAATTGGCACAACGAGCCTGATGCGCTGTGATCGAAATCTCGATTTTCCCCCGCATCGCGCCCACTTCTGTGCGCCTCTGGCATGACTTGATCGAGCCGAGCCGAGAGCATCGGCCCCGCATCGAAGACATCGACATAGGTAGTGGGCTCAAACCCAGCTTGGAGGAGCAACCGCATAGCGGGCTCCTTTCGCTGGGGGCACAAACTTGTGCTGGGTTTGTTTTTTCTGGGGATCGTCTGGGTGACTTTTGGCGTGATCTACTACGCTTACTATATCCCGGAAATCGCGACGCAATTTTTTGTGATTGGGGTCGTCTGTGGATTGGCCGCCTGCATCAGTCGGCTGCCGGGGATGAGTCTGAACCGTATGGCACGCGCCTTTCAAGAGGGAGCGGGTGGGATGATTGGTGCTGCGCTAATCGTGGGCTTAGCAAAGGGACTGGTGCTCCTGCTCGGGGGGAGCGATCTCTACAGTGCGAGCGTGCTGAACACGATTTTATATTTCTTCGCGACGCTGCTGGATGGTCTGCACGGGGCGTTCTCGCTGTGGTGCATGTATGGCTTTTAGTAAGTGATCGATTAACGCCCGAAGACAGAATTGAGGAGGTCGAGCCCCATCTCGATGTCGTCGCGGCGTCGCTCGTCTCTTGTTCTTTCCTTGGGTGCGGTGGGTGCTGCGGTCTCGCCTTCGGCTAATGGAGTCGCGGGGGTCGCAGGGGTGGCGGGTGGCTGCGCGGCCGATGGGCGACTGAGCGCGCTGCGGGCTGCTGTGTTGAGCAAGTCCTTCAGGGCGCTGGTGTCGGGAGCCGCGAGTGAGCCTCCGATTTTGATGTTTTGATTCCAATTGCGAAACCCGTCTTCGCTGGTCTGAGTGCCCAAGAGTTGCAAAGTTTCGAGGTAGTCGACTAAGCGGCCTTTGGCTGCGAGACCGAGCGTAAGGTCGAGTGGTTGATCGAGCACTTCGCCGAGGCTGCTGGCGGCGATCACGCCCTGACCTTGCAGGCGTAGATGATCTCCCATGAAACTGATTTCGGGGATGCTGACTCTCTTATCCTGCGCCCGCACGAGCTTGAGCGTAAAGCTCTCGAACGGCATATCTTTAAAATAGGGAACGGCCTGCGAGAGCGCTGTGATGCCGGGGCGGTTAAGCTGCTGCCCGAGGATGCCTGCTCCGAGCAAGCCGAGCTGGCTGCGCTGATCTAATTCAAAGGCGGTGAGCACGCCGTCGCGCCCGGTGATGGTTAGATCGCCTTCGGAGTCTTCGATGGCTGCTTCGAGCGTGGCACCACTGCCAGTGAAGCTGAAATCGCCTTCGAACAGGCCGCGCACGGGGAAGCTGCCGGATGGCTTCTGGGAGAAGATCGCGGGGTCGATATTTTCAAGCGTTAGCTCGGAGCTGAGCGTGTAGGCTTTGCTAAGCTTTGGATCGAAAGTGATTTGGCCTTGACCGGCGAGGCGACCTTCTTGGAAAACGGCTTTGAGCTTGCTGACGGCTAGCAAGGCTTCGGAGATCTTGGCCTCGGCGTTTAGGCCGGTGAGCGTTTGACCGGACGCAAGCGTGAGTGACTCGATCTGGATCGCGACTTCGCCGTCGAGATCTGCCCACGGTGGACGCTGTGTGATGTCGGGCTGGGGTGTGGGTACGGGGCGCACTCCTGTGCTGGTGGGGGGCGGTGTGTTCGCTAGGGGTGTCGGCGCGGTGGGCTGCGCTTGCAGGGCGGCGATCAGGAGGTCGATATCGCTTTGTAAGACGCGGGGCGAGGTGAGGTTGACTTTGAAGGGCTTCGGCTGTGCTTCGAGGTTGACCTGGCCGGCGAGTTGGAGGCTGGTGGTGGGGCGCGACTCGGAGCCGGCTTCAAAGCTGGAGCCTAGCGCGTAGCTGCCGTTGGCGTTTTGTTTGAGCTGCGCGGTGAGGCGGTAGTCTTGCCGCGAGCCGGGCAGGCTTCGGGCGCGTAGGCCTGTGATCGCGGCTTGTATTTCGGCGGGATACTCGGCGGCTCCGTCGATGTTGAGCGTGAGCTGGACTTGGCCTGCCAGAACACTGCCGATGCCAGCGAGTGCGGGTTGTTGCAAAAGCTCTGCGAGGCCAATATCTAACTTTGCTTTGGCTTGTAAGCCTGCTAGCGGAGTGGCGGCTGATGTTGACGAAGTGGCGGCGCTATCGGTCTGGCTTTTTGCGCCGCTGACGGTGCCACTGATCACGGCACCGTAGCGATCGAGCAAAGCAAAGTCGCCGAGGTCGAAGCGGATGGTTTGGTCAGCTTCGACGCGGATGGTGGGGTTCATGCGAAGGGTGACTTCTTGCAGGAGTGCTTGCTGATCTTGCGTGAGCGAGAGCGGGCCGAGCTGTAGCGGGGCTAGCGTTTTCATGGAGAGGGCACCGCTGCTCTCGCCAGAGAGTGCTATTTGCACGGAGAGTGGCGCACCGGAGAGCTGCATGCCATTCGTAAGCCAAGGGTTGAGCCATGCCAGCGGTAGGTTGATCAGGCTGACATCCATTAGCTCGCCAGCTACTTTTTGCTGTGCGCCGAGCGTGAGGCTTTGCTTGAGCTTGACCGAGGCGACTTGTGCGCCATTTGAGGCGGCCTCGAAATCGGCAGTCTGTAGTGTGAATGCACTGCCCTCGGCGGCGGCTTTGAGCTCGCCTAGTAAAGAGAGGCCTTGCAGTGAGACGAGCTGGGGGGCGAAGACTTCGGGGTGCGGCAGATCGGCTTTGAAGCTGAGTGCGAGCTCGGCCGATTCTTCGAAGCCGTTGACGGAGAGCTCGAGTGTTTGAGTGATGGAAAGTAGCTTGCCGCCGTCCGCGCCGGCGCCGGATGTTTGCGATTCCAGTGTGAGCTGCTCGAAGCCGCCAGTCTTTTTCTGGTTGAATGAGAGACGCGCATCTGAGCTGAAATCTTTGAGGCCGCCTTGCAGGGCTTGTTTCGATTCGAGCTTGAGCGCGGCGGTGAGTGTTGAGGCCTCGCCGGGGGCGATGCGGTCTGACTGAACATCGAAGGTGTAGCGGTTGCGCGAAGCGTCGATGAGCGCGCCGTTTAAATTAATCGAATCGAAATCAAGCATCCAAGTGAGGTTGCCGAGGGCGTAGAGCGCATCGGTGAGCGAGCTGGGCTGGGCGGCGGTTTCGTTGGGTGAGTTGGGCGCGGTGACGGGCTCCGAACCTGTTGTGGGGCGCTCGCCAGTCGTTGGTATTTCTGCGCTGGTAGAGGCGGCGGACACCTCGGGTAGCCTGACGATCAAGCCATCCACCGTGAGGCCGCGCACCTGCAAGGTGTTGTCAAACAGGGCGGCCATGGGCGAGAAGTCGGAGCGTAGGCTGTCGAGCTTGGCGGTGGTGCCATCGGGGAGTTGCAGCATGAGGTCGGTCAGCTCGATACTGCCTGTGGTGATTTTCACAAAGCTAATAGAACTGCCTGCGGGTAATTGACTCTCGACCAGCTTCTTCTGAAAGGCGGGGCGCGTCACGACGAGGTAGCCGACGCCGACCGCGATGACGAGCAGGATGATAAAAACGAGGAAAATACGGAAGAGGGTTTTCATAAGATAAATAGTTAGCGTTGGTAAATCTATCAGTCATCTGCCGCGTATCAAGGTTCCTCGCTCAGTATTTACGTAGCAGCGGCAAGAGTGTCGCTTTTTAGGTGCGAGGTATGTGAGTGACCAGCGGGACTAAAGGATCACCCGCTCGGTCTTCTTGACCACACAGATTGGCCTGACACCAACAAAGCGACAAGAGTGTCGCTTCTACTTTGCTGGCGAGGGACAGAAAGCGCGTGAGTGATGCCTGACACCAACAAAGCGACAAGAGTGTCGCTTCTACTTTGCTTGATCCATCTGGTAGAAAAACAGGCCGTTGAGCGCGAGGGCGTGGCCTATTTTGCAATCGCGCGCCCACTCCATCACGGTGGCTTCCGGCAGCGCGCGTACTTCGAGCTCTTCGTGCTCGTCCCAGTCGGTGCCGGATGCGGCTAGGACGGCGTCTTCGGCTAATACGATATGGCAAAAATTATTAAGCATCGCCGGATTCGGACGGCAGCGCCCGATCAGGCGACCACGAGCCGCCACGTAGCCGGTCTCTTCCTGTAGTTCGCGCAGGCCGGCTTCGACGGGGTCTTCGCCTGCGTCGATGATGCCGCCTGCGAGCTCCCACGAGAGTTCATCCGCGCCCCAGCGGAATTGACGCACGAGGATCAGTTCGCCAGCCAGCGTGCGGGCGACTACCACGACCCAGTCACGCGAGTCTAGGTAGAAAAAATCGCCCTCTTTACCGTTTTTTGGATGGCGGTAGCGGCGCTCGCGTAGATCCCAGACGCGGCAAGCATTGAGCAGCCGATCACTGAGGATTTCCCAGCGGGGCGGCTCTTGAGCGTGCGGAGCGCGTGGCTCGTGTGGCTCGTGAGATTCGGCAGCCATTAGTTGGCTGGGATGTTGATTTGCTGGCCGATACTGAGGCGGCGCGGGTCGGCATCGGGGTTGGCAGTGAGCAAGGCATCGAGGCTGACGCCCTTAAGGCTTGCTATTTTGCTCAGAGTATCGCCTGATTTAATCAGATAGATCGCAGCTGAGCCAGAGCTGGCAGGCGTCGTTGCATCGGAAGCCGAGCCGGTGCTGGAGGTGGTGCTGGTAGGGCGAGTAGCCGGGCGCGTTCCAGAGCTAGCTAACTCGGACATCTTCTGGGCGAGTTTAATGATCTCTTCGCGATTCTGGATGACTCCGGGGTCGGTTTGTTTGGCCAAGGTTAGTGTTTGTGAGCTTTCACGGCCGAGTCGTTGCATGCTCTCTTTGAGCTGACGATTCTCGGAAATTAATTCATTAACCCGTGTTTCTAAAGTCGACAGTTGCTTATCGACGCGCGCCGACGAGCTCGTGCCCTCATCGACGGACTCTGTGAGTGGCGCAATCCGCTGGTTGGCATTTAGCCCAAAATAGAGGCCAGCACCACCGATTACGATGGCCAGCAAAGCAAGTGCGAGCGGCACCATTGAGGTGCCCGAGGATTCAATATCTTCTTCCATAAACCGCACATGCTAAGTGCTTTCCTGTCGGTGGCAAGCCAACGTTATGGGGTAAATGAACCGAAGACGCTATTGCCATAGCATCGCTACAAAAGGGTAGCGAGGTCGCGCTAGCGAGGTCGCTTTCCCAGCCTTGCCAGCGCTAAATAAACTCTTCAACGTGCGCGCGATGACAGAATCCACTGAGCAGAAACGACGGCTACGGCGCAACTTAGCGCTGCTACTCATCCCTGCCGTGTTTTCTGCGGCGGCGGTCTTTTTGCTTTGGCAAAGCCAGCCGGACGTGGCTTATTGGCTGGGCGTATTGGACGCTGGGCGGAGCTTTCTGGAGGCAAACCCGTGGGCATTGATCGCGGTCTTGGCCACGCTGCCTGGGCTAGGCTTACCAAGCAGCCCGTTGCTGATTCTCTTCGGCGTCGTGCTCACACCGCGTTATGGTATGCCGGCGACGCTTGCGCTGGCCATTGCGGCGCAGAGCTTATGCACTATTTGGACTTATGCGCTGGCCGCTGGCCCACTGCGGGATTTACTGACTCGCTACGTGATGCGCCACCGCGAGCTGCCCGACATGAGTGTGGGTAATGCTGTACGGCTCGGACTCATCGTGCGGCTCACGCCCGGTATTCCTTATGTCGTGCAAAACATTGCGCTCGGCATTATGGGGATGCGCTTTCGCACTTATCTGCTGGTTTCGATCCCCACCACGAGTATGTGGACAGCCGGCTTCGTGATCACTGGGGGTGCCATTTTTAAGGGGCACCTCGGCTGGGCGATCTCAGGTATTGTCATTTTAATTGTGGTCGGGCTTGCGGCTCGCATGTGGAGCCGAAAGAATTCTAAAAATGTTGGATAATTTATTTACACCCTCGCCTCATCAAGTGCTGAAAGTCACAGCGCTCACTCGCTTAATTAAAGGACAGCTGGAAGAAAACTTTGCGCGTGTCTGGGTGCAGGGCGAGGTCTCAAATCTGCGTAAGCAAAGCTCTGGCCATATCTATTTCTCGCTCAAAGACGCTGGTAGCCAACTGCCCTGCGTCCTCTTCGCTCGGGATGCAGCGCGGCAGTCCCTCGAGCTGGCAGACGGTATGGAAGTGCTACTACTGGGCGACATTTCCGTATTTGAGCCACATGGCCGCTATCAACTGATTGCCAAGGTCGCGATCCAAAGCGGCGAGGGCCGTTTACAACTGGAGTTCGAACGGCTCAAGCGCAAGCTCGCCGCTGAAGGACTCTTTGATGCCGAGCGTAAAAAGCCGCTACCAATCCTCCCACGAAAAATCGCCGTCATCACCTCACCCACTGGTGCGGCGGTGCGCGACTTCCTGCGCATCCTGCGTCGGCGCGGATATGGTGGCGAGGTGGTGATCTTTCCAGCCAGGGTGCAGGGCAAAGGTGCCGCAGAAGAAGTAGCGGCGATGCTACAACACGCCGCCGCCAGCCCTGGCTTTGACCTCGTCGTGCTCACCCGCGGTGGCGGCAGTATCGAAGACCTTTGGGCATTTAATGAAGAGGCGCTGGCACGCGCAGTCGCCACCTGCCCGATCCCTGTCATCTCCGCCATTGGCCATGAGATTGATACCGTACTCACCGACTACGCGGCGGATCAACGCGCCGAGACGCCATCCGGGGCCGCCGAGCTGATTTCCTCGCTCTACATAGAAGCGCGCTCGCGCTACGAAGATGCCCGCAACGACCTGCAGGCATCGGTCGATAGCCACCTTGCGGAAAATAGCACACTACTGCGCGATCTGCTGGCTCGCATGCGCATCCTAGCGCCCGAGCGACGCGTGCAGCACATCGGTATGCAGCTCGATGATCTGGAAAACCGCCTCAGCCGCCACCTCTCGCGCCGCATCAGCTGCGAGCAACACGCGCTGAGCGGCTACGCGCAACGGATGGCGGAGCAACACCCGAAGACGCGCATCGGCATCGCACAACAGCATTTGAAAGATTGCTCGCGGCGCCTAGAACGCGCTTCAAAACTAGCCGCGACTTATAAAAGCGAAAAAGTGCAGACACTCCAACACCGCCTCGAAAACGGCAGCTTACAAGCCACCCTCCAGCGAGGCTACGCCGTCATGCAGAGCAGCGACGGACAAATTATCGACCGCGCCGCGACCGCTCAAAAAGAGTCGAAGCTGACTGCCCGTTTCCACGACGGCGAGGTCAGCCTTAGAACTGAAAATTAAAAAAAACTTTTTTCGCAAAAACTTTGGAACTTTACAGCACGCTGGGTGTAATAAACAATCACTGTTATATTTTCAGTGAGTTAGTTAGGGTTAATTAGGTTAGTGATAGGCTCGCCTCTGAGAAATCGGAGGCGAGCCTTAATCTTTTACGAAATACGCGGCTAAATTTGAGCGCTTGCTTTTATATTCGGTATAAAGGGCTTTGCCTCGATTATAGGCTTTGCCTTGTGTATAAAAGCTGCACAATGAGTGCACATAAACTATGAGCGAAGATCCCAAGGAAAAGACGCCCTCCAAGCTAACGCTTTCACGCGATGTTGAAAATGCGCCCGAAACGGAGGCTACCAAAAAGGGATTTAGTCCGAAAAACCCCTTCGGCAACGCCACCAAAGATGATGAAATCAGTCAGTCAACTGGCGAGCCCACAGCACTCCCCAGTCAGCCTGCACCCAGCGATAAGGACGAAGACGGCGCAAAAATTGAAGCAGCCGTCAACTCTCTCAATGCCACGAGTGCCCGCCCGCCCCCCGTGCCCGAGCCTGCCAAAACCAGCATGGTTGCCAGCCTCATCATCATTCTGCTACTACTGCTAATACTTTTCGGCGCTGGCTTCGGCTTGTGGAAGCTCTTGCAATCCTCAGATAGCTCCGACGCCACAGCAGCAGCAGCTGCCACAGCCCCCTCGCAGCCCGCTCAAACAAGCCAGCCAGGCAGCCCCATTCAACGAGCCAAAGAAGCCGTCTCCAAGGTGCCACTCGCCGATGTGGATGCCATCATCGCCACCGAGCAGAGCCCCGCATCCGCCCAAGCGCCCGCACCTGCCCAAGCTGCGGCGCCTGCCCAAGCTGCGGCACCTGCCCAAGCGCCCGCGCCTGCCCAAGCTGCGGCACCTGCCCAAGCGCCCGCGCCTGCCCAAGCTGCGGCGGGTGGGGACACCCGCCCTCCCGCTGCCGCCGCACCCGCCGCCGCAGCTAGCGCCCCGACCACCCAGTC
>Ga0222651_1000740_pt1 | contig 18627 bp, 18 predicted proteins | sample AntAcemetagen369_FD_179855 | JGI IMG/M metagenome (GOLD analysis project Ga0222651, IMG submission 179855) | Saline water microbial communities from Ace Lake, Antarctica - #369 | ecosystem: Environmental > Aquatic > Non-marine Saline and Alkaline > Saline | place: Antarctica: Ace Lake...
CGTTCTTAAACTGCGCAAAGCTTCAACCCCTGCCCCATCCGGTGATTCTTTCGCCAACATAAACGCCGACTGATCGCCTGATTGCGCACGACTAGATTGTTCGGCATCCAGGGGCATAATCGACAAGGTTGGAATACCAATCTCAAGTTCGAGTTTTTTGGGGTCGCGGACCAATCTCTTTATGAAAGCCATGAGTTGCGTCAGAATAAAGCCCAATAACAGACCAATGATCACGCCAATCAACACAATCCGTGACTTGTTGGGTCTGGTGGGAGAGCGCGGCGTGATCGCGTTGTCAATAATCGCTACATTACTAATCGTACCCGCCCTAGCAATTTCAAGCTGCTGCGCGTTGTTGAGTAAACTAATATATAGTTGATTGTTTACTACAACGTTTCTATTTAAACGAATAAAGTCTTGTTGTAACGCAGGCAACTTGCTGATTCGGGCAGTAACCATCTCTTTTTGAGCCAACAATGCACTCATCTGATCGTCGATGGCCGTCATGGCTGGGTAGGAGGGGTCATAGCGCAAGCCCAACTCGCGACGCTTTAGCTGTGACTCAAAAATTCTCGCTTCGATAGATATCGACAGCTCTAACAATTGTTGCAACTCGAATGAGATGTCAACCGTCTTTGTATTCGCCATAAAGGTGTTGAGCGCTAATTCAGATTGATCTAAAGATGTGCGCAACTTGGGGATTTCAGCCTGCAGAAACGCCAAGGTCTTTTTTGACTCTTCTGAGCGGCGTTCAAGATTTTGTTCTTTAAACTCTTGGGTAATGGTGTTCAGCACCTTTGCCGCTTCCGACGGCACGGGGTGGTCAAACGACAAGCGAATGAGGTTGGTTGAAGCGACGGGCTCGGCCTTCAAGGGCCCGAGCACCGAACCAACCATAAAGAATGGTGAAATCACTTGCACTTTAAAAACTGTGTTCGGCCTTGCAACAACATGTGCGATTTCTATCTGCACCGCTCCGTCAGCAGTCGTAACGAGTTGCCCTGCACCTTGCCCCGTCACGAGCACACGATCAGATTCTGCGACTGAAAGTGTCCAATCACGATTATTGCGAACGGTCAACAAAAGTGGCTGCCCCATCAAATGCCCTGGCAAACTAAGACGGGTGATCTCAAGGGCCTCTCCACCCCAGGCATAAGACACAAAACCCACGGGTGCTCGCACCAACCCATTCTCTTCGGTCGACAATATGCGCGATAACCAGTCACCGATTAACGGCACTCGGTTTTCCACATCAACAACTATATTGAGATTAAGCGCTTCAATAACTCGCGCAATTAGAGTGCGAGATTTTATGATTTCGATCTCTTCGGGCACGGGAGACCCGCCCCCAAGCCCGCCACTGACATCTTCAAAAGCCGATAGCGATGAAGTACCCGATTCTTTAATCTCTATCTGAATCAGCGCATCGGCAGTGTAAATGGGCGTGACCGTCATGGCATGAAACAATGCAAACGCCGCGCAAACCACGACCGTGATCACCATGTACCAACGATATTGCAACAGGTTGTCTAGAAGATCAACAAAGTTTATGGAATCTTCATCTTGAATCAAAGGAACAGGTCGGTCTCTTGATGCTTGACGCCTCACACTTTGGTCCTGCTGATTTTTTTCGGTTGTTTGATTCACTAATGCAACGCTTATATTGGGTTATCAGAAACCAAGATGGCCGGGAGAAGTATGGGTAAGAACTGACCAATGAAACGTCCAATCACCGTTGGGCCGGTCGGGTTCACAAAGACCACATCACGGGGCTGCATGGGAAATTGATCAGCCAGCACCAAGGCTTCGGGGTTGCTAGCATCCAAGTTGTAAACAATTGGGTTCATAGCAGCTTGTGTTGGGGAGATCATCAACGGGTTTGCTCGTATAACATAAACTTGGCTCGCCGCAGAACTAAAAGGGTTCATTCCGCCCGCATCAGACAACACCTCGGTCAGTGACATTTTGCCTCTACGCATCACGTAAGCGCGTGCTTGATTCACACCCACTGAATTACCCACCTCACCCAAAATAAACACCTTTCGGTCCATGCGGTCTGGCACGGAAATCACGTCACCGTCTTTGAGCAATACGTTGATTGAAGTGTCACCGCCGAAGTAAAGACGATCGATATTCAATTTGATGCGGTTACTGCCCCTAGTTAAGGCTACATTGTAGAAATCTGCGGCCTCGGTCGGACCGCCTGTCTGACTGAGTGCGTTGACAAGTGTCAAGGGCTGATCAGTGATAGCTACCACGCCAGGTCTGCCGACTTCCCCTGCAATAAAAACTTTTTGACTGCGGTAGGCGGTAACGCTTACTTCTACTTGCGGGCCTTTCAAGTATGCTGAAAGCGAGCGTTGTAGCTCGCGTCTGAAGCCATTAACAGTAAACCCTGACGCCTTGACCTCGCCTACCAAGGGCACAAAAACGTTCCCCTGGGCATCAATTGTGCGTCCCGTTGCGTTTCCAATGCCTGCGCCACCCACACCAACAGAACTGGTGTTAACCGCGGTGCCAGAGCCAAACTCGTCATAACCCCAAACGGAAATACTCACCACATCTTGAGGACCAAGCCGATAAGGGTAACTCGGTGGTTCGCTCTTAAGTAACTGCCCTTGAATAGAAAATTCTGCTGCCTTCACCTCTTCTTGCAACTGGCGCACCAGCAATGGCGTCACTTTCAAGAGCGTATAGTCGACCGTGTTAGGCTCTTCAACTGACTCGATCACCTCAGCGGGCTTAGAGTACAACGCATACATGCCAGGAAACAATGCGCAACCGTTTAACAAAAGCGGAACTAGCAGCAAACAACGACTACTGCTTCTAGACCAATCACGCATCAGCACCATCAAACCTTTCCGATTAATATCAAAGAGGCTAAGCAACTAAAACCAAAGCCACGAAAAAACATAAAATATTAGAAGCCACTTAGCCGTAAATAGTAATTAAATTCTTTTTTATTATTAACAATCTTTTTCATATTACCCCAAAAAAATCACTAACAATATTCAGCTACATCGAGCATGTCAGTTAGGGGAAATTGTTTACAGCTGTTATCGTCTTATCTGAATTTTCCTTACCTCATATTACCTTAACCATTTCGGATCGTTCGCTTTCGTGTGGCTTGTGTGGTTAAGCTGGTATGTACCGACCACGCTGCAAGCTGACCCGTCACCACACACCCCATCGCGACCACAGCGCCAGCCTTAACATGGGTTCCCGGAGCTAAATTCGCTTTTGCCCCGACCCAACAACCGTCTTCAATTTTAATTGGCTGTACGACGAGCCCAAATCTCGGGTCAGTCCAGTCATGATTCCCTGTACAAAGATAAACTCCCTGCGACAGGCAGCAATGAGAACCTACATTCACTTCACCTAGGTTGTCGATCCATACGCCCTCCCCGAGCCAGGAATAATCTCCGACACTCAGTCTCCACGGAAATTTTACCCGCACATGTGGTTTGATAATTACACCTTTCCCGATCTGCGCTCCAAAGGCTCGCAAAAGTAACCGACGCCAGCCAGACCCGGGGAGCCAACTCTCTACCAGTAGGCCAGAGATAACCAACCAGCAAAAATCCTTAGTACGCGAGGCCCCACGAGAAAACTCACTATTGGCAAATAGGTCGAGCCGAACATTTAAAGCATCTTCGGAATCATTCATATACGTGATCTGGTCTCTTCATGCGTCCCGTGCACCATAAATAAACTTCACGCATTTTTGCGGAAACTTGTTCAGGTGAAAAGTCAGCTTCTATCCAAACTCGGCCACGTGCACCCATCGCTTGTAATTCCTCTCTTGGGAGGGTCATTGCATGCGCCATAGTACTGGCCAATTGCTTCGGATTAAGCGGAATCCACCAACCGCAGCGCTTATCTACCAGTCCTGACCAAGGAGCATTCGTTGTAGTTATCACTGGCACCTCCTGAGCAAGCGCTTCTGCGATCACAAGCCCAAAATTCTCAGCGTGAGTGGGTAAAATAAAGAGATCGGATCTGCGATAGAGCGCTTCTTTTGCAGCGCCATGTACAGGACCAAAAAAAGTTACTCGATCAAGACTCAAACGTTCCGCTTGCTTCTTCAATTCAGTCTCGTGACCATTTTCATCTATACCTGCGATCACTAAATCCCATTCTGGATGTTCATCCTCAACCTTGGCCCAAGCCTTCAGCAACAAGTCTAGACCTTTTTTAGGGTGAATGCGACTCAGAAACAACGCCTGCATCCTTTGCCGAACAGGGCGCGGCTGTAAAACGCTGATACTGACAGCGTTTGGCACTATCGCTATAGGCGCGCGCAAATGCATCTCTCGAAAATGGCTGGCCTCCATTTCCGCAGTGGCGCGCAGACAACGAGCATTAGTAAGATGCTCTGTCTCAACGAACGCTGCGAAAAGGCTTTTCTTCCATGCTGAGTTACGCCTTGCCCAAGGGTCTAGCATGCCATGAGGCGAAATGACATAAGGCTTACGGTGACAGCGCCAATGCTTCAAACTTATCCGAGATGTCCAAGTCCACAGCCCTTGAACGTCGATAATATCTGGAGCTAACCGATCTAACGCCAATGCCATTGCGGGCGCCCACTGCAAACTAGCAGGCCCAAAAACAGTAAAACCTTGCACCTGCGGACCCCAACTCGTTGCCACCGAAGAATCAAAAGGATCCTGCGTTCCGAGGACATGCGTCTCGATATCACTAAAATCGTCCAACCCATGGGCTAGTTCCTGAACTGCTACTGAAAGCCCCCCCGCATTTGATGACATCCTTGCGGTTAGTAGAGCGACAACAATAGTGTTATTTTCATTTCGCGGTTGCTCGAATTTAGAATGATACATTTGGTTTAATTATTACGATGGTTAAGTGTCGAATTAAATCGCATATTTCTCGCAACACCAACAGAAGCCCCAAAAAGAAAAAACAACGCTATCATTTGTAGGTAATTAGAAAACACATGGTGGGTTAGTGCCCATAGGCTCATAGCACAAGGAAAAAACGCTGCAGCTAAGTGCCATGAAATGTCTGTCGCATGGGACTTTGAGCTTGCTTTAAAGTTTCCGTAGGACTTGATAATAATCAATAACAAAGCTAATGCATAAAACATGACACCTAATATGCCTGCCTCACCTTGTGTACTAAGCCAAGAATTTTCGCCGCCACCCCGGAATTGAGCCATATAGGAATAATAGATTTGGCCACCAAAAATTTCTCCGCCAAGTGAAAAAAAGCCCAAACCCTCACCCATCAAAGGGTACCTTGCCAGTCCGACGAGTGCTCTACTACCATCCTCGCCACCTCGCTCTGCCGCACCTGTAAAGCCGCTCGCCATCCTCTCAGTAAATGCAAAAAATACATCCAGATTGACGATTGCAATTATTGTTAGGATTATACAAAGCCCCAATACCAGTCGTATGAAAATCTTCAATTGACCCATGAGGATCATCGTACCAAGAAACACCAAAGACAACATAACGAAAGAAGACCGTTGACCCGACATAAAAACCGAAAACACAGCCAACGCCGCCAAAAACCAGACGCTTTTGTTGGCTCGAGCAGCTATCAGAGCAGGCAGAACAAACACAAGTGCTAAAAAAAATGAATACTGACCGAACCTGCCTGTATGCATGAAGATGCTAGTAGGCCTAAAAAGCCAATCTAAGCCACCATACAAGTTTCCACGCCCACCAAAGGTGATACCTGGAATCTCATTTATGGGAGCCCACATACCAGCATCAATTTGGTAAACAGCCAACCCCGTAATGACGATAAGCCAATAGGCCAGTGCCTTTTTTATGATCCTTGCCGTGTCTTGATTGATGCGAAATGCATTCTCTGCAATGGTGTAGATTGCAAGCCCTAAAATCAATGGACGCAAACCAACCGCAATTAGAAATGGGGAGTGCTCACCGCGTAAATGCCCAAAAACGCCAGCTAGCACGTATAACAAAAAAAATACTGCGATACGGCGGTCTAAACGAAACCCCCCCAACCAAATTGCAACAAAGGCTAGACTCAAAACGACAGCATCAGCCATTAAGTAGGCGATGTCAGATACAAAGAGCAGTCGCCGTGCCGCCTCGGCAACAATATGAGCAGACAACCCAACAACAAGTATCTTGGGTAACAAAGCCCTAGCTGTCGTGGTTAGATGCAGCACAGCGTCACGTTCTTAAACTTTACTTTACTCATGCTAACGGTTTGCCAACAAGTTATGCCACTACATTTTGTAACCACGCTGTCAACAACGATCAGCCTGCCGCTGCTGACTCCAATCAACAATAAGTCGATAATCATTGTAATGCCGACTTTACACGGCTACTGACTCCAGTAAGAGACAATTCCTTTTTTGCAACACCACATGCAAATTTAATGCCATTTTGTAATCGATCGTAATGTGCACGGGCATTCAGTATCGCATCAAGCCACTTATGTTGTTCCAGCTCAAATTGCAATAAGCCCCCCCCAATCCAACTCAAATCTTCTGCCAAGTTTACCGGGCTGCTGATCACTAACCTTCCACTTGCCACAGCCTCTGTTAACTTGAAGGGGAACACACCGTGGTTGGGTTCATGCGGGTTGAGAATCACATCAACCGCGCCCATCTGACGGGTCAGCTCATCTGAAGGGATTGTCCCCAAAAAACTTAGCATATCAGGGTACCTTGAACACAAACTTTCGAGCTGCGGCTCGAGCGGACCGCTACCAGTAACAACCCATTTGATGGAAAGTTGCTCTTCAATGCTACGTTCTATGAGTTCAAGCAAGAAGTCAACGCCCTTCTCTGCAAAAAGCCCGCCGAAGTAGCCACAAACAACCATTGAATCTGTAGTACCCCCAAACGGAGGGCTATTCTTACTTAAAGCCAATACATCATCAGAAACAATGCTTGGTAGAAAAGAGACTGGGATATTTAACCCTTGCAACTTTTGAGCTAGAAAATCGTTCACCACAAAAGCACTAGAAAAACTATTCCTAGCCCTAAGCCAAAAGAACCAATCCATAAAACTCTTGGGATTAAACACAGAAGACCGAGCAAAATGCCAATCTTCGAATTCGAGAATTGTTTTCACACCGTAACGTTTATACGCATGCCTAGCGACTCGCATCTCAAAGGCATACCCATTGTAAGTCCAGATCCAGTCAGGCTTGCCTACTTGGCTCACAGCCCAATCAAACACATTTGATGCCTGCAAGAGGTTGTGCAGTCGACCAAACTTCGCACCGGTAAAAGTAGCAGGTGTAAAACTGTTTATACACATCGAACCGTTCAGATTCAACTTACCTTGACACTTGACTGTCGGCTCTCCCATTTCGGGCCCGGAATTTATTAGGATCACCTCATGCCCTAGGTCGACTAACAGATTCAGAAGGAAAAATATTTTTCTATGTGCTGCGAGAAATACTGTTCTTTGATAGTCTTTGCTGGGTAAGGGGGCTACGAAGAAAATTCGCTTGGACATGTTAATGGGCATCTAAAGATCCAAAGGAATCAATCTTCCTCGTTGACAGTGATAAAAACCTAACCAATACCATTGAAATACTCAGCTAACTTCCAGTCCCACTCAGTATCTATATCCAATGATTCTTTACCATCATCTATTACCAGTGGTTGAGTACCATCCCCGAGAAAGCTCCTGTGCTGCCTTAGGTATTTTGAACTAGCAATGTAAAGTGCGCCGTTCAGCATATAAGCTTCTGGAAGATCTTGCGATCGAGTTGGCTTTTCACTACCTACTATGAATGGTTTGATGCCAATATCAGTTAATTGATAGCACCACATTGGGTGAGATGCAGCAGGTGAAAATGAAACCACTGGCATATGCGAGTTCTTAATAAACAACTCGATCCCGCGGCGAATGGTAGCTGTTGTGCGAAAAGGTGAAGTAGGCTGCAGCAGTATTATTCCGTCAACAAGCCCCTTTTCATTTTCATACCAGTCGATCGCATGTATGCAGACATCCATTGATGTCGCTGTATCACTGGCAAGTCCTGCAGGTCTCAACCAGGGCACTAGGGCGCCAGAGTCCTTCGCAACTTTGGCAATTCTTGGGCTGTCGGTTGACACCAGCACATCAACAATCTCAGTTATACCAAGTGCCGCTTCAATAGTCCAAGAAATTAGTGGCTTTCCACCTAGTTCTCTTATGTTTTTGTTTGGAACTCTTTTCGATCCGCCGCGCGCAGGAACCAGCGCAAGCAACTTCATACTGCACCTTTTATACGTTGTGCTTTTTCGTAGTCACTTTGTCGCCCCACATCAAGCCAAGGCTCGTGCATTGGGTAAGCTACGGTTCGCTTTCCATCAACCTGCAAGCGTTCGAAGATAGTCGGCATGTCACAAATTTCACCAGCATTTACTACATTCAATGCCTCGGGCGCAAGTGCGTAAACGCCAGCGTTAATATGAGTTCGCGAAATTGGTTTTTCTTCAAACCCAACGATCTCTAACCCGCGAGTCTGTACAACACCAAAAGGGTGTTGCCACTCATGAGTTCTCACAGCCATTGTGCCAATCGCTTGATTGCGGGTATGAAAATCAAGCAACTCGCCGTAATTAATGTCTGTCAAGACATCACCATTTGTAACCAAAAACGGGTTTTCAGGTCTACTCTTCAATAGGCCTAGGGCACCTGCCGTTCCCAGTGGGGTTTGCTCACGAATGTATTCAATACGAACATTTAGTTTAGAGCCATCACCAAAATAGTCCTCAATCATATGACTTAGGTGATGAACTGCCAGCATAAAGTGACTAAACCCATTGTTGATGGCTCTATTAATAATGTGCTCAAGCATGGGTTTGTCACCCAACAGAAGCATAGGTTTCGGGCAATTCTCAGTATGTGGGTGTAGTCGCGTACCTTTGCCCCCAGCCATGATCACCATGATGTTTGGGCGCAGCTGTGGGGTAGTGATTTGATCCCACAGGTGCAAACCTAAAACTTGTTTATGCTCGTCAACCACTGGAATTTGCTGAATTTTGTTTGCCGACATCAATTTCATGACCGTGTCGAGACTCACCTCAGGCGGAACAACAAATGGATTTCGGTGGACTACTGTGGTGATAGGGCTAGCCATATCAAGACCACGTAAAAGACCGCGACGAATGTCACCATCAGAAATCGTTCCCTCTAGCTTTCCTGAGGCATCGACAATCAATACAATCTTGATGGCGACTTGATCTAAATTGTTTATTGCTTCTTGTATCGTCGCCGTATTGGGCAATAAAGCACGATGCCAAAGAGCTTTTACTGCTTCAGATGGAGGCTTAGTTAATGTATTCATTTTACTTAAATGCGTTCACGCAATAATTCAAAACTTTCTGCAGCCTTAAAGCCAGCGGCTGCTCCTCGAAGTGCAGCCAATGCTCGCACTGCTTCATAACTTCGCGGAAAAGGAAATATGCCTAGTTCTGACTTGTATGTCTCTAAGATAGAAAGCTTTTTCTCTAGATAGTTTTCAATGTTGACAAACACATTTGGGCGGAAAGCAGATTGAGTGTCCAAAGCGAAGTCAGTTTCAGATAGCGTTTCGTAAGCCATTACTCTTTTAACGCTAGGGTATCGAAACCATTTTGTACAGCTAGCTACTGCGTTGAACACAATACGATGATCACTATGCACGTCGCTTGGATGTGGAACGAAGACTTCCTCAGGCTGAAATTCCGTAAATACACGTGAGAAAGCAGTAACTAAGTCGACAGTAGGTATTTGATCTAAACAAGCTGTCGGAAAGCCTAATTCGTACACAGCAGAAAAGCGGTAGAGCTCTGCCACCCTCTGAATTTCGTCTGCCCGTCTAACAATTTTTTCTGTAGCCCAGCCAGCCTCTTTTGAGAGGGCAGTTACTATTACCCAAGCCACTTCTGCGCCCTCATCTTTCCGACGTAACAGGGTGCCTCCTAGGCCTAAAGTTTCATCGTCTGGGTGGGGAGCAACAACAAGAGTCCTATTCATTAGTAAGCAATATCTTTAATAAGGAGACTTGTGTCAATTACAGTAGATGCTAACGCATTTGCTATTCGAATTGAAGAACTTCCATCTCCGTAAGGATTTTCACATTTCTGCAATAAAGAAATATAGTCCTGATCAAAGCACGCCTTATTGACTGCAGCTTTAATAATTTTCAAATCATGAGGGACGAACTGAACATTTTCAGCATGCAGGCGTCCTTTTTGACGATTTCCGACATTTACGGCTGGTAACTTTAATAGCGGGGCCTCGAGAATACCTGCGCTCGAATTACCGAGAAGACAATCTGCATGACGCATCAAATTTACAAACTCGAGTCGTGGTATGTTCTTGAACACATGCAGATGTGGCAAATGTTCAAATTCTCTAATGGCGCGAATCATCTGTTGACCTCCGGCATCCGAGTTTGGATAGCTAAGTACAGCTGTCAAACCTAAATCAGCAACAGCCTCAAGCGTGACAAACATTTGGCGGTATGCATCGTCGATTTCGGTAGAGATGACGTGCTGAATTACGAGCAACAAGGTCTTATCTTCAGGCATAGCAAAGCCAAGTCGTTGACTAGTTTCCTCTAGAGTTAAATGAGGCACCTGCAACAATCTGTCGAGTCCTGGGTTTCCGACGTCAAGCACACGAAACTCCTGCTCGCCCATGCGAAGGATACGTTTGGCGCTGTCTGCGTTAGTCGTGAAATGCAAGTGGGCCAACTTTGTTACCGCATGCCTAATTTGGTCATCGACATTACCGATTACACGGTCACCACCACCGATGTGGGCGACAGGAATATTCATATACGCACCAACGAGCGCTGTAGATAAAGACTCCTCTCTATCACCAAGCACTAGCAGCCAATCTGGTTTGATGCGCGACACTGTTTGTACAAGACCTTGCAACTGAACCCCCAAGCCTTTTACACGAGCTGAGGCCTGGTCGCCATTGATTAAACTCTCTATTTCATCAGCAATGATGAAACCATCATTTCGAATTTCCTGAACAGTTCGTCCATAAGCATCGCTTAGGTGCGCACCCGTCACCGCCAGTTGCAACTCCAGATCTGGGTGATTGACAATCGCCCGAAACACCGAGGACATGATGTCATATTCAGAACGTATGCCCGTTACACCAAGAACACGCCTTTTTGTCTTCATGCCTTGATGACCTCTGAAGGCAGATAGCTTCGCCAAGTATCTCCACAATTAAAAATTATATCTAAAGCTGAAAGATGATTCATGAATCCTACTTTTGGGAAAAGTTGTGCATAGGAATCAGGTAGGGTTGCCGGAAGATAAACTAGATCTACCCCCGCTTGGTTAAAGGATTTTGGCTCCAGATAGTTTTTGCCCCCCATCCCTGAAAGGTAATGCGTTGCTCCTGCTTCGCGGCAAAGGTTTAGTACGAGTTCCGATGCGACACCCGTCGCACTCATCTGGCTACTTCGCCTGACAGGTGTTTGAATATTCATCCACCGCAACATTGTAGTCAGGAGTTCAATATTAAACTCATTAAGCATAGACCATTCACGAGAATAAAAGGCTTCCAGCTCATATTGATATAACTTGAAAAACTGGGCCTTCCCGTAATATTGCTGCCATGTTTGCCAGTGCTTGCGACGCCAGTCGGTGCTGTTGTTAATCTGCACATCCTGTATTTTTTGCCCAAGCCGCTGCTTGACAGGCACAGTCAGCCAGTGCGCCCCTTGGGCTGTTTTGATTTGATTACGGTTTTGCAGTCCGTTTTTATGGAAATCTACTGAATCCAGAATAATAAAAACATCACTTTTTTCAATTTTCGTCAGGTAGGGCAACCATGGAATGTACTGAGGCTGATGTATAGAAACTATCACACCGCTCCCCTGCCTACCTGCAACATACGAATTACCTCTTTGATTGTCCGAGTAACATGCAGAGCGTCTTCGTCAGACATGCGTGGATGACAGGGTAGACACAGGTGCCTGCTCAAAATATCTTCCGTGCGCGGCAACTGCCCTTCACCGGTACCATAGAGACTGCAAAAAACAGGCTGCATATGCAAGGCTGGCTGATATGCCCAATCAACCGAGATCCCAGCCGCTCGCATATACTCCGTGATCGCTAGGCGATCTTTGGAACGGTCAAGCAAAACAGGCACCTTCCAGAACGACGAGGATTCAAGTGTTTCCGGCAAAAGAACAACAAGTCCTGGAAAATTTCTCAGTTCACGCCCATAAATGGCAGCGATTTGTCGTCGACGGTGCAAAAATTCGCCAAGATGACCAAGCTGGACACGTCCCAGTAGCGCCGTAATTTCTGTCATGCGGACATTCCTGCCGGGCGCAGAATAACGCTCGACTTTCGAACTCATGTCACGCCCCCGATGTTGAAAACTGCGGGCAAATGCTGCAACTGCATCATCATTGGTGGTCAGCATGCCCCCTTCGCCAGCGGTAATCACTTTGGTCGGAAAAAAAGAAAAACAACCGGCCTGCCCGAATGAGCCTGCCTCTTGGTTTTTGTACCTAGCACCAGGAGCGTGAGCTGCATCCTCAAGCAAAAACAGTCCGTTGTCCTTGCAAAATTGGCGAAATTTAAGGATATCCGGCGTAATCAATCCTGCCATGTGAACCAACAAGATCCCTATGGTTCGGTCTGTAACGCGGCGTTTGACATCCTCAAGATCAAGACAAAGCGTCGTTTCGGAAATCTCAGCGAACACCGGAATGCCGCCCGTCAAATGAACAGCCATTCCTGTGGCAACGAAAGTTTCAGCTGGAACAATCACTTCCCTCCCAGTCGCGCCCAAAGCAAGCAATGACGCCTCCAGTGCAGACGTGCAGGAGTTCATGGCAATTGCATGACGCACCCCGACACGATGTGCGAATTCCTGCTCGAATGCTTGTACATTCGGCCCCATACTCAATGCGCCATCAAGAATTATTTCCACCTCTCGGTGAATTCGATTTCGGTCCACCTCATTGAAATGGGGATCAGCCATATTAATTCTACGCATGCTTTGTCCTTACCTGCTCTTGCTTATGCTTCGCATAAAGCCGGATAGCCTCAATCAGACTGCCCGGCTGAAAATTTAACAGCGCCTTCGCTTTATCTATAGAAAAAACAAAATCTCCCTGTGGGGATGGCGTATTATGTAGTGTAACCTGACTGGAAGCTTGTAGTTCTGCCAGAATAGTCGCAGCTATCTCCAGTGCTGATACCGCTTGTCCCGATCCAATATTCACCGGGACGAAACCATCCTCGCCGGAATAAGAAAGTGCCGCAGCCAGTGCATCAATACCCTCAGACGAAGGCAGATAGTCACGACGGACTGCACCTTGCGAGTACAATTCTATAGGCTCGTCATCAAGGGCACGAGCAATGATGTAATCGACCAAACCCCCTCCATCGACAAAGCCGCAAAACCTTAATGCCAAATACTGCCCACCATGCTTTTTTTGAAAATATCGCATCCAGTTTTCACTGTTGAGCTTGCTACATGCGTACGCAGATCCTTCCGTTTGCAAAGGGAACTCTTCCGTCACATCTAAACTGCACGCATCGCCGTATACAACCTGCGAGGATGCAAAAACAAAACGGTCTGTTACATTGGCCAACGTTTGTAGCAAACGCACAGTCGTTTGCTCATTCGCTTGCAGAAAAAGATTTTCGTCTTTTTGAGCGCCCAACGTAAGTCCCGCCAGATGAACCACAGCCTCGATCTCTGGTTGCCCGGTCAAGTCCACACCACTTTGTGCAATGTCTTGAATCAGCCAGCGCACATTGGGCGTAGTAGCCCAACATTCTGGTGCTGGGCTACGTGCAATGGCAACGATCTCTCGCCCATCTTCAACCAGCCGCTCGACCAAACGTCGTCCCAAAAATCCAGCCGCCCCGGAAACCAGAATCGCCACCTCAGTTTCTTCTAAGAACCAAGTGATAGCGAGAGGTATACCCCCCCCCCAAGACATTTTCGCGCCGAATCAGATTGCATTCATCAATTTCAAAAAAACCATGAATCATCGAGACTATTTTCTCGAGATTGAAATACATTTGAATTGTTCCTTGTTCATGCGCAGTAGTGACCACTTCCTCACCACTAAACTCCCTCGCATGTTGCGAATCATCTCCAGAAATAAGGTCACAGTAAAAAAGGCCCCCAACCGGCATGACGCGAGCAAGCTCAATGCAAGCCGCCTGGGCAATCTCAAAAGGCATGCTGTCGAGCACGCCATGACTCACCGCGAAATCAAAGAAACTATCCTCAAAAGGCAAATGGCGAATATCTCCCTGACAAATGCGCACTTTTGGATCTTGCAACTGCTTTTGGTCCGCCCACTCGCGCGCTACCTCTATAGCCGTATCAGATATGTCAATACCATAAGCCTCAAGCCCCATCTCGTGGCAATACAGGACATGCCGCCCGATACCACAACCCAAATCAAGCACCCTAACACCATGCCTGCCTTGGACAGCATTCTGGAACTCATTCAAGCCAATGCGCTTTCGAATGAATTTGGATACGAACCGGATTACCTCTTCATGTGGATAAAACACAAAGTTATCTCGTTTCTCGTAGGACATGTCCCAAAGTTTCTTTGTCATAATTTAATAAGCTCGTCAATTGTGAAGTCAGAATTCGCCTTTCGACCAATCACATCATCCCAAAGCATCGGTGATATGCCTGTACCAGGTCTCTTGGTGCCAATATTGTCAGCACTAAAAAATTCGCCAGCCCTAATACTTCTAGTTGCTACCAAAGATTTGCGGGCGATGGGTATATTCCTAATCTCGCTGGCGCTAGGACGTTTAATACCGTCGCCAAGTGCCAGTTCAATGTTGCGAATGGCGTCAACCATGGCTTTTAACTCTTTAGGCTCTAAGCTGGCTAAGTGATCTGGGCCAGGAAGGTTACGGTCGAGGGTGAAGTGCTTTTCAATAACTGTCGCACCAAGTGCAACAGCTGCAATGGGTATCTCGATGCCAGGGGTGTGATCAGAATAGCCGACCTCAACCCCGAAAGCAGACTTAATGCTAAGCATGGCCCGCAAATTCACATCGTTCATAGGGGTTGGATATTCGGTCGTGCAATGTAAGACGGTGATTAGCTCACGAGGGGTACCTGAATTTTCAATCACTTCAAGTGCAGCCTCTATTTCGCCCATGTTCGCCATACCTGTTGATAAGATGACAGGCAAGCCTAAACGGGTCATGTAACGCAACAGTGGCAGGTTGGTCAATTCGCCTGAAGGTATCTTGACTTGTTTAATACCCATGTTAACCAGCATATCAAAGCTATCAGTGTCGAAAGCAGTTGAGAAAAAGCCAATGCCATGGCGGTTGCATTCTTCGATCAGTAATTCATGATCGGCTTTCGATAGCTCGAGCTTTCGTATCATTTCAAACTGGCTTTCGGTCTCATCAGCTGTCTTGTTCTGATATGCGGCCTTACTCGCAGTTTTTGTTACAAGATTGTGCGCTTTGAAAGTCTGAAACTTAACCATGTCAGCACCAGAGGCAGCAGCAGCTGTAACAAGCTGTTTTGCCAAGTCAATGTCACCGTTATGGTTCACACCAGCTTCGGCAATGATCAGCGTTTTCATTTGATTCTCTTTGCAGGAATGCCAACGTAGACGGCGTTTGGGTCGCAGTTTTTGTTGACTACAGCACCCGAGCCAACGATCGTACCAGTTCCAATTTGCAGCTTTGCATGGCTATTTCCTTGATTGATGACAGCGCCGGCACCAATCCAGCAACCGTTTTCAATACGTACATTGCCTGTTATGTGAGCACCAGGCGCAATATAGACAAAGTCGCCAATTACAACGTCATGACTGATCGTAGCGTTCAAGTTAAATATGCCAAAGCCACCAATTTGGATGTTGTTTGTAAAACGTACACCAGCACATACGATGATGCCCTGTTGAGCTTCGATGATACTTCGCTGCCCTTTACCAAACGTAGCGCTCGAATGAATAAGATTTGTAAAACGCAGTTGACCGGCAAAACGCTGGGCTACTTTTCGACGCACAGAATTATCACCAATGCCGATAGCAAACTCGATGTCACGGTATCGCTCAACATCTTTTTCGAGAATTACATCCCATGGGTAAACCCAGGCATCTAATTCGTTTTGATCGCGGGCAACGTAAATAGGTTGTAAACCTAGCTCGCAGGCTATGTCTCCAGTTTCACGGGCCATGCCAGACGTTCCGAAAATACCGCACATTTTCATTGCTGAATTTCTTGTAACTTCACACTACTTGGCAAGTTAACAACCCTCGCCTCTAGCCATTCGGCTTGCGTCAAGTCACCCTTACGGCTGCTGGCATACATAGGCAGGTGATTCATCAACGCCCAGATCGGGCGGGTCATCACGCTATTGTCGTTTGTTGCTTTAAGTAATGCGTCGCGCTCTTGCTTGTTTTCACAAACCACGACATTTAGCCAGTAGTTAGAACGGCAATCGGTCGGTTCTGTGAAGAACTGCAAGTCACTACCCTTCAGGTGCGTTGCATAACAATCTGCCAGTTCGCGCTTGGCGCTAATAAATGTTTCGAGCTGTTCTAGCTGCGCACAACCCAGTGCAGCATTTAAATTAGGTAATCGGTAGTTGTAACCGACTTCGTCGTGCACGTATTCATATGGGTGGGGCTGCTTGGCCGTAGTTGTCAAATGCTTGGCACGGTCACCTAGTTCTTTATTGGTGAGCACCATTCCCCCACCTCCGGTGGTTATGATTTTGTTACCGTTAAAACTGAGCGTACCGAGCAACCCAAAAGTACCTGTATGACGACCCTTGTAGAAACTGCCAAGGGATTCGGCGGCATCTTCGACAAGAGCCAAGTTCCAATTGGCACATACTTTCACTAGCCCATCTAGATCGGCTGGGTGCCCAAAGGTGTGCATTGGTAAACAAGCACGAATCACCTTTCCATCGGCTTTTGTTCGGCATAAACCATTGTCATCTATTTGTGCATGCTCTTCTAACCACACTGCCATTGCAGTTGGTGAGAGACCTAAAGTATGGCGATCAACATCGATAAAAACCGGTTCTGCGTTGCAATAAGCAATGGCGTTGCAGGTGGCTACAAAGGTGAGCGGCTGAGTGATGACTAATTCACCTGGTAGAACGCCTGCTAGCTTCAGCGCTATATGCAGAGCTGCTGTGCCATTCACTGTGGCTACAGCCTTAGGGCTACCGGTATAGTCAACTATGTCACGCTCAAAACGATCTACATAAGCGCCAACGCTGGAAACAAAAGTAGATTGAATGGTGTCGGCGACATACTTTTGCTCGTTACCATTGAATACCGGGGCATGTAGCGGTATAAAATCTTCGGCACGGTACTGGTCGCGAATAAACCGGATGAGTGAGTTATACATTCAAAATGACTGAGTTAAAGTTACCGAGGGATTGCATCAAAGGTCATATTTCGCTTGCTCATTTCTGTTAATTCAAACGTTGTAGATATCAGCTTTATATTTAGCTAAATTTTTAGGCTTTGTAAACCAATCAATCGTTGCTTTCAAGCCTTGGCGAATATTAAATTCAGGTTCAAAGCCTGTCAGGTTTTTAATTTTTGTATTGTCACACCACAAACGAAACACCTCTGACTTTTCTGGTCTTACACGTTGTTCATCAACAATGAACTCAACATCACTGTTCATTAATTCTCGAATTAAATTAAGGGTATCAGATACTGAGATTTCAAAGTTTGAACCAATATTTACCGTTTCACCAATTGCATCATCGCAATTAGCTAAAGCAAGAAACCCGTTGCATGTATCGGTTACATAGTTAAAGTCACGAGTTGGGCTCACATCGCCTAACTTGATCTGTTTTTTTCCGTTTGCAATCTGACTAATTATGGTCGGTATAACTGCTCTGGCTGACTGGCGAGGGCCATAAGTATTGAAGGGCCGCGCAATGGTTAAAGGTAAATTAAATGCATTAAAGTAGCTTAAGGCCATAGCATCAGCTGCGATTTTTGAAGCACTGTAGGGTGATTGCGCTTGCAAGGGATGCTTTTCATCAATTGGAACGTATTGTGCAGTTCCGTAAACTTCGCTGGTTGAAGTATGAATCACACGCTTAACGCCGTTATCAAGCGCAGCTTGGCAGATACTCAATGTTCCCTTAACGTTTGTATCAACGTAGCTATCTGGCGCTACATACGAATAGGGAATAGCAATAAGCGCAGCCAAATGAAATACAGTGTCGATATCTTTTGTAATGTGCTTGCAGTAATGTGGGTCTCTTACATCGCCACTTAATACTTCAACTTCTTTTATGCAATCTAAATGTTCTAACCAACCCCAATAATTAAATGAATTGTATTGAGATAGTGCACGAACTTGATATCCTTTTCTAACTAGTAGCTCTGTTAAGTGCGAGCCTATGAAACCATCGGCACCTGTTATTAAAATATTTTTCATTTTTTTACTTTACTTTAGTCAGGTAAATAACGCGTATTAAAATCAATTTTAATAATATCGATCTTACGCCCAGTTACTCCAAAAAGTCCTTTGCTAGCATTGATCAAGCCAGGCAATGGGGGGAAGACAATCTTGACTTGGTATGAGTATAAGCCCTCCAAAGTGGAATCAATTTCTTCACACCAGCGCAGCGACACAAAGGTGAAATCTGCAGATATTACTGAAACGGCATCAAGTTTATGAACAAGCGA